>Ga0070741_10018349_pt1 | contig 11341 bp, 7 predicted proteins | sample Coa_R1_4_FD_66440 | JGI IMG/M metagenome (GOLD analysis project Ga0070741, IMG submission 66440) | Surface soil microbial communities from Centralia Pennsylvania, which are recovering from an underground coalmine fire - Coalmine... | ecosystem: Environmental > Terrestrial > Soil > Unclassified ...
AGTGGCCGCCGCCAACGTACAGAAAATGCGGGAGCATCGGGGCAACAGGGCTCGCAAAGCATCTCGATTATAGCCGCACGCTGTATCTCGCGGATCAAAATGCCGCCACCGGTGTTTGTTCGATTGCTTAAGCCGGCGACGCAGGAATCCATAATGGAAATCTGATTACGGATGCAATTGTTAGCAGCGAAACCTTTTTCAGTAACTCCGAATCTAACAATGCAGGGCAGGGTTTTTGCATTTGTAGATTTTGTTGCGAGCTTTTGGGCCAAGTGGACATTTCGCGGTAAACCTGCCGCGATTGGGGAGGTAGCTCATGAAGCTGTTCGATATGGTCTTCGGCTGTTCGCACAAACGTTGCAGTTTTCCTATCACGGTGCGCGGCAAACAGCGCCGCAGCCCTGCCGCTTCCGTAACCGGAACCTACGTGGTCTGTCTCGATTGCGGGCAGGAATTCGCCTATGACTGGAATGAGATGAAGATCATCAGCTCGGCCGGCGCGGCGCGTTCCGATCATGTGACTGTGTACACCGGTCCCAAAGCTGCATAAACTCCGCGTACGCGAAACGCAACACACGGGCGCTCAATCGGAGCGCCTTTTTTTGTCGCGCCCAGCCGGCACTTATCGCGCCACTGCGAAATGCGTGGAAACAAACCCTGCCGCCCATGCTTGCTGCCAGTTAAATCCCGGCGGAAGCGGCCCGGGTAATGGTGCGCCTTGCGCCGGTACAGCTACCGCAGGTGGATAGAACGGGCCCGATTGCGTCTGGCCCGCGGTCGGCGTCGACGTGCTGATGTAGCTGCCGTGTCCGAACTTCCACACATCAGGAAGAATCGGCGTCTTAACTAACTGCCTCGGCTGGTCCTCGGGATTCGGACCATAGCGTCCAAGAGCTCCGTGCCAGTAGGGATGTCCCCGAGTAATGATCCCCGCCAGTGGGTTCCCTGCCGGAAAGGCTAGCTCCAGCACCGCATCGCAATTGGACGCGAGCACGGAGATCCTGGCCATTCGCGACGCGGCCTCGATGTACTCATCGCCCAGGCAGCTGTCGTCAATCGCGCCTGCCATCATCGTCAGGCTATTCAGGGTGAATGCCTGCTCAGGCAAACTGCGGATGGCTTCCAGCACCACGCGGGCGCCGAGACTATGAGACGCGAAGGAAAGGCTGTTCACCCCGGGGAAGTTCGCAACCAGATAGTCGGCCAGCAATCGTCCGCTTCTGATCGCCTCGTTGCCTTCGACGGGATAATCCACAACCGGAAGCCAGCGCGAATCGCCCGGCCAGAGCACGCCGACGAAGAAGCCGTTCGCGCCAAGATCAACCCACCGGCTCCACTGTGACAGGTGAGCAATGCCGTCCGCACGATTCACGTTGAAGCCGTGCGTCGCCAGCAGCACATCGCGGCCGCGCACCGCCTGCAACAGCGCAGGCGCCAGCGGAAATGCCGGATTCGGATTAGGCTGGTCAGTGGTGCGCACCACCACATCGCTGGCCGTCGCGACCGGGTTGCCGCCCGCCGAATCCGCACGCAGGTCGATGAAGTAGGTCGCCATCAGCTTTTCCACGACTGCGCCACCTTGGCGGCCGCCTGAATGGCGGTGGAGAGGTCCTTCGCCACCGGCGCCAGCGGCGTGGCCAGCAGTCCCGCGATCAGCGCCCTCACCGCATCCGCGCTGCCGAGGAATGCCAGAAAGGGCTCGCCCACAATCGTCCAGCCGCCCAGGATCGCCAGCACCACGGCGATTGGAACGGCCAGCATCTTTGCCGTGTTGCGGTAGCGCTGGTCGGCGCGCTCATATCCTTGGTCCAGGATGGAGCTCAACAGCAAATCGAAGCGGCCGTAAACGTCAGTCTCTGCTTGAGTGAGGCCCTCGCCGGTGGCAAGTTTATTGGCGACGCTGGTGAGCAGAGCAGCATCCACTCCCGCCGCCGAGGCCATGACGTTCGCTGTGTCGCTGCGCAGATTAAGCTTGATCAACGTCTTCGCAATCGCCTTCTGGTCCGCCAGCGCCATGCCATTCAACCAATTGGCGCGAAGCGTAGCCAGCACCGAGGCCAGAGCGAGCGCCGGGGCGTTCTTGTCGTTGGCATCGCCAGGAATGAATTTCGATACGACCTGCTGGATATCTCCGAAGCCGCTATTCGAAACTCCGCCACCAAAACACTTGCTGGCATCCACAACGCCATAGGCGGCGGTTCCCAAGCTTCCGATGGCTAGCACAACCTTCGATAGATCCATCTGTGCAAGTGAGCCACTTGCCAGAATCATGAATGGCCTCGCTTCCCGTCGCCGGCTATTTTGGCAACGGCGCTGAGCAAACTCGAGCGAAGGACCAAGCTGCTCAGAAGGTCTTCAGGAACTCAATGAGCGCCCGCTTGTCTTGATCGCTTAGTCCCGGCTCTTCGCTCAGAAGGTCCGTTCCAAAATAATGTCCACGATTTACCACAAAATCAGGGCACTTGCTGTACTTCATCAGGTTGGGAACCACATTCGACAGTACCTTCGCCGCATCCTGATCGGTAGCATTCGCTGGAAGCGAATCCAGGTCTTTCTTCAGCTTTAACAGCAACGCCACGGCAGCCGGGTCTTGCCGAACCTGCTCCATGTTGATATTCGCCAGCAAATTGACAGGCGTGCCTGCCGGGATGGGACCGATCTGCACTCCTTCCTCGCCAAAGAACATCGGAAACCATCGACTGCCCCAGCTCAGAAAAGGCTGCAAAACCTCAGGCAAGAACCCACTCGATACCTTCAGATAGCTTCTCTGTGTCGTCCGATCGATGTGGCTTGGACCCTGGATCTTGTCTTTCAGAATAGGATCTTTGTCTCGCTTCTCCGGCCAAAGCATCTTTTCTATCGAGTCATTGAAGCTCTTCATCCGGTCGTCGACGCCAGGGGACGGATTATAGGCATCCTGGTATCCGCCGGAGGAGTACGAAGAGCCGGGCGCAAGGTCCCCAACAGTGTTATTGAGCAGAAAAGGGGCCGTCGACCACAGGCTGACCAGGGAGGCGGGGCGAGTATAACCTCTGCCCCCAGCCGGCATGTCATAGGACCGCTGCTCGCCGGTGAGCGGGTCGTTCACCTTAATGGGCCCCACCGATGGTAAGTCTTTATAGGTGCGCGAGGAAAAATTGTCCCAAACATTGTTCTCGATAGCATTGGTGGCGAGAGGGCTGCAGGCATTGGTTTGCAGCAGGGTTACGGGAACGCGCAATTCCGACGATAGGAAGTTGCCCTTGAGAAAATCGTCTTTCAGGACAATGTCCCGCATTTTCTTCTTGTAGTCATCCGTCTTCGTCCACGCCCAGTAGCGGGTCCAGCACTCCAGATAGTGCGGACCCGAGCACCCGCCGGGATCGACACCTTCTGCCGGGACCGGAGCCTTGCTGGAATGGCAGCGAGCGCAGCGCTCCGCAAAAACTACCTTGCCACGCGTCAGAACAGCGCGGTCTTTGGTCAGATACTTGTCTCCACCGGGCGCATTTTGGAGATAGTGCGGCTCTGTACTTTTCAGGAAGAACAAGGCCATGTTCATGGTCTGCTGCTCGGTACCTTGCCAATACACTGAGTTCTTCCTGGCCACCGATATCTCGATCGGCGAAACCGCTTTTCCGCCAATTAACGCATTGAAATGCAGAAGCCATTCTTCGCTGAAGAGTCCGATATTGAGGTAAACGCGATTCAGGGCGCCCAGGGCGCCCACTGAATCCGCTCCATCTTTCAGGACACGCGGCGACCAGACAGTTTGCGAGTTCTTATCGTAAAACTGCGTGAATTGCGGGTCATTGGTGAAGTCGTTGAACTGTTTGTTGTTCTCGTCCCCGCCCTTGAGCGCCTCCTGGCCCCAGCGCTTCGCTTCCACCAGCCGCGGCAGAAGCTGATATACGGCATTCATGGTTCGTGGGTTATTAATGTTATCGGTAGACACCAGAGACGTATCCAGCGATCCCGGACGCGACGTGTGGAATAGTTGCCACGCAAAGTTGCTCTGATCGTTGGCAAAGGTAAAGATGCGGTCCACCCAGAAGTACTGCGCTCCTACATTCGAGCTTAAGTTCTCCCACTTGGGGTTCTCGGGATCGGCAGGCGGATTGATCGGGTTCGGCCCAAGGTGGCAGAAGCCGCACGACATGCCAACTCGATATGGCTTTACCAGGTTTTTGTCATTGTAATAAGTCGGATCGGAGTAATATCTTTCAGGATCCCATTTCTTGGCCGCTTTCTCGTCGAAGTCGGGATTGGGAAATAAGCGCAGGCCTAGGATTCCTGTTGCATATCCGTAGTAAGAACCTACAGGCATCTTCCCGTCTTTGGGGAAATATTGATTGGCATTCCCTTTCGGCAGCTCCTCACCTCGGGATCCTATGCGCACCCCGGGATATTTCTGCTCATTTTCGAACGGGTCGGCGGGACAATTAGGATCGCGTTCGTCCAGCCACAAGCCAAACCGGTTTGCATCCGGACCGGTGGCTTTATGAAAGCATGGCTCATTAATAAGACCCATCCACGACCAACGGTTATCGCGGCTGCCTTTCAGCTTAGGATGAGAGGAAACCGTCTTCAGCAGGTCGAGGTTCCCCACGCTAAGCCTGGAAAGCTGGTCCCATAAGCGGTCGTTGCCTCCAGTCCATACGATCCACGTATTGCGACCCATAATTTCCTGCGGGGTCAGTTGCAACACATGGACGGGGTGAGTTGCGTCCGCGGTCTGGTCCATATCGTGAAAGTAGTCTTCCGTGGCAGCGGGAAAGGAGCTGGCATCGCGCCCTGCGCGGAGGGCCTCATCCTGCACTTCGCCTGGCTGCGGCTTTTTGCTGCAGCCATTTACGTTCAACAACAACAACGCAGCCGACCCAACTATGACGATCGCAGCAATGGAACGCGTGCGGGGCATTTCGTTTCCTTTCCGGCACCGACCTAACCATCTATACCTGAACTGAATGACCGAAAGCCTTCTCCCGTACTGTTGCGGGAACCGGACATGCCGATGCCAGGTTCGTGAACATGTCCTCTAATTGCACGTCTGCGTCGGTCTTGATGCAATTGAATGCCGAGCGCGCAACATGCAGCCCTAACCGGCGATAGCTTTCAAATTGCGATTCGGAGAAGAACTGGTCCATGGTGGGCTGCTGGGGAAATTGCAGGTTTTCGCGGCGATATTCTTCGACATCCGCCGGTTCGTCACCGGTAATGCTCGCCTTGAGGTAGAGCAGCCAGCCAGGCTCGGCATATTCTTTGTAATTAATGCTTCCGACGACCCAATGCGTTCCGCTGAACTGTGCCTGCGGAGTAATAGGTCGCGGATCGATATCGATCTCGATGCCGAAGTCGGCGCGGCATTTGCGAACCGCCCCTACCAACGATTCAAAGTGATAGTCGGTGTCCTGCTCACCGTCGATCGCGATGATGTAACGGCACCTTCTGCGCACCAGCTCGTACAATCCAAGGTTCTCGAAATGGCCGCCATCGGAAAGGTTGATGAAACACGATCCTTCATCCACAAAACCCAGCAACTCGCGCAGCAGCCACCAGAGCGCGAATGTAGGGCCTGCCTTGGACATTACACCTGGTTTTGTAGGATTGCCCAGCCACCACCCCAGCCGAACGTTGAATAGTGTCAGCAGGAATGCGGTCTGCGGCGAGCTGTGATAGCCCATATTTGGATTCACGGCAGCGCCCGAAATAGCCATGGCTGTTCCCAGCCCCAACCCTTTTCCCACAATCCGTGAGTCCCCATAGCATGGTTGCGAGTCAGGATCGCGCGCTATCCTGTCTTCATCGGAGCGCGCCGGGAAAAAGCCGGAGTAGAGAGGAGAAAAAAACCAGGGCAGGGCCTTCCGCTCCTGGGTGGCCAGCTCCACGCCGGCAGTCACGGTCAACGCGGCATTCACGATGGGATACGGCACGCGTTCACTACCGGCGGTCGCACTTGCGTATCTGAGATTCGCCAGCTTGATGTCATCCCTGGCATCGAATCCAGTGAACGGGTCGGCCACCCTGGAGTTCGCTGCACTCGCCCCAAGATAGCAACGAACCAGGCGGTTCTTATAAAAATGATGCATCGAGAATTCGTTGATATCGACACGCCAGGACAGCACCACAAAAATAACGCAGACGGATACCAGTACCACGACAGGGAACCAGCTCGAAGCGATGAAGGGCATACTGTTCCAGTAGTTGTTGGCCATGGCGCACACGGAAGTCCATCGGTTCTCGTGAACGTTATAGCGCAGCAACAACTGCGTGCCGAAAGCCACGATACTCAGAAATCCGGGAATAGCTATCCACGGACCATAGCGGGCCACCCGATCGAGGAGAGAGCTGGGACTTCCCTGCCCATCTCCATTTGGTCCTCCAACCTTCGGGCTTTTACCAGCCAGCACACTCGCAATCGTGCTTAGCACCCATGCGGTGCCGCCGGAAGCAAGCCACCATTTTTTCCCGAAGAACCAGAGCTTCGCGATGGCCAGCGGCGAAAACACGGCCAGCGCGAACAGCGCAGCCCATATCGCTATATAGGTAACCAGCAGAGCGCCCAGCCGCGCCGTCCACTCGCGGCTTGCGTCCGGGAAATCCCGGCCCATAAGGCCTATGTGCAGACCTACTCCTAGTATCAACGCCAGCAGGTATAGAGGAGGCGCCCAAGCTATAACGAGCTGGCAGCCAAACTCGCTCCACGGATGCCATCGCTCGCAGAGGTACCAGACAGCTGTGACCATACCCAGCAAGACTGCGGCCGTAACTAAAGACATCCAGAGCACATGTAGCCAAGGTATCCAGGAATGGACCCGTTCGCCCACGGCTTCGCGCTGCTTGACATAGCAGATGTGAAAGCCGCCGCTGATCTGCAATAGCGCCACCAGTGCAAACAGAGCGATAAAGCCCAATGCCAGTCCAGCCTTGAGACTGGTTGCGGGGTGTTGGGCTGACACCGCAAAAATGAGCAACAAGACCGAGGCAAACAGCGGCATAACAATCCAGGAGCCAACATGCTGCTCGCGGGTAGCGCCTGGACTGAGGGTTGGTGCAGGTGGAGGGTCAAACCCGCGATTAATGATCCTAAGAAGGTTGCCGCCCATCTCAACTACCACAAAACACATGATGAGAATTGCGGCCACCAGCATGGCTGCGGCATAGCTTGACGTAGTTTCTGCCGCTATCCACCGCCCTGCCGCTCCGGGCGCCAATAGGATAATGTAGGTGGCCATGAGGGCCGCCACGATGATGAGCTGGTTCAGCATCATGTTGCGAAACCAGAGTACGGGTATGACTACCGCATCGAGTGACAGGCCGTTTCGGGGCGCAAGATAGTTGCTGTACTTTCGAAGGAAAGTAATGGGATCTTTGGCGGCCAGATCGGGCGGACGCTCCGGATCAAGCACCTTCTCATAGTCCGGCTCACGTGCCGCGATACCTTGTAGCCACGCGCCAACATAGCCTCCTCCCGAGACCGTCGAGATATAGTCGGCTTTCGAGAGAAGCTTCTTCTCTACCAGTCCCTGCAGCACCCCCAGCGCGAAGGTAGCACTCCTTATTCCTCCTCCGGAGATACAGATTCCCGATAGCTTTTGCTGATGGCAATGCTCAACCCATTTGCCAGGATCCAACGCTACCTGAGGTTCACCTCTTCGCCGGGAAATCTCATCCAGTTCGGCAACGACTACTTCCCCGATTCCCGCTCGCGGGGCAATATCGTCCGGATTGGTAGCTGCAGGCTTAGTATCCATAGGAGTCAGTACGAGCTATCCCCGCCGCACATCCTCGGTAATAACATCGAAAGCTTTCTCGCTGGCCATATAGACTGCGGAGACAATAAAGTAGCCAGGAATCCTGGGGAAGACGGACGCATCCACCACGCGCAAACCTTTTGTGCCTCGCACGCGAAACCTGCTGTCGAGTACCGCCATGGGATCGTCATCGGCGCCAATCTTGTTGGTACACGAGGCATGATGACCCCAGGCTTCGTTCTGAATGAATCGGCTGAGTTCCTCACGTGTCTGTACCTTCGGACCCGGCACTTGCTCATCGCCGATTACCTCCTTCAGCGCACTGTTCATCTTGCGCACAAACTGCACGCCCTCGATCACCGCATCCAAGTCCTCACCCGCGGCATCATTCCCCTCGGCAAAATAATGAAATTCAATACGCGGCGTATCTCGTGGATCTGGCGACCGCAGGCTCACACGTCCCGCCGTATTGTTGGTATGCGCCTTTAGAATCGCCCAGGTGAAGCGGTTGTGGAAACGTTCGAATTGCGCGGAGTAGCCCGGAAAGTAACCCTTAAAGAATCCCGGCAAAGCAAAAATGTAAAGGTCAGGATCGGGCTTCTGCCGTCCGGACTTCTTGATTATTCCGACCAGCGCGCCGTTAGAGGCGTAGACACCGCCGCCCTTCTGCCACAGCTCGAAATATTCGTCCGGAACCGCGCCCGCCTCAGGTGGCGCAAAGGTCGCGCCATTCAGCAGCGTGAAAGGCTTCTTCCATTCGGAAACGACGCCGACCTCATAACGGTCTTGCAGGTTGGCTCCCACTCCAGGCAAGTCGACGATCACCGGCAGACCGAGACTCTCGAGATGCTCGCGTGGCCCGACGCCCGACAGCATCAGCAACTGCGGGCTGTTGAAGGCTCCGCCGGCAACGATCACCTCGCGCGCGCTGACCGTCCTGCGCACGGCCTCGGGAGCTCCCGCGGCCGCATTGGCATTGGCGCGGTACAGCGACGGCCCTTCCATGAACTCCACGCCAATGGCCTGCGTTCCTTCAAATAAGACGCGCGTCGCCAGCGCGTTCATCCTGATCTCCAGGTTGTTCGAATAGTCCAGCCTGGTTCTCAGTAGAAACTCGCGCGGGCCATTCCGCCGGCCGTGGTCGACCGCCATGGGGGTGAATGCGATACCTTCCGGGCTGTAGCGCCGATTCCTCGAGTCGTTGGGATCGAAGTTCGTCACCAGCCGCAGAAGCGGGTTGCCAATCTCACCCTCCAGCGCTGCCCTGATGCCGTTCAGCAAGGCGAGGACAATTTCGCCGTCTCTCAGCGCAAGTCGCGGATCTGCCTCGCTGGTCGTCAGCCAGCCGCCAAATCCATGGCCATGGTGCAGGTCTTTCCAATCGTCATGGCCCTTCAGCAACTCGCTGATCGCCGAAAAAGCTCCACCCGCATCGTAGATCGCCGAGCCGGGACGCGGAACATAGGTGCAATTCTCCAGCCGCTCGAAGTAGCCATTCATTCGCTCGGCGTTCCACGAGCTGTCACCCGTGATCTGCGCGATGTGGTTCCAGTCGCTGTCCTGCGGCAACACGGTGATCATCGCGTTATGCGCGGTACACCCACCCAGCGTCCCGGCGCGCGGATACCACACTCCATCCTGTTCAGCAACAAACTTCGAGTCCAATTTCTGGCGCGCATCCTCCGAGTAGTGACGCACAAAAAAATTCCACGCGCATTCCTTGTACTCCGTCGAGAGGCCGTGAAAGATAGGCACCTCGTACATATAGCGGCCAAGGTCGCTCTCGGCGCACGGGTCGCCACCGGCTTCCAGCAGCAAAACGCGAAAGCCCGCACGCGCCAGGTTCGCGGCCAGCGGACCACCGCCTGCTCCGGATCCCACCACGATGAAGTCGTAATCTCTTTGCGTCATCTCACACCGCTTTGCCGCTATACCAGGCGAACCACTGCTTCGGACAGACTTATTAGCGCTACAAGAATTCGGGCGCTGCCGGCCATGGGGCGGCGCCGGTAACGGCAAAATTGGATCAAACGCGGGATTGCGCGTCGGCACATCCAACGACGGGAGCGCTAACCAGGAGCACGGTCGTTAGGAAAGTGGTGCGGAGAGTAACGCGAAAGCCTACTGTGGTCAATGGCACCTTCAGGCGGAGCGCGCGGCCTTTGCGGAAAACAAGCCGGCGATTGCAGCGTAAATCGAATCACAAGCTGCAGGCCTGAAGCTTGGTCGAGAGTGGTTGGAACGGCGCGCGGTTGCAAAGCGCCTCGTTTCGATTCCATCGCCCACGCCCGGTGCGATAGAGTTGCCCGTTCCGGTGAGGAGCCGTCCATGGCCGCCACAGCTTTGACATCTGAAAGCGCGCAGGCCGGCACCCGACTGCTTACCGGTTGTGCGCTCGTGCTGATCGCGGCCCTTTACGTCGTCGGCATTGTTTCCCACGGAGTTGTTCGTCATATCGTGCAAACTGCGCCGTTATGGTTAGCGGTTGCACTTGCAAAACGTGGCTCGGCGTGGAGCAAATGGGCGGCGCTTCCCTGCTTTATGGTTTGGCTGCTCTTGATGGCGCTCATCTGGTTGTTTCTGCTCGGCTGGACGCATGTGATCTCCGGAACGTTTTCCGCGGTCGAGATTGCCATGACGGTGATCGTCGGTTTGTGCTCCGCCACAGGCATCGTCTCCGCGATACGAACAAAAACCAACGTCTCCGCGGCCGCGGCCTTCACGTTATTCGCTCTGGCGTTGTTCTTTCAACTCGTCGCGCTTCGCATTAGCTTTCTGCCCGCAATTGCGCACGATCACTGGTGGTAACGGATTGGGACTGGCGACTTGGCTAAGCCTACATTTTCCTGGGATCGATCCTTAACGCTCTGCAGAGTTGGTGTTGCGAGGGCTTCCAAACATATCCGTTCGACAGCGTAGCGCTCCTCAAAGAGACCACAATCCGTTCGGGACGGCCTCTCGGGTATGGATAACTTACCGTGTATTCCATGCCAGGAAAAAATAAAGCATTTCTCTCGCGGCAACTCGTATTGTGGTCTCCATGAGCATGCTGCCGCACGGGCACGCAACTGAACTCCAGCTCGCGAATCGGCAGTTTTCCGACGTTTTGGAAGGTGATAGCAAACGAGCTCGCGTCACCGGTGCCGCTGAGCAAAGCAAGAGGACAAGGACTGCCGGCAAATGCAAATGAACTTACCAGCATGAAAATGACGACGAGTGGCGCGGCTTTCACCATACACCCATAAGCTACCAAATCGGCGGGAGGGGGCGGTCTTGGAAATCGACGTTTTAAGGGCGCGGCCCCGGCTTCGAGCCGGAGGTTGCGATCTTTGGTCGGGACGAGAGGATTTGAACCTCCGACCCCTGCCCACAAGGCGGATTCCAACACTTATTGGGATCTACTGACAACTGTAGAGTGCAGACCATTGATGTTGGATTCTTGTGAGCCGCCTGCTGAACTTTGTTGATCCAGAGAGAATTCGGGTGCGCCGACAGCTACAAAGTCGTCTACACATTGGTGGGTGACCCGCGCTGAGCGTCCGCACGCAACAAAATAGCGGCGGAACTAATTCCGCCGCCCGGGTGAACAACTTCTAGACAACTATCGA
>Ga0070741_10018350_pt1 | contig 11341 bp, 11 predicted proteins | sample Coa_R1_4_FD_66440 | JGI IMG/M metagenome (GOLD analysis project Ga0070741, IMG submission 66440) | Surface soil microbial communities from Centralia Pennsylvania, which are recovering from an underground coalmine fire - Coalmine... | ecosystem: Environmental > Terrestrial > Soil > Unclassified ...
AATGCCGCCGACGTACTTGAACGTGTACAGCGCGAGCTCGAGGATCTCGCGGCGGACGAGCGTGCCGCGTGCGACGCTCGCTTTCCCGGACGCGATCGAGCACGCGCTGCCGAGCCCGCAGAGCGAGTACATGATGCTGTTCGACGACGAGACCTGGGTGATCTGATCGCCGGTGCTTCGCGTGCCGCGCACCGCGACGTAGTGGATCGGGATCGTCGTGTCGGACGCGGGCGACACGGAGGGGGCCTTCGCGATCACGTCGACGAGCTGGTCGCCGTTCGGAAGGCGGTAGGACTTGCCGACGTTCTCCGCGATCTGCTTCGCCGCGCCGAGGCCGCCGCCGCTCGGATGCCACGAGGACCACTTCGGGCCGGGACTGATCGAGCGTCCGGCGTAGACGACGACGAGCACGATCGCGAGCGCGAGCACGCCGCCGAGCAGCCCGTACACGAAGAGGAAGCGAAGCCGATGCGGCCCCGTGAGCGAGATCCGCGCACGCGGCGGCGTGGGCGTCGTGACCGGCGCCGGGGTCGTCGCCTCGGTCTGCGTCGGCGTCAGATCTGCGGCCACGTCTCTTCCTTCGTCCAGTTGATCTCCGGCTTCTTCAGGTTCTGTGCGTCCAGCAGCCGGACGAGGTCGTCGCCGAAGATCTCCTTCTTCTCGAGCACGGTCTCGGCGATCCTGTTCACCGCTTCCTTGTTCTGGAGGATCGCCTGATACGCGAGCACGAACGCCTGGCCGAGGAACTCGGCCGCGAGCTTGCGCTTGTACGGATCGCCGAGAACGGACGCGATCGGGTCGGCGTGGAAGTCGGCGCTCCCGCGCGTCCTGTTCATGAGACGTAGCCCGACCTTCTCGAATCTCTTCGAGATCTGTTCCCGCGTCTCCTCGTCTCCGTGACCGTTCAGGCCGAGGGGCTGTGGCGCCATTCCCGCAGCGCCGACCATGACCGCGGCGTCCTGCGTCGCGCTCTGGAGATCGCCTCCCACACCGTTCGTGTTCTCGCCGTAGAAGACGTGCTCTGCGGCCATCGCTCCGAGGACGTGCACGAGGTCGGCGAACATCTCGCTCTGGAAGTGCCCGAACCGCTCTTCCTTCTCGAAGGACTGATGGTGCCCGAGAGACGATCCACGCATGCGGATCGAGAGGCGGCTCGACTCGACGTTCGGGCGGTAGATGTGCGCGGCGGCGGCGTGGCCCGCCTCGTGGATGGCGGTCGCTCGGGCTTCGCCCTCCGTGTATTGCACGCCGACGGCGGTTCCCGACTCGACCGTCGTCATCGCGTCGACGACGTGATGCCATTCGAACGCGATCTTGCCCTCGTGATGGGCGTTCGTCAGCGCCATCGAGCAAATCTGCTCGATCATCGCCGGCGAATAGCCGTTCGTGATGCGCGCAAGCTCGTCGCGGCGCTCGGGGCTGTCGAGCTCGGGGTCGTGTGCGACCTTGTCGAGATACAGGTCGAAGATGTCCTTGCGATCGTCCTTCGTCGGCGTGCGGAACCACACGTGACGGCCCATGCGTCCAGGCCGTGTGAGCGCCGGATCGAGGCGCTCGAACGGGACGTTTGTCGCGCCGATGAAATAGATCTGGGCGCCGAGCGGCCTGGGCTTCGGCAGGCGGAGGCTGTAGCGGCCGATTCGGCGGGGGACGACGTAGATGGCGTCGAGGAAGGTGTTCACGCGACTCGTGAAGAAGCGCCGGAAGAACGGCGGGTTGTCGATGCCGTCCATCGTCACGAGCAGCTGGTTGAGCGCGAGCTGCCCCTGGCCGCCCATCATCCCCGGGAAGATGCCCTGGTTGACGATGTTGCCGATCTTCTGCATCCACGCCGGGTAGGGCGATGTGCGCTCGGGCGCGCGCAGCTCGAACATATAGTCGCGCCATTCGCGCGACTCGACGATCACGTCACCGGACGGATTCTGCGCGCCCCAGGGGCCGAAGTACTCGCGGCCGCCGAACGTCTTGGACTGCTGCAGCGCCTGACGGCGCAGGCCGACCGCGTCGATCTCGTCGATGAAGACGATGCATTGTCCGCCCCACTTGCGCGCGAGGCGCTTCGCCTTGCGCGAGAGGTAGCGGACGATCAGCGCGTCGATACCGATGAACGTCTGCGCGAAGCCCGAGCCCGGGATGGAGACGAACGGCGAGTTGAAGCCGGTCGCGATCGCCTTCGCGAGCATCGTCTTGCCGGTGCCCGGCGCACCGAGGAAGAGCAGGCCTCGCTCGCGTTTGCCACCGGCGGCCTCGAACGCCTCCCCCGACTGCCAGAGCGTGACGATGCGGCGCACCTCCTCCTTCGCCTCCGCCTGGCCGCGCACGTCCTCGAGCTTCACGCCCCACTCGGCGTCGCCCGGCTCGTAGCCGCGGATCTGCGAGATGCCCATGAGCATCATCGGGCCCATGAAGATGAAGAAGTTCGCGAAGAACAGGAAGAAGATGAGGACGAACTGCAGAAGGAGCGTCCGGTTGCGCAGCAGATGGCCGATACCGACGAGCGTGTGTGTCAGCGTGTGCCACCACGTCCGGTGAGTCGGATCGAGCAGGACCTGCCAGAGGAAGATGATCGTGACGAGCACCGCGATGGCGATGCCGATCCGGTACCAGAAGCGCCACGTCCATGCACGCCTTCGGTTGACGATGTCCTCCTCGCGCAGCCGCTTCTCCTCCGTCCCGAACAGGCTCGGCCACGGGATGAGTCGCCGGATGACGAGATCGACGAAGCCGCGGAAGCCGATGACGGTGCCTGCGGTGGCCGCGAGCGCCCAGATGACGCTGAGGTGGTCGCTGTGGCGGTAGAAGAAGTAGGCGGCGGGGCTGGTGAGGACGGCGACCGCCGTCGCCACCCGGGCCAGGCGCCGCAGCTGCGAGGCGAGCGCGACCGACTCTTCGCTCGAGCGGAGGGTCCCTGCTACGTCCGCAGTTGCCATTGGCCTGCCAGTGTAGACGTCAATCTCATACGCTCGGATACGCCGAAATGTGGCTCTTAGTTTCCTCTCATGCACACCCACGCTGACCGCTCGGCCGACCGGCGGCGGCTCGGCCTCGCGCTCGCGCTGATCCTCGCCCTGATGGGGGCCGAGATCGCCGCGGGCATCGTCGCCCACTCTCTTGCCCTGCTTTCGGACGCAGGACACATGCTGACCGACGCGGCCGCACTCGCGGCGGCGCTCGTCGCCGGGGCGCTCGCCGCCCGCCCCGCCGGCGGCCGCTGGACGTTCGGCCTCGCACGGGCCGAGATCCTCGCCGCCCAGGGCAACGGCGTCGCGCTCCTGCTGGTGGCGGCGTGGGTGGTCTATTCGGCCTCGCGGAGGCTCGTCTCGCCTCCGGCCGTGCACGGCGGGATCGTCCTGGCGCTCGCCCTCGTCGGGGTCGCCGTCAACCTCGCGGCCACGCTCGTCCTCGCCGGCGCCGACCGCTCGAGCCTCAACGTCCGCGCCGCCTTCCTCCACGTCGCCACCGACCTCGCTGCGTTCACGGGAACCGCCGTCGCCGGCGCACTCGTTCTCGCCACCGGCTGGGACCGGTTCGACCCCATCGCCGCGCTCCTCGTCGCGGCCCTCATGATCGGCTCGAGCTGGTCCCTGCTGCGCGAGTCGGGCCGGATCTTCCTCGAGGCCTCGCCGTCCGGGATCGACCCCGACGCGGTCGCGAGCGCTCTCGCCGCCGACCCCGAGGTGGTCGAGGTGCACGATCTCCACGTCTGGACCGTGACGAGCGGGTTCCCCTCGCTTGCCGCCCACGTCCTCGTCTCGCCGGACAGCGACTGCCACGCGGCCAGGCGCCGGCTCAGCCGGCTGCTCGAGGAGCGCTTCGGCCTCCGCCACACGACGCTGCAGGTCGACCACGTGGCCAAGCGCGCGCAGACGGTTAGCATCGAGCCCCGTGGACCTGCGCGGTAAGACGGCGATCGTGACCGGGGCGTCGTCCGGCTTCGGCCGGTCGACCGCACGCATGCTCGCGGAGGCCGGCGTTCGCGTCGCAGGCGGGGCGCGCCGCATCGACCGGCTCGAGACCGAGATCCGGCTTCCGCTCGACGTGACCGACCCGGCGAGCGCCGCCGCGTTCGTCGACGCAGCGGTCGAACAGCTCGGGGGCATCGACATCCTCGTCAACAACGCGGGTCTCGCACTCGGCCGCGCGCCCTTCGACGACTCGAGCGAGGACGACGAGCGCACCGTCTTCGAGACGAACGTGAACGGGCTCGTGCGCATGACGCGGCTCTGCCTGCCGCACATCCGGGAGGGCGGCCACATCGTCAATCTCGGCTCGATCGCCGGGCGGCAGGCGTACGAAGGTGCCGCGAGCTACGTCGCGTCGAAGTTCGCGGTGCGCGGGTTCACGTATGCCCTGCGCGAGGACCTGCTCGGGCGTCCCGTCCGGATCACGACGGTGGACCCCGGGCTTGCCGAGACCGAGTTCTCGATCGTGCGCTTCAAGGGCGACACCGAGAAGGCGGGGGCGGTCTACAAGGGCGTCGATCCGCTCACGCCGGACGACGTCGCCGAATGCATCATGTTCGCGCTCACGCGGCCGTTCCACGTGAACATCGACGAGATCGTCGTCAAGGCCCAGGCGCAGTCGTCGGGCGGGCGCATCATCCGGACCTGATCGAGCCTGCTCAGGCGGGCGCGACCGCGACCTCGCCGACCTCGTCGTCGTAGGCGAACTCGCGGATCGACCGAAGACGTACGAGCAGCAACGTGCTCGCAACGAGCCATGCGGCGCCGAACAAGAGGTAGCCGCGCATGCCGACGACGCTCGCGATCGGGCCCGCGAGCGCGTATCCCGCGGGCAGGAAGACCATTGCCGACATCCACCCGTACGCGCCCACGCGGGCGAGCTTCTCGGGCGGGATCGTCCGCTGCATCGCCGTGTCCCAGACGACCGCGCCGCACGCGAAGCCGAAGCCGGCCAACGCTGCCGCGGGCGCGAGCGCGTAGACGGATGCATGGAACGCGAGCAGCACGCTCTGTATCGCGGTCGGCAGGAAGATGTAACAGACGACGAGCATCGGGTGCCGCAGCCGGAGCCGCAGGCCGGCGATGCTGCCCAGCAACGCGCCGATGCCCTCGCCGGTCACGACCGCGCCCCACGCCCCCGCTCCGCCCATGGAGTGCTTGGCGATGTACGGGCCGAGGACGAAGAACGGCGCATACGTGATCACGAAGTACAGCGAGATCCACAGGCACGTCACCCACAGCCACTGGTTCTCGACGAACGCGCTCCAGCCCTCGCGCAGCTCGCGCAGCACGCTCGACCCTGCGCGCGCGATCGACTCGACGCGCACGAACGACAGGAGGAGCGCGCTCGCCGCGTACGTCCCGCCGTCGAAGATGAGCGCGGTACCGGCGCCGACGGTGGCGACGATCGTTCCGCCCGTCGCTGCGCCGAGCGGGAACGCGGCGTACCGCGCGATCGCCAGCCAGGCGTTCGCCTTCTGCAGCGAGTCGGCGGGGACGATCTCGCGCACGAGCCCGTAGAACGCGGGGTTGTAGAACGCGACGGACGCGCCGCCGCAGGCCTGCAGCGCGATCAGCTCCCACACCTGGGCACGGCCGGTCACGACCAGTGCGCCCATGGCGACGCGTACGGCCGTGCTCGAGACGTCGGAGGCGATCATCACCGTGCGGCGCGGGAAGCGGTCTCCGAGCACCCCGCCGATGGCGAGCATCGACACCTCGGCGACCGTCCATGCCGCGAAGGAGAGGCCGACGGCGGTCGCGCTGCCGTGCAGGTCGAGGATCGCGAACGCGACCGCGATGGGCGCGAGGTACGTGCCGACGTACGAGAGCGCCCGGCCGGCGAAGAGCAGCCGGAAGTTCCGATCGAGCATCACGCGGCGGGCGGCAGGTCGGGCTGCCGGGAGGCCCAGCGCGCGAGGCCACGGTAGGACTGCCAGAGCGGCATGGCGACGCCATAGGTTGCCACGTCCTCGCCGGCGTTCGCGAGCGCGGCCCGGCCGTACGCGATGAACTCGTCCTCGCCCGCGCCGCCGAGCACGAACTCCGCCCAGTCGAAGAGCTCGAGCCGCAGGTCGGCGATGTGGCGACCCGGGTCCTCTGCGACGCCGAAGTGGATGAGCGCGAGCCGTTCCGGCCCGCGCGCCTCGATCGCGTCGAGCGACCGCTGCCAGAGTTCGAGGTCGAACTCCGGGGGCGGAGTCGGCGGCATCACGTAGCGGCCGGGCTGAATGCGGACGCCGGCCGCGTCGCCCGCGTACAGCGTCCCGTCGCGGTCGAGGTACGAGACGTGATGCGACGCGTGCCCCGGCGTGGGGAAGGAGTCGAGCCCGAGCACGCGGCTCCCGACGATCCGCACGTTCTCCTCCGGGACCGGGGCGAGCTCGCCCCACAGGGTGTCGAACGACTCGCCGTACAGGCGTCGCGCGCTGCGCTCGAGGCGTGACGGCTCGACGAGGTGGGGCGCGCCGATCTCCGACACGTGCACTTGCAGGGCCGGGTTCTTCCGTACGAGGACGCCGGCGGCGCCCGCGTGGTCGAGGTGAATGTGGCTCAGGAGCAGGTGGCCGATGTCGGCGAGCCTCAGGCCCTCGCGGGCGAGGCCTGCCTCGAGCGCGTCGATCGTCGTGCTCGGGCCGCAGTCGAAGAGCGCGGGCCCCTCGTCCGTGTCGAGGAGGTAGCAGCCGATCGAGCGCTCGACGCCCTGGTGGTGAAGATCGATTGGGTCCGTCACGGGGCACTATCTTCACGGATGCCCCTGCTGTTCGACGGAGACTGCGGTTTCTGCACGAGTGCAATCGCGTGGATGCGACGGCGGTTCGACCCCGCGGCCGAGAGCCTGCCGTGGCAGGAAGCCGACCTGGCCGCGCTCGGCGTGAGCGAGGAGGAGAGTCGGGCGGCGGTGCAATGGGCCGGGAACGGGCGTGCATCGGGCGCGGACGCGATCGCGGCATGGCTCGGGACGGCGCGCAGGTTGCGTCCGGTCGTCCGGCTGATCCCGCTCGGCCTGCCGCTCGGGCGGGCGCTCTACCCGATCGTGGCGCGAAACCGACGCCGCCTGGGATCTATGGTGCGCCGGTGAGGCTCCGCGGCGGCATCGATCTCGGCGGGACGAAGGTCGACGCCATCGTCGTCGACGACGGCCACGGGATCCACGGCCGGGCGCGGCGTCCGACGCCGACGGAGGGCGGACCCCCGGCGGTCGTCCACGAGCTCGCCGCCGTCATGCGCGAGGCCGCCTCCTCGGCAGGCATCGAGGTCGCATCGCTCGCGGGCGTGGGAGTCGGCGCGCCCGGAAAGGTCGACGCGGCGGCGGGCACGCTCGCACGCGCGGGCAACTTGCCGGACTGGGAGGGCGTCCATCCCCTTGCCGCCGATCTCGGCCGCGACCTCGGCGTCCAAGTGCGCCTGGGAAACGACGTCCGCGTCGCGGTCGAAGCCGAGCGGGTCCTCGGGGCCGGTCGCACCTACCGCTCCTTCCTCGGAGTGTGGTGGGGAACCGGCGTCGGCGGCGCGCTCGTCCTCGACGGGAAGCTGTGGCTCGGCCGCGGATCCGCAGGCGAGCTCGGTCACATCGTCGTCAGACTCGGCGGCCGTCGCTGCCCGTGCGGCCGGCGCGGCTGCCTCGAGGCGTACGCCGGCCGGGCGGCCATGGAGCGCACGGCTCGGAAGGCCGAGGAGACGGGCACGAAGACGAGGCTGTTCGCGATCATGAAGAAACGCGAGCGTGCGCGGCTGACGAGCGGGGTGTGGGCGGCCGCGCTCGAGGAGGAGGACAAGCTCGCGCGGGAGCTCGTCGACGAGGCGGTGGAAGCGCTCGGCGCCGGCGTCGCCTCGGTGCAGAACCTCGTCGACGTGGACGCCGTCGTGGTCGGCGGCGGCCTCGGCACGCGCCTCGGCGTGCCCTACGTCGAACGCATCGCCGCGGCTGCCCAGCCCCACCTCTTCGTCGACGACCACCCGCCCGCGTTCGTGCTCGCCGAGCTCGGCGACGACGGCGGCGCGCTCGGTGCGGCGCTCCTCGTCTCAGCCTGACGCGCGCTTCCGTCCCTCGGCGACGATCGTCTCCGCCTCCGCGCGGTTCCCCCAGCCTCGGGTCTCGGTCCGCTTCGTGGGCTCGAGGTCCTTGTACCGCTGGAAGAAGTGCTCGATCTCGTCCCGGAGCTCGCCGCTCACGTCGTGGATGTCGCGAAGACGCTCGAACGACGGGTCGCCCAGGGGCACGCAGAGCACCTTCTCGTCCGGCCCCTTCTCGTCGCTCATGTGGAACACGCCGATCGGGCGGACCCGGATGCGGCAGCCCGGGAATGTCGGGTCGCTGACGAGCACGAGCGCGTCGAGCGGGTCGTCGTCCTCGGCGAGCGTCCCTTCGACGTAGCCGTAGTCGGCCGGATACGTCATCGACGTGAAGAGCCTGCGGTCGAGGACGAGGCCGCCGAGCTCGTCGTCCCACTCGTACTTGTTGCGCGATCCCGACGGGATCTCGACGAAGACGACGGCGGTCACGCGCGGACGCCGGCGAGGGTCAGCGCGTAATCGAGGTCCGCGATGAGATCCTCGACCGACTCGATGCCGACCGAGAGCCGGACGAGGCTCGGCGGCGCCGCGAACGGCGCGCTCGCCGTCGCCGCGTGGGTCATCCGCGCGGGCACCTCGATGAGGCTCTCGACGCCGCCGAGCGACTCGGCCAGCTGGAAGAGCTTCGTCCGCGCCACGAGCTCCTCCGCCGCCTCCGGCGACCCGGCCAGGAACGAGACCATCCCTCCGAAGTCGCGCATCTGCCGCGCGGCGATCGCGTGGCCGGGGTGCGTGGGCAGCCCCGGGTAGTACACGTGCTCGACCCCCGCGGCACGCGACAGCCACAGGGCGACCGCCATCGCGTTCTCGCAGTGCCTGTGCATCCTGAGCGCGAGCGTCTTGATGCCGCGGAGCACGAGCCAGCAGTCGAACGGTCCCGGTACGGCGCCGAGCGACTTCTGCAGGAACGTGAGACGTTCAGCGATCGTGTGGTCGTTCGTGGCGGCGAAGCCGCCGATCACGTCGGAATGGCCGCCGAGGTACTTCGTGGTCGAGTGGACGACGACGTCGGCGCCGAGCTCGAGAGGCCGCTGCAGGTACGGCGTCGCGAACGTGTTGTCGACGACGAGGATCGCGCCCGCGGCGTGGGCGGCGTCGGCGGCCGCACGGATGTCGACCACGTTCAGCAGCGGGTTCGACGGCGTCTCGATCCAGACGATGCGCGTGTTGTCGTCGAGGTGCGCTCCGAGATTCGAGAACTCCGGCGCTGGGAGGTAGTCGAAGCGGTAGCCCTTCGGCTCGTACACCTGCGAGGTCATCCGGTAGACGCCGCCGTACACGTCGGCGATGAGCACGACGCGCTGCCCGGGGTCGACGAGATGCATGAGCGTCGTCACCGCTCCGAGACCGGACGAGAACGCGATGCCGTGCTCGGCCGACTCGAGCGACGCGAGGCAGCGCTGCAACGCCGTCCGCGTCGGGTTGTTGACGCGCGAGTAGTCGTAGCCCTTGTGCTCGCCGACCGCCTCCTGGACGTAGGTCGACGTCTGGTAGATCGGCGTGATGATCGCGCCGGTGGCGGGATCCGGCTCCTGGCCCTCGTGGATGGCCCGCGTCTCGAAGTCCATCACTGCGATGCTAACCAGCGGCCGAGCTCGCGCAGCGGCTTGGTCACCGAGACCGGCTTGTCCTCCCACCACGTCCCGTTGACCCGCAGCTCCCCGGTCTTGCGATCGAGGACCGGCTCGATCCGTCCGACGATCCGGTCGCCGCGCAGGACGGGGAGGACGTAGTACCCGTACTCGCGCTTCGCCTTCGGCACGTACATCTCGAGCCTGTAGAAGAAGTCCCAGAGCGCCTCGGTGCGGGCACGGTCGTGGATCAGCCGGTCGAACGGCGAGAGGAACGTGACGCGGTTCGGCACGGGGCCGTCGACCGCGTCGGGGTGTGCGACCCAGCGTCCCCGTTCGAGCTTGACCCCGAGCGAGCGGAACCGCTTCTCCTCGATGAGGCGCATCGCCTCGCGCCACGGGATGGTCTCCGTCTCCGGATACCAGCGCTCGGCGAGATCCCACACGCGCTGGTTGCCGCGCCGGCCGACGACCGCGACGAGCCCCTGCCCGGAGAGCACCTCGAGCATGAGACCCATCTGGCGCGAGCCCCACCAGTCGTGCCGGTCCTTGCCGACGCGGCTCGTGTGGGTCTCGATCTCGCGCGAGAGGAGCGGGCCGCGCCGCTCGAGCTCCCGCAGGACATACCGCTTGAAGCTCTGATTCTCGCGCAGGAACGCCCTGCCGTTCGGCGTCGGCAGCCGGCGCATCCGCGCGCGCAGCAGCGGCAGGTCCTCGATCGGATAGATAAAGGCCCGCCACTCGACGAGCTTGCGCTCCTCCCATAGCAGCCGGTCGAGCTCGGCACGGTCGTACGGGCCGAGCCGGCTCCAGAGCACGAGGTGCTGCGGCGGTGCCACCGTCGAGATCGGGTCGAGCTGGAGGAAGCCGAGACGGCGAACCGTCTCGAGGACCCCGGTCGCGGATCCGTCGAGAAGCTGCGCGCGCACGGCGATGCGGCGAGCTTCTGCAACGCTGACCTCCGTGGGCTTCACGGCATTCGTTCTACATCACCTGCCACAGCCTCCGGCGCGCGTGCTCGAGGTCGGCTGCGGCGACCGCGGAGGTGTCGTTGCGACGCTCGTCGATGCGGGCTACGACGCGATCGGCGTCGACCCGCGCGCGCCCGACGGCCCGCGCTTCCGGCAGTCGGACTTTCGCGAGGTCGACGGGACGTTCGACGCGGTCGTCGCCGGGCGCGTCATCCACCATCTCGATCCGCTCGGCGAGGCGGTCGACCGTCTCGCCGCGCTCGCGCCGCTTCTCATCGTGGACGAGTTCGCGTGGGATCTCATCGATCCCGAGCTGGAGGCGTGGTACGACGCCCTGCGGCGCGAGCGGCCTGACGCGGCCGGCCCGCCGACGCTCGACGAGTGGCGCCGGCGCCATTCCGGGCTCCATCCCAGCGACGTCGTGCTCGCCGCGCTACGCGCGCGCTACGTCGAGGCCGTCCTCGAGTGGGTCCCGTACTTCCACCACTGGCTCGGCGACGTCGAGTCGCCCGATCGAATCGGCTACAGGTGGGCGGGGGAGGTCCGGCGTTGGAGTCCTGCAGAGCAGACGGACGCGCGGGGGACCCGCGCGTCCTGAAGACGGCGCCGCAAGCGGCGCCTCAGCGCTGGGCCGGTACCAACACGTCGACGACGCGCTCCTCGGCGGCGTCGCGGTAGCCCGGGCCGAGCTTCTCCTCGAGGATCCGCGTCAGCTCGCCGGTCTCGGCGAGCTCCTGCGCGATGTCGGCGCCGCCGATCA
>Ga0070741_10018351_pt1 | contig 11340 bp, 14 predicted proteins | sample Coa_R1_4_FD_66440 | JGI IMG/M metagenome (GOLD analysis project Ga0070741, IMG submission 66440) | Surface soil microbial communities from Centralia Pennsylvania, which are recovering from an underground coalmine fire - Coalmine... | ecosystem: Environmental > Terrestrial > Soil > Unclassified ...
CGCGTACAGGAAGATCAAATGGATGGTGGACGAAGGTCTTTTGTTTACCGAAAAATTCGAGATAACACCGGATGGAAAGAAGTTTAGCCTTTTTAAAAGCACGCTAAAATCTATCAATGTAAAATATGAATCTGGCAAAACTACTGTTCAGGTAGAATATAACGTCAACGTGCTACAGAGGACAGCCGAGCGGTTATTTTCTCTTGGATCTGACTAGTCTTCTTGTATAGAGTCTGCCATCTTTTTGCCACTTTTGTGCGACAGATAAAACCTTGTCCAGAGCATGGCGGTAAATGTAGCCATTGCCAAAAGATGGATGTACATGCTTATACCACTGATTGAGAACAGCCGGATGGCTCCTTCTTCCTCAAGGGAGTTCACTATTTCTCCTATTATCCATATTAGAATAAACAAGGATATCTGGAATTGAAAACTTCTGATGTTTCTTGACCTAGCAGTCAGCCATGCAAATATTCCTAACGCAATTACTAGCAAGAGCAGAGTAAGGCTGGCACCAAAAGAAAGCAGGATGTCTTCAGTCATCTTTCGACCACCTTCTGCCTTTTCTTTTTATAAGATACTCCGAGATATGCTACGCCAAATGCAATCAATGCAATTACTGAAGCCGGCTCCAATATCCCGTCTGCCAGAAATTCCATCCCTTGCATCCTAACTATATGGTATATTCCGTGCAAGATGATAAAGACTGTTAAAGCGATAGTCAGCTTCCTGAGATCGCCGCCTACTTTCGCCGCCAAATAGGCCGGGATAATGGCTGCGAAGAGGATAAGGACTGCACTTATGAAGTCAAGCTCGCTTTCCATAGTCACTTTTACGCTTTATTCTTTACACTGTCAGTTATAATTATTGTAGCTGATCTCAAGTTTGAAATTCACCGTTGGGAATTGTCTCTAGCTATATGTGTCACACAAGAGATTCCAAAGAGCATGAAAGGAAAAGACGCCATGGTTCCACTAGTTGCGGCACTAGTGGCGATCATAAGCACTGTACTGGTTCTGCCTCTTAACGGAGGTCAGAACGCTTTAGCAGCGGACAATAACATGGCAATGATGAGCGGAGACCATTTTGCAAAAGGTTCCATAGCTAGTGTCCAATTGGGAAGCACTGGACAGCCAGAGTGGATACAGCAAGGAATCTGGGTGCTTCGTTTCACAACTGGGCAGAACAATGAAGTGCAATCAGCCCAGTTGATAGCAAGGTTTGAAATGATAAAGCCAGATGGCACTGCCATTCACTCCCATAGCATATACAACTTTAGTACAAGCCAGATGACGATGGAAGGCAATTCTACCATTGTTCTTAAAGGAACCGCAACTGTGACTATGAAAGACGGTCCAGTTTCAGGCGTGCCAATTACAGTCAAAGTGTTTAACAATGCTGTTATAGGATTCTGGATCGGACCTGACAAGGTAAACGGGCACTTTGGAACAGGTCCTGTATTTGGTACGGTTTCAACCAATTCTCAAGCAGTATGGCAAGAGATCCATTCATTGATGCAAGGGATGAAAAGCATGGGAGGCTCGATGAATGGTAGCCATAATGAAACTACTGCCTTCGCTATCAAAATGAGCGCAAAGGAGGTAGATGGTGTGTATAAATGGTCAACTGACGATGGAATTAATCCGACGATAACGCTTGTTGCTAATGCAAATAACACTATACAAATTCAGAACCCAACAGATGAAAAACACGAGTTGGTTATAGATTCAAACGGCACTGAGCTTGCGTCAAGCGGAGACATACTGGCAGGCAACTCTGGCCAGCTAACATTCAAGCCTACGATGGCTGGCACATTTGGATACCACTGTCAATACCATCCAGACACAATGAAAGGTATTGTGGAAGTGACAAACCATTCATAATCTCTCCCTCTTTTTTGCCTTTTTCCAATGAGCCGTTTTGAAGTTCCAATATCAATCTGCCACAAAGTGGTTCTGCTAATTTGGCGACTGATCATGTTCGTTTCATTCGGAGAAAATAACTCGATCAACAGATATAATGTCAGCTAAAGGATAATAGATAAAGCCCGCAGAAAAATATAGTCATATTAAATATGTGATCAGAAGGCAAGCTTTGATTCTTTTGGCAAAGCTGTCCCAATTATGAAATGACAATCTGTTGGCTTATCCGCTCACCGTACCATGACGCAGTAAAGGTAAAAGTTCCCATTTGATTGATTGAGGGCTGTTTGATGCTCGCCTCTGGCGGCAATATTGACAATCGCTCTTCTGCATTCCAGCTATCGTTGATTTCAACCGAATTGCGCTCAGGGTCGTTGCAACCCATCAAATTGAATGTCTGGTATGCCCAAACTAACTGATCTGTGGAATTGTCCCTTATTGTGATGCTTGGAGCCTCAGGGCACTTGGTTCCATACCCGTGCACATTTAGCGTAAAGTCAATAGACTCACCGGTATTATATTTTTCTTTCAGGCTGTCAATTGTCAAGCTCATGGATGGATATCGACCAATATAATGGGTAGATGGAGTGCTTGCAAAAGAAGAATTTGTAACTATGGCAAACATGACGATAAATCCTATGCCTATCGCCAAGCCTGCAATGACTAGCGCTGCCAAATTATCCGACATGATTCATTATGCATTCTTTTGATCCTTTTATTGAGCTTTTTCCAAGCATTGTTACTCTTATTTCTGTTTTCGATTCTTTGATCATTCATATCTTTGTTGCATATAATAGTACTCCCGGTCTGACTATATCCCACTATGCAACAAAATCGGAAGATAATTAATCATTTTGCTGATGTGCGTATTCGTCAAGGCTCAGCCTCTCTCGTACGTCTTCGCTTGCGTCATTGTCGTTTGAAGTTTTTGGGCCACTCTTGCTACCATTCTTGGCAATGTATACGACCCTTTGCGGGAATGGTATTTCGATACTGTTAGAGTCAAGCTCGTGCTTTATCTGCTGCATGATCTGATTTTTCACGTCGAAAAAGACTGAGAAAGGAACCCAGCACCATATGTTGATATTCACTGCAGAATCGCCAAAGCTATCGATGTAGATGTCAGGCTCTGGCTCCACCAACACAAGCGGAGTATCCTTCAGGTTTTTCCTGATTATTTCCACCACTTTTCCAATGTCTTCCTTGTAAGCAATGCCTATTGCGATCTCGATTCGGCGCGCCGCAGCGCTTGAATAGTTCCTAATTTCTGACAGGAACACGTCAGAGTTTGGCAGTCTGACATAAGTCCCGTCGAACATGCGAAGCCGTGAAGAGAGTGTCGTTACCTCCACGACCACGCCGGCGACATCAGGAAGCTTGCCGGTTATGAGCACTGGCTCACCTATCTTCATTGGCTTGTCTATCTGCAGGAATATCCCTGAAATGAGGTTGGAAAAAAGTGACTGAGTTGCAAAGCCGATAATGATGCCTGCAAAGCCGCCTGCAATGAAAAGTCCAGATAGGTTGAGCCCAGATACTCCCAATGCAGACAGCAGCGCGATGGTTATTATGACATAGTATACGACTTTGCCAAGGGTCTTGCGGGTGTCAGGCGGGAGCTTTGTCCCGATGTATTTTGTCGTGACAGTTCGCGCGGCTTGGGCTATTGCAAAGCCGGCGGCAATTATCACTACAGTCAGCAGCACCGTAAGAGGCTCGACAGGGGTCCCAAGCACGTCTATTGTTTCCGGGATCCCAAGCCACGACGATGTTGTATTGGCCGCCAAGACAGTAATTTCTGGAATCGCGCCGTATTATATTGCTTTTAGCAAGATTTACAAGTGCTCGGCTGTCAAAGCCAGCCGTTGGAAGAACTGCTAGGGCAGCATCACCTGCACAAGACCACCAAGGACTATAAAGTTGCCATAGGCGAAAACAGGATAATCATTGATAGCACGGGCTCGGCATTTTCATACAAGAGATACGCAGGGAACGAGCTGAAGGCAGAATCTATGATGGTTTCAGACAAGGAGCAGGTAGTCGTCGGCATTTTTCCAAACCCCCCGATCCTCACGCCAAAGGCAGTGGCAAAAAATGTTTATTTAAAGTTCAGGTCGCCGGTCATTGTCGACCAGAGAAGCCAAGTAGCAGTATACGTCAAGATGCCGATAGAGATAGGTGTATACCGGCAGTCAATAGATGAAGAGATCCTCATTGACGCGTTTTCGCTAAAGCGTCAACAGTACGCGCTCTACGGCTCACCAGAGAGCGGCGTGGTGTGCCGCTACACTGAGACTGAGGTGAGCACGGACAAGGATGCCATCAAACCTGTAAAATATGAAGAGGCACTTGTAAAGATCAAGATAAAAAACGACATTGACAATGTCGTCAAGGTGAGCAGGGTGATAATCCCGATGGACAGTGTGGTGCTTGACCACGCTCACGACGACTCGTGGCTGCCAGGAAGCGTAGAGATGACTCTTGACTCGGCGTTTGGAAAAGACATCGTCAATGTGCGTCTCACAAGTACCAAGGTGAAGCGATCCGACAAGACTAGTGTAGCAAAAAGAGAAGACACGCTGGTGTTCTTGATGGATGCCGGTTACTAGATCTCGTGTATCAGTTCTGCCAGGTTCCTCTTTGGCTTTGGCTGCAGCATCTTGAAAGGGTAGCCAAGGCACAGTAGGCACGACGGGACAAGGTCGGTGCCAAGCGCCTGCATCACCCTTTCTTCGTCAATCATGCCAATCCAAACCGAGCTCAGCCCAAGCGCGTGAGCAGCAAGTTGCGCATAGCCGGCGGCCAACGTGGCATCCTGCACTGAGAATTTCCTTATAATGCCAGTCGGAAAGTTCATCTTGATCCTTGATGGGTTCATGCAGAACACGAGCACCACCGGCGCGTCCACGTACGGCTGCTTGTTTGCAGCTTCGACGAGCTTGAGCTTGACATCAGGGTTCTTGACATTGAATATTTCAAAGCCCTGAAAGCCGCCTGCAGTTGGCGCGGTGTCGGCTGCGGCAAATATCATTTCTAGCTTCCAGTCCTCGACTTCCCTGTTTTCAAATTTTCGCTGCGATCTGCGATTTAGCATGACGTTAAAGAGGTTTGTCTGAAGGGCATCGTCTATCTCTGAAGGAACCTGCTCCTGCTTTGGGTAGAGGTTTTTGTCTTCGTCGCCGGCATACATTCTGGAAAAGATGTCGCTTGGATACATCTCTGCGTACTTAGCACATCAGTGCAATAAAGGCTTTCCATGATAGACTGAAATAGTGTTTGGCAGAAGGTACAGTTGCAGGGCGCATGGTTCAAACAAAAAAGATGATCATGGAAGTAGAGATAGAGGTTGACGTCCCAACAGACATCGTGCAGGACAGCGGCAGAATCAAGGCGGTGGAAGACGGCCTTGGCAGGAGCATATCAAAAGGCTTATACGATCAGGGAGTTTCCTTCAAGATAAAAAAGATCAGCTCCAAGATAAAGTAAGAATTATCATTGGCAGCTACACCCAAGTTGCTAAATATAGCAATCGGCGCTCTCAATCTACGAACATATTTCTGATAGCTTCTATAGTGTTCCTTACCGTAGGAAGCGGATATCTGGCAAAGGCATGGATGCATTATTCCGAGGCTTCCGCAGATAACGCCATCGGCAAGGATGCGGCTCTATGCGATGGCTGCCTTGTCGGCGACGACAATGACATAATAAATGCATATGTCGGATCATTGCAGGGCAAGATGCAGAAAAGCCTGCAGGACATGATCCTTGACGCAGGCATCGGTGTAACCCTTTTTTCAATGGGAACAGGATTTTCTATGGTCTACTGCAAGTGGTTCAGAAATGCAAGATGATCATTCTTTGACAGGCAATGTCTTGAGCACCTTGCTTTCAAGATCGAATATCCTGATCAGGTGGTTGTTTGTGTCAGCGATGTAAAGCGAATTCCCGCGTATCTTGGCGTCGCTTGGCTCAAAGAGTCCAAGGGTGTCGCACGACGGGTCGTTGATATTGCACATCGCCTTCATCTCCGGCTTGCCGATCATCGTCGACACTTTTTGTTCGGCAAGGTCGATCAACCTTATTGCGTGGTTGTAGGTGTCTGCCACGTAGACCTTGTTTCCTTCGCAAGCGACGCCAAGCGGATGCTGGAGCCGCGCTTCGTCAAGCGTCCCATCCTTGTGGCCAAAAACAAACAGTCCCTCTCCGACAGCTGTCTGGACTATTTTCTTGTCAAGGTCTATTCTCCTTATTGCGGAGATTTCGCTGTCTGCCACAAAAAGGTAGTTCCTGAAAATGGCAAGGCCGCTTGGCTGGGCAAACTGGGCTTCTGCAAGCAATCCATCAACGATGTCTTCGTGTCCGCTGCCTGCAAACGGGCCGATCTTGCCTGTTTGTACGTGGTAAGCCCAGATCTGGTGCAGGCCCGCCATCGCGATAAAGATGAAGCCGCTGTCATGTGCCAAGTCCCACGCCGAACTTAGTTGTGTAGACTTGGCATCCTGCGGCGACTGGATCCAGTGGCCCTGCCTGCCATTGCCTGCAAGCGTCACGACAGCTCTTGATTGCAGGTTGATTTCCCTTAATGCATGGTTCTCAGTGTCCGCGACATAGACCTTGCCTTCGACCCAGAGCACTCCTTGCGGCCGGAAGAACTTTGCTTCTTCAAAAGTGCCATCAGCAAAGCCCTTTGTTCCGCCGATCTTGTGGATTATCCTGCCGCTATCTGCATCGACTACAAGAATCCTGTTGTGGTTAGAGTCGCTTATTGCAAGCATCTTGCCATCCGGCGAAAACGCCATCTTGCTGGGGTACGACAAGATTCCTGATCGCGCCGCCACAGGTTTGTGTATTTCAAGCGGCTTTTCTGCAAGGGTCCCCTGCTCCTTGTGCCTTTCGAGCAGTACACTAATGACATCGTCCAGGTTTTCGCGCTGGCCCTCGCCTGACTGCTGGTATACGACATTCCCTTTTGGATCAATTACCACGAGCGTCGGCCAGCCACTAACATTGTAGGACTGCCAGATGGCCATGTTCTTATCTGCTATGACTGGGTGGTTAATCTCGTACCGGCCAATTGCTTCCTGTATATTCTCTGCCTCCTGCTCGTTGTAGAATTTTGCAGAATGCACCCCGATTACGATGACAGGCTTGCCGCGATACTTTTTCTCTATCCAGTCCAAGTCGGGTAGTGTATGCATGCAGTTGATGCAACAATAAGTCCAGAAATCAAGAATGATAACCTGACCTTTTAGGTCGTCAAGTGAAAGAGGCCTGTTGGTGTTGAGCCAGATAAAGCCTTTTGGGAAATCTTGCGCCTTTGAATTGATCAAGCCGGGCTTGCGGAACATGCCTCACTCATCGCGTAAACTGAATTTAAACCATTAATGCATACTGCGTAAAGCAGGGAAATAGAATAAATATCGTAAAAATAGAGTTTACAGCATATATGGAATGCGCAGTCTATGACACATACGTACAAAAGAAAGACGGTAGGATTATGCACTTTGACGTCGTAGTAGAGGCAAATACCCCGCATGAGAAGGCCATCGAGTATGGCAAACAATACCTTGCTTCCGCTGGCCAGACTGGTCAAAAGATGACTCAGGAAGAGTGCCAGTTCTGCCATATACAGGAAGCACCGCCTTTCGTCGAGAAATCCATCAAGCAAAACGGCTACTGGATACAAAAGATGGAAGGCTGCCCACAGTAGGGCCTCCTCTATTTTTCATCACAAATTATAATTAAGGCGTCCACCGCTGATGCATTGCATACCGATGAATGATGCCAGTGTGTGGAACCATGACAAGAGACAGCACGCCCCAACAGTCGATGACATTCTCAAAGCGCGTGAGCTGCTGACGGGCACAGTCAGGAAGACTCCACTTCAGAATTCCAGAACCTTTTCAAGACTAGCAGGAACAAACCTGTTTCTAAAGCTAGAGTGCCAACAGGTCACTGGTTCATTCAAGGTACGCGGTGCATTTGTCAAGGTAAGCAGACTGGCAGGCAAGCAGGCAAGCTATGGCGTAATTGCGGCCTCCGCAGGCAACCACGCACAAGGCGTTGCATATGCGGCAGCCATAAAAAAGATCCCTTGCACTATTGTAATGCCACAGAATGCGTCACCGGCCAAGGTGGCAGCAACTAGGTCATATGGCGCAAAGGTGATCCAGAAAGGGCTAAATTATGACGAGGCGTGGGCCGCAACCCAAGAAATAGCTAAAGACGAAGGCATGACGATAATTCATGCATTTGATGACCCGGATGTAATTGCTGGTCAGGGGACAATAGGACTAGAATTGCTGGAAGATCTGCCTGACGCAGACAGGATATACCTGCCTATAGGCGGAGGCGGACTTGCAGCAGGTGTGGCAACTGCGATCAAGTCGCGCAGGCCAAACGTCAAGATAATAGGAATCGAATCAAAGGCGTTCCCTGCCATGAAAGAGTCGATGGCAAAGGGCTCACTCCAGTCTATGAAAATGGGGTACAGTATCGCGGACGGCATTTCTGTGAAGCAGCCGGGCAAGTTGACATTTGAAATCGTGAGTAAACTCGTGGACGACATCGTGCTTGTAGATGATATGTCAATAGTAAAGACCATGTTCTTGCTGATGGAGCGCGCAAAGCTCGTTGTAGAGCCGGCAGGGGCGGCAAGCCTTGCATACCTACTCTCAAATGGAGGTCATGCAGGCAAGAAGGAAAAAGTCGTTGCGCTGCTGTCAGGCGGAAACGTCGACATGTACCTTCTAGGTCAGGTTGTGGCAAAGGGCCTTATGCAGATGGGCAGAATGCTTCGGATATTCATCTTGCTGCCCGACAAGCCCGGCGCACTTAAAGGGGTAGTTGACGGAATTTCAGAGCTGAGCGTCAACATTGTAGAAGTGGAACACGATAGGCTGAGCTCCAACATACCCGCGGGAACTGCCGGCGTCTACCTTAGCCTTGAAATCGAGGATGAAAAACACGCGCAGCGCTTGGTAGAGTTCCTGAAGCAAAAAGGAATAGAGTTTAAGGTAGCTAGCTAACGTAGTCGTATTCTCTAAAGCCGGCCTTGTCTGCAGTCGTGCCGCCTAGCTTTACAAGGACGAATTCTTTGTGCGCGTTTATCACAGAATCGGTAAAGGCGCGTTCTTTTCTATGCAGCCTTTCATATTCTTCAATCGAAAGTCTTTGTCTTGGACCAATGTCTGTATCAAGATCCATCCTGCTGACGATCTCCTTATACTGTGGCTGTATTATGCCGCTGAACACCATTGCGCTGCTTCCGCTTCCGTATGAGCCAAAGCCCACCCTCTTGCCTTCGAGGTCCGTCCCTTTCTTGTGCTCAAACTCGAGCAGGCTCCTTAGACCCATGTACATCGACGCGGTGTAAAGGTTTCCTATTAGGGCAGAAGCCTCAAGCGAGCTTGTCATCTTTTTCTCATATACTTCGTTGTAAAATGATGTCTGCATGAAGGCGCGCCTGAACTGCTCGTCCGCCTTCATGAATTCAGTGTCTGCAAGGATTGACTCGATGGTCCCACGCGGGTCCTTTGGCTGGGGTTCCGGCGTGCTCACTTCCTTTATGACATGCTTCCAGCGCGGGAGGTGGCGCCACTCATGCCTTAGCAGGTATGCAAGCGCCTTCTCACCCATCTTCCGGTATGGAAGGTGCACTGCGAAAAAGTCAATGTGATCGGTAATTGATTCACCGTCCTTTAGTTTTATGAGGCCAGACTTTAGCGCCTTTTCCTTGTAGGCGTCAAAGGCCTTCCTGACGGATATGAGATACAGCAGGTTTGAATAGCTGCCATTCACAAGCGGTGTTTCCTTGCCAAAGGGACGATAAAAGTCGTACTCGTTTTTGATCGTTGTAGAAGCAACCTTTTGGTCAAAAGCCATCAGGCGCGGGTTTTCCCTGATGAGCATAGCGACCGCGCCGCCTCCTTGCGTGTATTCACCGGCAGAGCCAATGTCGTATTTTGCGATGTCACTTACGATCACTACTGCTGCCTTGCCGTTGTTCTCCTCGGCCCTTATCCAGTTTGCATTGTCATAGAGCGCATATGACCCGCTTACGCAGGCAAACTTGCATTCGATGCCGCCGGCGTGCTCAAAGGAGCCCTCGCCGTAGATCTGCTCGAGCATTCCAATGACAAAAGAATTCATGGCTTTTGATTCATCCAGAGAAGATTCGGTAGCAACATACACCCTTCCGATATCCTCAGGGTGCAAACGGTTTCTCTGCATCAGTTTGAGGCAGGCGTTTGCAGCCATGCAGGCAGAATCCTGATTGGTATCGGTGATGGCCATCTTTTTAATTCCTATGCCGTACTCGAGCTTTTGCGGATCGATGCCCCTTGCTTCGGCAAAATCCTTGTAGTCGAGGTAAAGTTTAGGTACATAGATAGCCAGGTCATCAACCCCTACAACTGGCATTACTGGAAATCCTACCGGTAATAGTCATTTAAAGGTATTTCTGGAAGAATTTGACCCAGACATCAATTTATTTGAGCAGTATGCTGAATTCAATCTCGAGATTGTTTTGCCTGTTGGAATTTACCACAACACCTGCTGGCATTCACACTGGCCACCAAACTTCGTGGTCCTCCCGCATCTCGGGCATATAGATGGCGGCTGGTAGTTCTCTTCTCCTTCCATGTGGTACTATGGTCAATATCGCATATAGAGAGTTTGGCTGTTGCCAAGCACAAAATTTTCGTCGCATATTTTATATTTCTATAATTACTCTCTAGATGGCAGGATGGGGCAAGAGGAGCGAGATTTCTTGCAAAAGCTTTGCGATTCTGTCTTGAACGCTGAAAAGACTGTCAGATTCGCAGGCGTGATAGATGACGAGGGCAAGCTTCTCATCGGCAGGTATCGCTCAGACATTCCATCGCCGCTTATAAAGGCAAACTTGGACAAGGACACAAAAGCCACGTCGTTCTACAGCGCGTACCAGGCACTTGCAATAAACAAGCGATTCGAGTCGGACCTTGGACCGATACGCTTTCAAGTAACCGAGTTTGACAAGGTGACGCTTGTTTCAATCCCCCTGACTGCCCAGAACAACCGATACCTTTGCATTTCGATAGACACCCCGACGTACCACGAAAGGGTCATCCCAAAGATCCTTGACATCATCGGGTAGCATCACGTTTAAATTGGCATTAAGGTAGACTACACCTACATCGACCAAACCGATGGGGAACAAACTGTCTGGTTCGGAGCGCAGAATGAGAAAAATCTGCGCTTCGGCCAGACGCTTTTAATCGACTGTCCTGATGTCTATCTCGTCATATGCATCTTTTACAGCAAGCAGGAACAGGTCATCTTCGTATATCAGCAACCAGTCCTTTACTCCAAGCACTGGCAACTTGCGCACCAAGATTTTGCCGCTGTCGCTGAGCGTGATCATTATGTAGGCAAAGCG
>Ga0070741_10018352_pt1 | contig 11340 bp, 9 predicted proteins | sample Coa_R1_4_FD_66440 | JGI IMG/M metagenome (GOLD analysis project Ga0070741, IMG submission 66440) | Surface soil microbial communities from Centralia Pennsylvania, which are recovering from an underground coalmine fire - Coalmine... | ecosystem: Environmental > Terrestrial > Soil > Unclassified ...
GGTGTAAAGAAGGGCTCTGGGAGCGGGTTCTCCAGATTTTGCTCCCGCAGGATGCTTCTCCCGCCGTTCGTCTCTCCCTTCCCGCCCCTTAGTAGACTAACTGGGACTGTAGTACTCAGAATCATATACTTCCGCGCAGAATTGCGAGGTTGCCGCGACTGCACAATTCATTGCGTGATGCTGCAATGCCGGGAGGGCTTGAGCTGTCGGTGCCCGTGAGCCAAGAAATGACAAGGACAAAGCAACTGTCATTGCCAGCATCAAAGACACCAGGGTAAGAAACAGTTTAGGCCTGGCTGGTACTCGCATAAGGTGTTTCTCCTTAACTGAGTGGTAACAGGAAATACCTACACGACAGTAAAATGTCGCCATTGAACCATTTGCTGAACTACCTGTCAATAAAAGGTAGAATCGGAGTAAGACCGAAAACCAGGGGCACCATCCTTATTTGTACCATAAAAAGATTGATTTGTATAGACCTTCTTTAGGCAGTACAGGGGAGATTTGTGCGACCGAGCCGCACAAATCTCCCCTGTACTGCCGGAGGGAGTAGTTTGCGAATGAAACGAAATTGTGCTATTGTGTCCCGGCTGTGGGTACCAGAATATTGCCTTCCTTCCCGCAGGCGAGGAAGTGCAGTCCGTCGGCCTGCCGGGTCAGCCCGGTACAGGTATAGCTGCCTGCGGCCTGTGGTGCGCGAGGCTCGACGATGCTCTGGAGCTTATCGATAACTACGCACTGGCCAGCCTGGTTGTTGAGCGAGAACGTATGGATTGTCGCCGTATCCAGACCCGCCTGCGAATATCCCATCGTCGCGGAATGGCACTGCTGATACGCCTGCCAGAAGCACGTCTCAATATCTCTGGCACGGTCCTGATCGGTGGGTACGATCATCAGGCGCGAGGCATGAACGGTCCCGCAATTCTGTGCAGACGACTGCGGCGGTGTGTTCGTTCCCCCGGTTGATCCCCCGGCGCTTGTGGTCGCGGTCGCCCCCGGTCCTCCGGCCCCTGTGCTCATCACAGTATTTGTGCCGCAGGCGGTCAGTAGAAGCAGGAACATGGTCAGGCTCAGCGTCAAGAAGAAACGCCCGCGCATTCTCTTGTATATATATGTGTGTCTCATTCTTCCTTGTCCTCCTGTCAAAACGTCTGTATTCCTCAGGATGTCCGGCCTGTCTCTCGTGCATCCATAGATGTTGACGGAGCGCAAGCTCCAAAAGTTCCAGGAAGAACTGAATGGCGCGCGTTTTGTGGTTCTCTCCTCTTTTCACGTTTCGGCTGGTGCACGCAAGAAAGACGGCTGGCTGGAGTAGGAACCTCGCGGGTTGAACGAACAGGTCTCTCTAAGGACAGGCAGAAACGGCCTGGCAAACGCATTACGCAGGCCAGAGACTGTGCGGGCAGCGTGCGTGCCCGTTCCCAGGAACCCGCCGAAACCATGACCCCCTGGCTTTGCCAGCTCTGATCCCAGGGAACTGCTTTTCCAGGCGAAGCTCCTGGCTTGATTGCTCACCAGCAAATCGGCAGGTGATTGCCCCGGGCGAGGTGGATGCCGACCTGCTGGCCATGTTCATGAGGCCAGGTCCCTGCTGAATTGCTGCTTACCCTTTCCTTCCCCATGGCTCCGCTCGGTTGCCCTTTGCACTCGCGATGAACGCACGCCGACCAGCCGCTCGGCGTGGGAGTGGCTTCCCCATGCACCGCGCGGGCGCGTGTCCCCTGGTGTCTTTCGGACGGGCAGTTCGCGCCACGCGGGCGGTTTCTTCGAGGACAGGCCCCGGGTTCTGGAAGGCCATCGACCGGGCTGATTGCCTCTCTGCTTGCTTCTCTTGCCTTTTTGCTCCCTCTTCTCCCTCATTCATTCCCTGGAGCATTCACCAGCGGAAACATAAAAAGCTCTACTCCCTGGAAGAAGAAAGGGAGGATGGGGCGGCATAACGCGTGCCACAATACAGGCGCATTGGAGGAGCAAAAAAAACAAAGATGACTCCTGAATGAGAAGGCAGGAGTTTCGGAGGCCGGGCATGCTTTCAGATTTTTGTGACGGTGTAGAGATGGCGCAGGTGAGGGGAGTACGTCACCTGCACATGATCTCCGCGTTTGAAAACTCGATATATGTCTTCGCGCACACCAAAGGTCAGGATTTCAGGTTCAGCAAGGCCCGGCGAAGCGTTCTCAGTCTGTATGGCGATTCCATGCCAGGTGTGAGTGGTGCGGGGCACCAGGCCGGGGGTTCTGGTTGTGCTTTGCCTGGCTGCGCGCAGGGCTACGATATAGCCGGTGCGCTGGCAGTTCTGCCGTGTGCGCAGGTCGCGCCATCCCCAGATCGAGGTCAGCAGCGGATAGGGTAAGAGCAGCAAACCAAAAAGCGACAAGGCGAGCGTTTCGAAGAGGTTGCCAGAGACGCTGGTTCCGGGCAGCAGGTAGCGCTGCCCATTGCTCTCCAGGGCATAGGGTGTGCGCTGGTGTGGGGCGTAATCAATCACTACAGGCGTGCCATTAGCCAGCGCCGTCGAAGTTGCGTGCGCTACTACCAGTGTGATCGATTCTGGAAAGCCAGGCCGTGTCAAATGAATCGTCAACTGCGGTGAGCCAAGCGTATCTTTGCTATGTCCGCCGACTATTCCCTGCACTCGCAGCGGCGCGCTCGCGCTATCCAGCGCGCCGGCGATCAACGTGGCCACAGCATTGGTCAGCAGGAAAAGCGCGAGCAGGCTCAGAAGTCCCCCGAAGAGGAAAGCGCGCACTGGTCGTGCCCCAGGTCGCCAGCTCCACCAGGAGACGGCTTCGCTCTCGACTAATCTTCCCGTTTCATCGTCAGCTTCGGGACCTTTTTGCATAAAGTTGCTCCTATCCGCGCCATTCGTGCCTGAGCAGGCCAAAATAATGCTCATCCTCAAAACGGCTACGGAAAAAGTAGCGCTGGCGCAGGTTTCCTTCATAGGTGAAGCCAAGCTTCAACAGGAGTCCTTTGGAGCGCGCATTCAGGTCGTCGATAATCGCTTCAACACGCTGGAGTCCCATCTCGCTAAACCCGTAGGTCAGGATAGCAGAGGTAGCTTCAAACATCAGGCCTTGCCTCCAGAAGGCGCGGTTGAGTTCATAGCCAATTTCGGCACAACGAAACTCTGACCTGAAATGATGAAAACTGCACGAGCCGATCACACGCCCTTCGCCTTTCTGCGTGATGCCCCAATGAATGCTACTTCTGCGAGTATAATTGGCCTGGATGCGCGCAATGAGTTCCTGCGTATCGCTGAGTGTATGATGCGGCTCATGGCCATAAAACTCCATCACCTGCTCATCAGAGAACGTTGCAAAGATCGCCTCTGCGTCATCTAGCCGAATTTCTCGCAGTTGCAAACGCTCTGTGGCCAGACCGGGAAAGTGAGTGAATGCCGTATCAATACTCATAGAGCTGTTTCCTTTGCTCTGTGTTCATCCTGAGGTTTGAACGAGTCCCAGAATCCTGGGATTGCCTCAAAAAATTGCCGGGGTCTGAAAAGGAAAAAGAGGTGACCGCCGGGAAAGGTAAGCATTTTTGCATCTTTTATTCCTCTCTGCATTTCTTCGGCCAACCAGTACGGGACGCGACTGTCTTTCTTGCCGTACAGGATGAGCGTTGGCGCGTGGATCTCGCCCAGCCTGTCCATACAATCGTAGTTTCTCGATGCTTCGAGTTGCCGCATGACAGCATAGTAGGGATGCGGACCTCGTATCATCGGGATTTTGAGTTGCAGGGGGAGCAGGCGGCGCGACCAGCTCATGGGGATGCCTCTCATTGTCAAGGCTGTCGAGACAAGCAGCAGGCTTCTGACCGTCTGAGGATGTTGCAGGACCAGGGCCACCGCGATACGTCCCCCCATTGAGGTACCGAGAATATGCGCCTGCGTGATGTCCAGCGCGTTCAGCAGTCTTGCTGTATCCTCGGCCATCATTTCAATTGAATAGGGCATATCCGGCTTGTCGGTCTGCCCAACGCCGCGATTGTCAAACACGATGACCTGATACTTTGCTGCCAGTTGTGGCAGGATGCTTCGGTACAGGCTATGGTCGCTGTTCAGCCCTGCAATCAAAACCACCGGTTCGCCTTCGCCATGTATCTCATAATAGATATTTATAACGTTCGTTTTTGCGACCGGCATGCTTACCTCTCTTTCAAGCTCCTGTATCTTTCGTGCTTATTGTGCCAGCGTTGTCAAGCCCTTGCTAGCACGCGATCTACCAGCAATCGAGGGCTGGGAGCTAGCCTCTCCGATCTTCCGCGTGTAGAGACGCATCCTGGCCTCCATCTCTCTCTGTCTGTGCCTCTGATGCGACCCTACCATGCGGAGCGAGCAAGCAGACGGTTAAGCGCCGGATAATCGATTTTTGCGTTGTGGCGCTTATCGACAGGAAGGTGGCGATAGATTTGAATGGAGTCGATGCCGGCCCACGCGACTACCTGGCCCAGCGCTGCTTTGTCGGGAGACGAGGCGTGCTCGCGAAGTTCAAGCGCCAGGACGCGGCGTCCGTACATCTCTGCGGTTGCCGCGCGCTTGATAACGGGATCGGTAGAGACCGCGCACTCGACGGTGAAAGGGTAGAGTGCTCCACGTCCGTCCTTGATCTGCGCAGCACAGCGTCCGAGCAGCCAGAGACGACCCTGGGCGTCGAAGTAGCCCATATCGCCTGTGCGATGCCAGATGGTTTCCTCCACGCGAAATTTTGTCTCTTCGTCGCCGCGTCCATGCACGTAGCCGGAAAGGACGTGCTGGCCGCTGACCACAATTTCGCCGGGAGTGCCGGCTGGCTGGCAGTCTGCGGCGAAGGCTTGTGGAGTGTAAACTCCCAGGATCTTGCCCCACCGTTCGCGCAGAATGCGCACCTCAAGCTCCGGGGCTGGTACTCCTACCAGCAGTCCACTGCCCTGGCTCATGCCAGCAAAATCTCCGGCGGAGAGCGAACCGCGAGCCACGTGGGCGATAGGTTCGGCCTCCGTCGAGCCATAGACAGCGACGATCTCGGCCTGCGGAGCGAGCTCTTGCAGACCGTCGAGTACGCGTGGAAAGACCGGTGCACCCCCGGCATAGATGACGCGCAGGTGAGGAATACTCCTGCCCTGTTCGCGGCAGTGGTCGATGATGCGCTCCCAGAATGACGGCGAGGCCTCGGCGCGCGCAGGTCGGTAGCGATTGATCTGCTCTAGTACCGGTCCGGCGTCGATGCTGCCCGGTTTGCGCAGATTCCCGGCGGCTATCAGGCTGGTGACGCCCGAGGCCAGGTTTGCCAGCACGAAGATTGGCATGGTGGTAAGGTTTGTCTCGCCCGCCTGACCGCCAAAATGCCGCTCCAGCGCCCGATGCTGCGCCAGCAAAAAACCGTGTGTGCGCAGCGCGGCTTTGGGCTGGCCGGTGCTCCCGCTGGTGAAGGTGAGCAGCGCGGGCGCCTCCTGTCCTGCCTGAAAAATTTCCTCGAGCGGTTTCATACTCTCAGCGCGCGACCAGGAGATAGAGCCGGGCAGGTGCGCGCCCATGACAAATGTGCGCGGGATGCGCCGGAGCGCCGGTGAGAACAGGCGCAGAATGTGCGCCTTTGGACTGCCAATAAATGCCTCTGGTGGAAAGAGCGAGCAGCACCGCTCGATATGCTTCAAGCCTGCCGACGGATCGATGAACATCGCGACCAGCCCCAGGCGGAAGAGAGCAATCAAAGCAATGTAGAGTTCCAGCGACATCGGCTGGAAGACAAGCACCTCGTCGCCGGGCCGCAGACCTGCCTGCCACAGAAGTGCGGCAGCCTGCGTTACCTGTTGCTGCAACTCGCCAAAACTGGTCACGCGGTCGCGTCCATGAATGCGCTCAATAATTGCCGGCACTGTGGAGTGTGCCTGTTCTTGCAGGAGTTCCGCGATATTCATATTTGCGCCTCCAATTTCCGCGCATAGAGCGTGTAACGGCGAATGATCCGCCCTCTGTTTGTCTCGCTGATGTGGCGCGAGATGTTGCGTTCGTGCATGAGCGCGTGGATTGCCCGCGTATATCCCAGGTCGTGCCCAATCTTGCGCAAGCGTCCCGTCAGCAATGTCGCCAGCCCCCGTCGACTGTAGAAAGGGTGGATGGCGAGCGTTTTGACAATCACTGTGTCGATTGCCTCTCCGCGTCCCGCCTGTAGCCAGTCGGGCAGGGCGAAGACAAAGCCAACGGGTTCGTCCGCGTGCTCGGCCAGCAGGACCAGCTCTGGCTGCACGTAGGGCTTCAGGGGCCTGTTCTGTTCCAGAAAATCCTCCTCGTCAATCGGACTGGCGAGCGTGTTGTTCTGGAAACTGGCGAGTACAACGCGATGGATGCGCCTGACCTCTTCGTCAAAGTGCGCGGCGTCGAATGCGCGAATGGCAATCTTCTCCCTGGCAAACTGCTCGGCAAGCGCGGAAGTGCGCGGATCGGTGCGCTCGATTCCTTCCTGGAGGGCAGAATAGTAACTGGCAAGTGACGTGAAGCCGCTACCGGTGAAGTGCTCAGGCCAGGTGTCGGGATTGTTGGGCTCCAGGAAAAAGAGCGGCTCGGAGCCGCGCTCGCTTAGCAGCCGGTAGCGCTGGTTGGTGCTACCATCCATTGGCCCCACCGCCTGGGTACAGCCCTGGCGTGCCAGCTCGTTGCACGCAAACTGTAAGAGCTGCCAGGCCGCTTCGGTATCGCACGCGGCATAGTGGCCGATGATCCCGATCTTCTGTCCCGGAACAGTGGGAGCGTGCGACCACCAGAGCGAGCAGCGCGCACAGGTGCCGTCTTCCTCGTTCAGTATCCAGTGCGCGTCAGCATGGGAGCGCTCGAGGATCTCGGGTGTGAGCGTCGAAAGGCCAGGCAGCGAGCAGAACCGCTCGCACATGGCCGCGCTCTCAACGGCGAGGATACTCACCATTGCTTTTCCTCCTTCCTGAGCGCGCTTGTCTCATGCTGCCAGGCGAACCAGAGGATCGTACACAGCAGGCCCAGGGTTAATCCCAGGTCGAGCAGCAAAAATGGGAGATTTAATTGCAGTAATCCCGCAAGCAGCAGGGCGGTGAAGATGGGAATAAAGAGATTGTCCAGGCCCTCCCAGGCTACAGCCTCTGTTAGCGTGGCCAGCAGTCCGACCAGGGACGCGATCAGTGCAGCCTCGCCCAGACCTGTGGGGGACAGAATGAGCAGAGGATACAGTATACAGACAAAGGCGACCAGGAAGAACGCCGCCGACCCCTCGACGCTTTTCCTGCCCTTTACAATGGTGTAGCGCAACTGTCCATAGCGACAGCCGATGGCAGCCGCAGCCGGGTCGGCCAGCGTGAGAATCAGAACCGGGGTGAGAAACAACAGGGTCTGCGCGTGCGCGCAGACAAAGAGCAGGCAGACGCTCAGGGGGAAGTAAAGTTCGCCCAGCGACGCCCGGTCTACCCGGTAGAGGACCGCCCCCAGATTTCCCTTGAACGCGTGCATATATTTCAAGGCCAGCAGTGCAGGGATCGTGACCAGCGCAAGCAGAATCACTGGCCAGGCGCTGGAGAAAATCCAGGGAAAGCTCAATGTGGTCAGGCCGCCCCCAATATGGAAGAGTTTCCTGGACAATTCCGCTGAGAGCGGTCGCCAGCGCAGGTAAAGCGCCAGGCCGCCCATCAATACTGCCAGCATAAACAGTTCAATGGCGATGCCTGCCCATACGTTGAGGTTGAATGGATGAATCATTGTAGTATCTCCTCAAGGATGAATGCGCTATAGAAGCAGGCCTTGTCTGTGCGCTGCAACTCCTGAGCAAGCTCGTTCAGCGGAGCGAGATGCCCGGCGAGCGCGACTGGCCGGCTGCGCGGGACCAGCATGTTCCAGTAGGCCAGCCGCCCTCCGGGGCGTCCAACCCCCGCGATCTGCCCCATGACATTGACATAATGTATATCAGACATATATTCAAAGATGTCGCTCAAATTAAAGCGGTCGATGCTATTTCTTCCGGCCCTGGCGAGAAAGTCTTCCAGGGAGGTGTGCTGCCATTCCAGGCGATCGAGGTTCTCACGGATAGACGCGAAGTTTTCCGCGCGCAGAGCGTAGGGCAGGGCCGTTCGGTGCTGGCCAGTAAGTATCCACTGCACATAGGGATTTTCAGCCGGGTTAACCTCGGTCAGTCCCTGGCGCACGCGCTCAAGCAGACGTCCGGTCACGCTACCCTGGACATACTCAAAGAAGCGCGGATCTCGTCCCCTGCGTCCCAGCACGGTTCGCGAGAAGAAAAGCCTGAACATGGTCTGCCAGCGCCACGTGTTCCAGGACCGGCGATAAAACTCCTGGCGCGCCTCCAGCGTGCCGCCGCGAAGCAGTTGCATAATGTGAGCACGCGAATGAATCAGGGGAAGGACGCGCCGGCGAAAGAGCGCGAAATAGCGTTCAAACTTGCCAGCGCCGCCGATGCCTGCCGCGATCTCCGCGCCACGCGTGTCCCAGAAGTTTCTCGCCCGCGGTGAAAGCTGGCTACGACAGCGCAGATAGAGCGCCTCGCGGCGGCTGCTCGCGACCGATCCAATCAGTTCCAGCAGTTCACTATGAGCCAGTTCGCGATAGGCAGCCACGCGCAGTTCCAGGCAGGCCAGTTGTGCCTCGCTCAAGTCCAGCGCGATCACGCGCCCGGGCCGTTTGCTGAGCAGGGCCAGCGTGTTATCCCCGGCTGAGGCAATCGAAAGGCAGGTATCGCCCTGGTGTACGTCCAGGCCCGCCAGTAGAACGTCGGCATCCTCCCAGCACTGAGCGTAGCGAATCTCTGAAAAATCGGCCCGGGCGGCGATCTCATTGCCGGTCGGGAGAGCCAGGCTAGTCATGAGTTACCTCCTTCCCGGGCCGGCGTCTCCAGCTTGCTGACCTTGCCGCTGCTCCCATTCATCTCAATCCAATCGCCGTCGTGCAACCAGCGCGTAGCGCCGCTCAGTCCGACGATTGCCGGGATGCCCATCTCACGGGCGACAATCGCGGAGTGCGAGAGCAGACTGCCGTGCTCGACCAGTACGCCGGCGGCGGCGGGAAAGAGCATGATCCAGCCGGGGTCGGTGCGCCGGGCAACCAGAATTTCGCCGGCCCTGATCTCCGCGCCCTGTGGATCGGTAACAACATGCACCGGGCCGCGCACAATGCCGGGACAGCAGCCGGTGCCCCGGTGTGTCTCGCCCTCCTGCGGCTCCTGGCGTACACTGCTGGCGAAGCTCTGGCCGTGATTGACGATTCCGCGCGTCTCAAAGCGATCAGCCGGCGCGGGCAGTACTCTGAAGCGCGCATACTCGGCTTTGCGCAGGCATACCAGTTCTTTCAGGTCTGTCGTTGTGGCCACCCCGGTGACAAAGCCCAGGACCTCCTCAATCTCCAGGTAGAAGATGTCGCGCGGCTCCTCCAGCAGATCGAGCACATGGAAGCGGTATCCCAGTTCGCGAAAGATCAGCCGCACGCGCCCGAAGACGCGGGTGCGCTCGAAGCGTAGATTTTCGCGGTCGCGCACGCGCGCCCTGGCCTGTTTCAGTACCCACGAGAAGAAGAGCCGGTGTACTGGATGCCCGCGCAGGACCTCCGACACACGTTCCTCCGCCCGGCGGCGCGCTCCCTGATCATCGTTTGTCCGTGTCTGCTTCTCTGACCACATCTGCCGGGCCAGGTGTCCGATTGAGCGCAGCAGGGGCATTGGATCGTCGCGCAGGGTCGCACTCTCCAACTTCAACTCCTCCAGACAGCGATCAGCGAATTTTTCCAGATATGCCCGGTACTCCTCCATCAGTTCCGGCAGAGCGGCCATGGCGTTCCGAATATGGTTCTCTGAGTCATGGCAAAGGCTTTCCACAAGCGCGGGATGCGGCGCGACCATACTCGCCATCCTGCGCACACGCTCGGCCGGCTCGGCGCTGATAATCCCGCCTTCGCCGCTGAGCAGGTCGTTTTGCAGCGAGCCGTTCTGGTCGCCGCACCACTTCACCGCGAGCATGCGCAGGATGCCGTAGAATAGCATCGCGAAGAGGTCGTTGATCAGCGGAGCGTTCCAACTGGTAATCAGCTGCCGTTCCAGCGAGCGATACTCGGTCACCAGTTCATCCGCGCGCATCTCGGCCAGTTCCAGCGAACCCGGAGCCAGAGCGCGCTCAACGCGTTGAGAGAAGTGCCGAATAGCGCGTGGCAGGCGGCGATAGCTAACCAGCAGGGTTGCCAGGGTCGTGATTAGCCGCGCCCGGTCCGCCACGCGCTCCCCCCAGGTTGACCTGCCCAGTTCGGCCACAACGCTCTCTGGCAGGCCCTCTTTCACGCCCATCATCGACTCCATAAATTTCCGATTGGCTGTAAAGCCGGGCATGAGGGCCAGCAGGCGGTACCAATTGAGCAGGTTATAATAGACGCGCCCCTGAATCAGTCCGATCATATGGCGAAACGTATCGTCGTAACGCGCGATAGTCGTTTCAGGCACGCCCAGCACCCTGCACATCTGGCGATACACCTGCTCGTAGGCAAAGCGGGCAAACGAGAACGTCAGAGGGGTTGTGATCCCGTTGTAGCTCTCGGCGATATTGCTGTTGTCCCAGAGCGCGTACTGCCCATCGGGATCGACCATGCCGGCCAGCGAGGTGATTGGCCGCGCCTGGAGCAGGAAAAGCTGCCCATCAGCCAGCGCCCACTCGATATCCTGCGGGCAGCCGAAATGCTGTTCGCAGTCTCGCGCCAGTGCCACGATCGCGCGCATCTGCTCGTCGGCCAGTGCCGGCTGTGCGATCAGTGCGGACGGCACTGGCACCAACTCTACAACATCGCCGCAGATGTGACGGTGCGCGTTGTGCTTCTCAGCGATCGCATGCGTAAGTATGCTGCCGTCGCGCGCAAGCGTATACATGTCCGCGTCACACTCACCGGAGACAAGCGAGGTCCCCAGTCCGTAGAGCGCGCTGACAACAGCGACACCTCGACGCCCGCTGACCGGATCGGCACTAAACGCCACCCCCGCGACCTCGGCCTCGACCATGCGCTGTACCAGCACGGCGGGTGGCTCCTTTGGCAGCGGCAGACCATGCTCGCACCGGTAGGTCAGCACGAGCTCGCTGAAGCCGGAGCGCCAGACCTCAATGATCTTCTCCATGACCCGCTCCGGCGAGACAAAGAGGTAAGATTCGAACTGGCCGGCGAACGAGTGACGTGCGCCATCCTCCTCCAGCGCGCTGGAGCGGACCGCGACATACTCTCCATGCGGGCAGAGCGCGACCACCTCTCGCTCAATTTCCTCGCGTACATGCTGATCAAGTCGTACCCCGGCGAGAATGGTCTTGATGACCTCCACATCAGATGCCGCGCGTGCAGTCGCAAAGGCTGAACGTTGG
>Ga0070741_10018353_pt1 | contig 11340 bp, 17 predicted proteins | sample Coa_R1_4_FD_66440 | JGI IMG/M metagenome (GOLD analysis project Ga0070741, IMG submission 66440) | Surface soil microbial communities from Centralia Pennsylvania, which are recovering from an underground coalmine fire - Coalmine... | ecosystem: Environmental > Terrestrial > Soil > Unclassified ...
GTTTTCTCGAACCTGCTCCTGAAAAGGAAAGCATAGCCTTCTACTCCTTCGCCGGTGTTGACCTTGGGCGTCGGGTCCATCAAGATGCTGCAAACTTGCTCTGCCGGCACTGCCTCTTCTTTCTTGGGGCCGATCTGGCTCTTGATATCGTCTACAAGTATAACTGAATTTTTCGACTGCTTTTTTGCCTTGACTATTTCCTGTACCGTCTTTAGCACGTCGATGTCAAGGCCCTTCAGCATCGCAAACGCGTCGGGGTGGATCTGGAACCCCTTGCTGGTCGCATACGATAATGCACTGAAAACTTCATTTTGCAAAGCCAACGCTGCCGGCCGTCTTGATGTCGGATTTCATCCTTAATTAGATTTCTATCAGCTTTTATTGAAGAAGTGCATATTATGGTTGCTTGAAGAAATTCTGCGGCAGGTGCAAGAAGGAGCTACCTGCCGACTCTGAGTACCTGCTCTGCAAGGAGTGCCACGGGCGCGTGGTAGCGCAGGAAGAGGACAGGGAGTTTTATGAAAACTCGCGCCTGCACTACTAGGCCGCTTCGGTTCTGCTTCTTTTTGCAGCCCGCTTCTTTTTAGTGGCTGTTGTCTTCCGCCTGGCCGGAACCCTGCCGTCATCAACAGTTTCTGGCAGCTTTGGCGGCGCACGCAACTTTGGCTTTTCCATGTCACCCGGCTGTACAACAGGGACGCTTACAGAGTCTTTCAGCCTGTTGGCCAAGTCCCGGCGCGCAACCACCAGATCGCGCTGCTGGTCCATCAGCTTGAGAAAGCCGGTGTATATCTGCGCCTGCTCAGCGTAGGTGCGCGTCCGGATTTCTGATATCACGTCTTCAAACGAGTCTGCAAACCTCAATGCCAGGCTGCCCATCCTAGAGATCGCTTCCGCGTCCATCTCTGCCTGTTTTTCTTTAGCCGCCTCCTTTGTCTCTCTTGCCTTTTTCTTGGCAACCTTGGTCCCAGCAACTATTATTTCCTTGAGCTCTGATAACGCGCGCTTCATCTGCTTGACTATTTCTGCTTCGTTGTCGACGTATCCTTCGGGCCTTGACACCCTGGTTGTCTGCGGCCTCGGAGTTGTCGACAAATAGCCTGCTTCTTCCATTATCGCGTCGGGGGTCGTCTTTTTCTTCCTTTCAACCTCTACCTGCTCTGCAGCAGCCGATCTTATTTCTTCAGCCGAAGCCCTTAATGCCCTATCAGCCGGCAGGGGGTCATTTCTGCGCATCCTGTACCTGAACAGCAAGTCTTCATTTATCACTACAGAGCCGCCTTCAACTGCAATCTCTGACTTGGGGACGTCGAACCTGAGCGAGCCGTCGCTATCGCTAAACACAACAATGACGTCGTCAGTTTCCTTGGCCACGTACCCGACATTCTGGTCGTTTGGAGTGACCACGACTTTTCTGAACAAGTCTTTTGGATATTTTCCTTCGTAGCTGCCAAGGTCTACCTCGGTGGTCTGCTTGCGCGCCTCGCGCTCTGCCTTGAGAGCGTTTTCCGCGCTAAGGCTCGCTTCAGCCATGTTCTGCGCCATCGAAAGCTTTTCCTTGGTCACTTGCGCACCACTGCGAACAGAGTCCTTAATTTCTCCGGCAGCTCTGCCTGCGGCTTCGTCAATACCAGCGCCGCTGATGACAGATTCGCCGGCGTTCCTGAGTTTTTCCTTTACCGCCCTTCCAGCCTGTTCGAGCTCGTGCCCCACCGAGCTCGTGACTTCGCTCGCAGCCTCTTCAACCGCAGACGGCCGACCCTCCGGCGCCGGCAATGTTTCTTCTTCAACTTCGCCGGCAACCTGTCGTATCTCTTCAGCCGACGGCCTCAGACTCTTGCCCTCCGGGAGCGGCGCGTCCCTGTCAACTGCATACTGCGCCAGAGGTTCGCTTATTGTTACAGAGCCTCCAGCCACTGCAACCTTTGACTTTGGTACGTCAAAACGGGAATTATCAGAATCGCCGAAAACCACTATCAAATCATCGGTCTCTTTTGCAACGTGCCCTATCGACTGCCCGTTCACAACCACCGTCTTGTTGAACAGGTCCTTCGGGTATTTTCCTTCGTAGCTTGCCAGATCCTCGCCGGCCGGAGATTTGTCCTCCATTGCCAAAGAAGCGACACTTTGGCATAAAACGAATATGAGGAAATGGAGTAGAACAAAGTTAAATGCCAAGGTTATAATTGGTGGAAATATGTTTTTCAGCCGTGGCGACTGCGCTACAAAAAAACCCGAAAATTGGCCTCGGGCTCTCATTTTCTGCCATGGCAATGCTATATTCCGTGATGCTCATCGGAGTCTACATCACTTCGTCTCATCAGGGGCTGTCGTGCCCTGACTGGCCGCTCTGCCCAAACGGTTTTGGCCCGCCTGCAGAGAAATATGTTTTCGAGTACACCCACAGGGTGATGGTGGTCATCACAGCCGGCCTCATCGTCGCCACCGCGGCATACTCTGCCCGGAGCATGAAGCAGGCAAGGAAAACCGCGGTGATAGCAGCCATCCTAGTTTCTGCGCAGATCGTTGTTGGGTTGCTAGTCGTCAACACAAAGCTGGATCCGCTGGTAGTGGCTGCCCACCTGTCGACAGGGATTTCGCTCTTTGCGATGAGCCTGATGACGTTTCTCACCGCCTACAGGCTTACCCGGAATCACTAACTCTATAACAATTGACCATCAGGCTTAATAGAAAAAGAGCACCAATAAAAAAAGGAGAGTTGGCTCAGACAATTCTTCTCGTAGACCAAAAGCAGAGTACGGCCGATCTGATGAAGATGTACCTGCGCGCCGACGGCTGGAGCGTCGATCATACACCGGATCCTTCGGAGGCGCTGAAATTTGCAAGCCAGATAAAATAGGAAATTGTTATCACTGATCTTGTTATGCGCGGCATGACCGGCCTCGACCTCTACCGCGAAATACGATATCATGACGGCGAGGTGAGGTTCGTGTTCCTGCTCAGCATGACCGGCGAAGCGCTTCGCCTGATGGGGTCGCTTGACAGAGACGACGTGATAAAAAAGGAGCCGCTGTCGATAAACGAAGTCATGCACAAGGTTCGAGCAGCATTTACGAATAGTCGTTAAAGATGCTGTTGATGTGAAGCAACAGCTCGTTGCGCAGCTGGATCACCTTGGCGCGCTTTTCGCCATCCAGGTCTGTCATGAGCAGGGCGTCCAGGCCCTCCACCAGGTACTTTATGTTTGGAAGCGTGAGCAGGACCTTTTCCTCTTCTTGGTTTTTACTCGCCAATCCCATCTACCTATTATAGGAAGTGGTTATTATTAATCTCGACGTAAGATGCCGCCTGTACAACAAGACAGAAATATTCACCATTGGCAATCAAGGCATGGCCGACGCGCAGCGGCAGACCATAATCAACCTGTACAATTCCGGCATCCCACCAGACGTCATCGCGCTCCAGCTTGACGTCAGCCAGGAGGAGGTAGACAGGGTGGTTGCAAGCCTGAATGAGAGCAAGCCTGCAAGGCAATCCGAGGCGTCGCTTGCGTCGTTTTACCTTGATGCCGTCGTCGACCTTGACAAGGCAATCAAGATGGCTCAGGAAAGGGTGTGGAAAGCCCTGAAGATAGGGCTCGAGTTTGACATGTCGACAGAGGAGACAAACGACATACTTGCAAAGTACGCAAAATCAAAAGTGACGCTTGTGATACTGCATATTGATTTGGTGGGGTCAACCCGGCTGTCTATGACCCTGCCAGTGGACAGGCTTGCCACGATAATACAGGCGTTCACGCAGGAAATGTCGCTCACGATCTCGGCGTACGGCGGCTACGTGCTAAAGTACGTGGGTGATGCAATACTCGCATTTTTCCTTGCGACGGATGACATCTATTTGCCGTGCGTCAACGCAGTCAATTGCGCCCGGTCAATGATCAAGATAATGCGCGACGGAATCAACCCGATCCTGAACCAGTACGACTACCCGGAGATGAGCGTGCGAGTCGGGATAGACCTTGGTGAAAACGTCGTGGTGCAGTACGGGTGGGACGCCCATACTCTGGACGACAAGAAAATGCGGATACCCCACTTTGACATACTGGGATACACCATCAACATCGCGACAAAAATGACCGCGCTTGCAAAGCCCGACCAGATAGTGATAGGCCAGATGGTCTATGACGTCTTGGATGATCGGCAAAAATCCACTTTCCATTCGCTTCCGGTGAACCCTGAGCTGTGGAGCTATGCCAGCGACTACACTGGCGGAATCTACCCCCTCTACGGCACCGCTGAGGCGCACCGGCAGTAGATATATATCCAAAAAACACGCTAGTAACGCTATTAGATGCGCTCTATAGAGTACGAGGACTCTTTTGTCAAGATTGCGGGATTGATCGGTGGAGAGGAATACGTCAAGGTCGCCCGCGCCCTATTGAACACCGAGGACGTCACCGACGAAGAGATTGCAAGCGCAACGGGATTAAAGATAAACATCGTGAGAAAAGTCCTCTACGACATGTTTGGAAAGGCGCTGATAACCGGCATCAGGGTAAAAGACGAAAAGAAAGGCTGGTTTGTCTATAGATGGCGCGCAAAGCAGGATCAGGTCGACAACTTCATCGACAACCAGAAGAAAAAGATCCTTGATAGGCTGCACAAGCGGCTGGAACACGAAGAGTCCACTGAATTCTACCACTGCGGCAACCACGACTGCCCGCGAGTAAAATTTGACGCCGCGGTTGAACTGTTTTTCAAGTGCCCCAACTGCAAGGGTCCGCTCAACATGGTGGACAACGCAAAGGTCAAGGAAGCGCTGCGCTTCAAGATAGACCAGATAACGACTGACGTGAATTCAAACAGGAAATAAAGAGAAAAGGATTGCTACTTTTCCGTTGCAGCAATCATCTGGCCGATCTGGCTGTACGTGCTCAGGAACTTGATGCCTTTTTCTGTAGTCCTGTATTTTTGCTCGGCCGGCTGATACTCCATCAGGCCGCCTTCTACCAGCACTGTCAAATACTCCTTCAGCTGGGCGTATGACAGATATGCGCTGTACATTATCTTTGTCTTTGTCGCGCCGCCGTTTGCAGCTTCTAGCATCTGCGAAACGATGTCTGTCCTGCTTCTGTATTTCATTCTCCCAGCCATTGCCTTGAACTGCTATATAAGAATAAGGCTGAAATGTTCTATACTTTCACCCCACTCGTGATATCGTGATAAAGCAAGAACTTTTCCCGTTTACGGCAACTTCATCTCATGCGACCATTATCTGCTTCTTTAGCGAGTCGCTGTCGTAAAAGTCGCTGCAACCGCTGCAATAGTACCCAAAGACCTGATCCATCGTTCCCAGCATGTCGTCTTCGACGGGGGCAAGCTCTTTTAGCTGCTCTGCCACGTTATTCAATTCGCTGCCGCAAGACGGGCAATTCCATCCCATTGTTTGTTCTAGCTGCACTCAGTATTTACAGGTTGCCAGTTTGCCTGGCAGCTTCAACAATTAGCAACATCCCTTATCTAGTTTGACAATCTGTTTATGCCATGAAAGGCGTCAGCCAACGTTCAGTAGAAGTGTTTGATTCTCCGATAACCCGCAAGCAGACCTACACGTCTCTTCCCCGGCCTGTGCAGTGCGCCCGGTGCAACCGCCTTGCGTACTGCAAGGTGATGTACGACATGGGCGACGTCATCAAGGTAGAGTTCCTCTGCAAGGTCTGCGAAGCAGCTAGCTGATTATTTCTCTGACCGTTTCAAAAATGCGAAGCCACATCTGCCACGTCAGCTTGCCCGTGTTGGTGTTTTGCCTGCTTGGGTGGTACGAGGCGAGCAGGGTTTTCCCGCTGACTTCATAGCGCGCGCCGTGGCCAAATGCAAGCCCTTTGAGGCCTGCGGCCCTGCAGTAGGCGTCAAAGCCGATCCTGCCAAGCGCGAGCACCACCCTGACGTTTTCCAATAATTTTAGCTCTGCGAGGAGGTATTGAGAGCAGTTGGCCAGCTCTGAGGGGAGCGGCTTGTTGCCAGGCGGCGCGCACCTGACTGCGGCGGTGATGTAGGCGTCGTCTAGCGTCAGCCCATCATCCCTTGACCTGCTCGTTGGTATGCTTGCAAACCCTGTCGCGTGCATCGCTCTTGCAAGCCAGTCGCCTGAACCATCGCCGGTGAACATACGGCCTGTCCTGTTGCCGCCGTGCGCGGCAGGCGCAAGCCCCACTATCAGGAGCCTCGCATTTGGGTCGCCCCAGCTTGGAAGAGGCCGCGCCCAGTACTCTTCATCTGCAAACCTCTTCACCTTTTCCTGCCCTACCTGCCTGACGTACTGCGCCAGCCGCGGGCATAGCGTGCACCGCATGACTTTGGAGTTGAGCTGGCGCAGCTTGTCTGCCATGGCAACTCTAGTAGGTCCGTCTATTATTAGAATAATCTTTTTATCACCCGTTAGAGAGTTCGTTTTACGTTTGTCCAGTATTGAAACTAAAACCGCTGGCGACGAATTGACCTGGATCGCCGGCTCTGTGGTATTGAACGATAACCCGCCCCAGCAGCTGAAATATTGGAGGAAAAAGTTCGGGATAAAGCAGGCAGACCTTGCAAGAAAGATGGACATCACGCCGTCGGTACTGAGCGACTACGAAAAGGGCCGCAGGCCGTCGCCAGGAGTCAACTTTATCAAGCGATACCTTGTTGCGCTGTACGAGCTTGCAAAGGCCAACGGTCACTCCGGCAAAGAGGTGGCCCCGACCCCGATAGCTGATGCACATATAAACCAGCCACAGTAAGCATCATCATGCCTCTCATTGAAGTCTCGATGTACCCCGGCAGGACCAAGGAGCAAAAGGACGAGTTCGCAAAAGCCATCACTGACGCGGCGGTCCAGATTTTGAAAACCAAGCCAGAGCACGTGATCGTGGTTTTTGACGAAAAGCCGAAAGAGAACTGGTTCCAGTCCGGCAAGCCACTTTAGCAAACTATTTTTATTTTCAACAGCTTCCCCTGCACTGGTTGAAAATAGCAATAGTGCAGATGCGCTCGTCGGAAGACAAGCAGGAGAACCTGAAAAAATCTGTTGAATTTATCGCAGAAGCCGCAGGCAAGGGCGCAGGGCTCGTATGCTTTCCCGAGTTCCAGATGGCGTTTTCACCGGCCAGCCAGTCCGCGGGCCAGCTAGCAGGCATCGCGGAAACCGTCAAGGGCAGCTTTGTGTCAACGCTGTCAGCGGCTGCCAAACAGAACAAGATCGGAGTAGTCGCGACGATCTATGAAAAGAGTGACAAGCCCCAACACGTCTATGACACGGCGGTCATGATCAACCCAAGCGGTACTGTGACGTCAGTGTACCGCAAGCTGCACCTCTATGATGCACTAGGATTCAAAGAATCCGCCAAGCTGGTGCCCGGCAAAAAAATAATCCGGCCGGCAAAAACCAATGCTGGCAACGTCGGCCTCATGATCTGCTACGACCTGCGCTTCCCAGAGATGTCAAGGATTCTGACAGTCAAGGGCGCAGATTTGCTCGTCGCGCCTTCCGGGTGGGTCGCCGGCGAAATGAAGGAGGAGCACTGGCAGACAATGGTAAAGGCAAGAGCAATTGAGAACGGCTCGTACGTGGCCGCCCCGGCGCAGGTGGGCAACATCTATTGCGGCAGGAGCATGATAGTCGACCCGTTTGGCGTGGTGCTTGTTGACATGGGACAGCGAGAAGGAGTCGAGGCGGTTGAAATAGACAGGGCAAGGATCAAGAAAATCAGGCAGTCATTGCCCTTGCTAAAGAACCGCCGGACAGACATCTACGACCTTAGCACGTGAGCGCCAGATAGTGGTCGTTGTGGGTGGTCTTCCACTCGATCTTGCATTCGTGCTTGTCAAGCGGGCAGGGGAACCTTTCCTTGCAATACTCACACATGTGCGCGTGATCGCTTTCCTGCATGATTGTAATGGGTGCCAGTTTTCTTAATAGGTTAACGCAATGATGTTAGCGAACTACCTTCTATGGCGTTATTTTTTCTTCAAAGGGCACTGCATATTTATGCAAATTTTCCATTGTTTTGCTCGCCTTGCAAACATTACCCCCACTACCGGCCAGCCACATTCAGGGCAAGGCTTGCCAGATATCTTGATCGCACCTTTCTGCGGCAAAGGTGCGCTTGCCCTGCACCCGCCGGCGGCATAGTTTGAGCAGCCGACAAACCTCTTTTTTGTAGTGCGCGACCGAATCATGCGCAGCTCCCCCTTTTTGCAGACAGGGCACTGCCCCAGTGTGGTAGCCTGTGCAGCGTCAGCTGTCGCCGCGTCACCTATCCGCGCGCCAATGTCTGCTTCTTTTTCCATGAATTCAGACAGCGATTCTACAAGCCTGTCAACCGCCTGTTCTATCACGAGCGCGCTGTCGGCAGAACCCTCTTCTACCCTCTCTAGCTGCTCCTCCATCGACCTTGTCAGGTCTGTTGACACTATCGCAGGCACAAACGCCCTCATCGAGTCGATGACTGCAAATCCAAGGTCAGTGACTTCGATCCCGCCCCGCTTTGCCGCGATATAGTTGCGCTTGAAGAGAGTCGCAATGATGTCTGCCCTTGTGGCCTTGGTCCCGATCTGCTCCTGCTCCATCTTTGCCAATAGACTCGCCTGGTTGTAGTGAAAAGGTGGCTGCGTGAATTTTTCCTCCATTTCAATGCCAAGGTTCTCCACGTGATCGCCCTGCTGCAAAGCCGGCAGCTCGTTGTGCTCGAGCCTTACGTACGGCTTGTAGAAAACCATCCAGCCTTCGTAAAGTGGCGCCCTGCCTTCAGCCTTGAATATTTGACCCTGAATATCGATTGATACTTCGGTGTGCTGGCTTGCAGCCGCATCGCCAAACGTCGCAAGGAACCTCTTTACTATCAAGTCGTATATCTTGAATTCAAGGCCGCCAAGCTTTTGCCGTGGCGCTATGCCGGTGGGGTAGATAGCCGGGTGCGCCGGATCTGTCATCCTGCCCTCGTTTGGAACCAATCTGCCCCTTGAGAGGAGCATGGAAGCCAGGCTGCCGTAGCCGCTAATCCTAGAGGTGCCGGAGATTATCTTGCTATAGCCAATTGACGGCGGCAATTTCTGGCTCGATGTGCGCGGGTACGAAATGAGTGCCCGCAGGTACAGCTTTTCCGCTATTGACAGCGTGTAGCCAGGCGAAACCTTGAACAGCCTATACGCTTCGCGCTGTAGGTCGCCGATGTTAAAAGGCGTGGGCGGCCGGAGCACCACTTTTTTGCTGCTAACATCGCTGACAATTCCCTCCTTGCCAGTGCACGCACTGACAACCGAGCGCGCTTCTGCCAGAGTCTCTATTTTTGGTTTTTCATAGCGCGCGTCAAATTGCTGATCATCTTTGGAAAACCTGCCGGATATTGTCCAGTACGGATCCGGCACGTGCATCCTGATCTCTAGCTCCCTGTCGGCTGCAAACGCGAGGGTCGGTCCCTGCACCCTACCGATTGACAGGTTGCGATAGCGATTGGTTGTCTTGAACGACTTGACAAGAGCCCTTGAGAGGTTGACGCCATAGATAAAATCAAGCAGGTGCCTTGACCGGCCGGCCTCTGCCAGCCCGGCGTTTGGCTCTATCAAATTTGCAAACGATTCCTTTATCTCGTCATCAGTCAGGGTCGAGAACTTTGCTCTCTTTGCCTGCCCGTACTTGTTGTTGCAGGCGTATTGCAAAATGCTGTGGCCTATCACCTCGCCTTCCTGGTCGTAGTCGCACGCGTGCACAAAGCCTGACGCGTTTTTTGCCAGATCGGCAATCACCTTGATCGCCCTGGCTGCTCTTGGGTTCTCTGAAACAGGCGCCCATTCCAAGTCAAGCACGGGGTAGACACTCCTATTCTTTGTCGCGTCTGCCAATCCGTAGAGGTGCCCAAGCGCCGTGCAGACCTTGTAATGATCGCTTCTGCTTGTCACGTCAAAAACAGAAATCCCTGCCGGCCTTGTTTCCACCGATCTCCCGAGCGCCTGCGCTATCCTCCTTGCAGCGTCCGGCTTTTCGCAGACGACAAGCGTGTACAAGCAGCCGATCTTGCAGTTTTGCGCATATTAATCCGATCCTGCCGCTAAACATCCACCATGATTCTTCTGCATCAGCCATGTCTAAGCTATTTATAATGCAAAAAGGTAGTTTTTGTGGATGACAAGCAAAGTATGCGTTCTTGGCGCCGGCAGCACAAAATATGGAAAATTGAACGAAAGTATCATTGAAATTGCATTAAATGCAGCCAAAGACGCAATAGAATCCGCCGGGATCACCCCGAAGGAGATCCAGGCAGGCTACATTTCAAACGTTTTCGGGGTTGCCGACAAGCAGGTGCACATGGCCCCTGTGATAATGAGCAACCTCGGCATTTCTCACGTCCCCGGCTTGACAATAGAATCTGCTTGCGGCTCTGGCTCTGTGATGTTCCGCGAAGCCTTTGCAAATGTGGCGGCTGGTTTCTATGATTGCGTACTTGCACTCGGAGTTGAAAAGGTCACGCACACGGGCACGGTGCACAGCACGACATTGTTTTCCTATTGCTCTGACTTTTTCTATGAAGGCGGCAACGGCGCTTCGTTCCCCGGGCTCTTTGCTTCTATGGCGCGCGCCTACATGACTACGCATAAGGCTACAGAAGAAGACCTTGCTCACGTAGCGGTCAAGAACCACGAAAACGGCATGTTCAACCCAAAGGCGCACGTGCACAAAAAGATAACAGTTGATGACGTCTTGAAATCGCCGGTGGTTGCGTCGCCACTGAAGCTGCTCGATTGCTGCCCGTTCTCCGACGGCGCGTCTGCAGTCATCCTATGCAGCGAAGACTTTGCCAAAAAGAGCGGCAGGCCCTACATGGAGATAATCGGCTCCGGCAGGGGCGCTTCGCCGGCGGCAGTTCAGGGGCGCGAAGACATCACCACAATCCCAAGCACCGTGGCGGCTGCCAGGCAGGCGTACAAGATGGCCGGCGTTACTGCAAAGGACATCAACTTTGCAGAAGTGCACGACTGCTTCACGATTGCAGAGATCATCGACATCGAGGACCTAGGGTTCTTCCCGAAGGGCAAAGCCGCCCACGCGGTGAGGGACGGCGCGACGCGCCTCAATGGCGAAATCCCGATCAACCCGTCAGGAGGCTTGAAGTCAAAGGGCCACCCGATAGGCGCGACAGGAGTCGGCCAGGTGGTCGAGGTGTACGAGCAGTTCACCGGCAAGGCAGGGCAGAGGACGGTGCCAAACGCCGAGATAGCCCTCACCCACAACTTTGGCGCGACAGGCGCAAGCGCCGCGGTCCACATTTTCAAAAAGGTAGACAGGAAATAATGATGAGCGCAGAGAACACCCGCGAGAAGTTTATCGAGGCGGCAAACCGGAAAA
>Ga0070741_10018354_pt1 | contig 11340 bp, 6 predicted proteins | sample Coa_R1_4_FD_66440 | JGI IMG/M metagenome (GOLD analysis project Ga0070741, IMG submission 66440) | Surface soil microbial communities from Centralia Pennsylvania, which are recovering from an underground coalmine fire - Coalmine... | ecosystem: Environmental > Terrestrial > Soil > Unclassified ...
TCGCGACCAAGGACTTCATCTGCCACAAGCTCGAGATCGCCAACGACGAGCGCAACCTCGACCTCGACATCGCCGCGCAGATGCTCGAGGAGCACCGCGACGTCCTCGTCGGGTTGAAGGTTCGAGCCTGCTCCACGTCGGATCCGCACCGGTCACCGTTCGTGGAAGGCGCGAAGTCGATCGCCGGCGACCGGCCGATCATGGTCCACCTCGGGCGGTTCCCCCACACGCCGAGCATCGGTGTGCCCGACCTCCTGTCGACGTTGCGCGGCGGCGACGTGATCACCCATGCGTTCCGTGGTGCGTCGGGTGTGCTCGACGGCCAGGGCGGAGTGATCCCGGAGTTCCGCGATGCCGTCGACCGGGGTGTGCGCCTCGACGTCGGCCACTCGGGGACCGACTTCCGCTTCGACGCCGCGCGCCGGCTGTTCGACCTCGGCTACCTGCCGACCACGATCTCGACCGACCTCAACGAGTTCAACGTCAACGGCCCCGTCTACTCACTCCCCGAGACCATGAGCAAGATCTGGGCACTGGGCGTTCCGCTCATCGACGTGGTCGGGATGGCGACCACGCGAACCGCAGAGACCATCGGTCGCGGCCACGAGCTGGGTCGTCTGGCGGCCGGGCGGGTCGCCGAGGTGTCGGTGCTCAGGGTGGAGGACGGCCCGGCGGCTCTGAGCGACGGTTCCACCGAGCTGGTGGCCGAGCGGAGGCTCGTGCCGGTCGGCTGCCTGCGCGCCGGCGAGTGGCATCCGGCCCGAGCCGTGACCGGCGCGATCGCGGCGTGAACCCGCGCTCATGATCGGCGAGCGGATACCGCGACTCGAGGACCGGCGGCTGCTCACGGGGCGGGCGCGCTTCCTCGCCGACACGCTCCCACCGAATTGCACGCGGGTGGCCGTCGTCCGCAGCCCGTATGCGCACGCTCGCATCGCCGGCATCGACACGCGTGCCGCCGAAGCGCTGCCCGGCGTCGTCGCGGTGTTCACGGGTGCGCAGCTCGCGGAGTCGAGCGGGCCGTTCGACCACCGCCTCGGCATCCCCGGAGTGCGGCCGCTGCAGTGGCCGGTCATCGCGTGTGACAAGGCCCGCTTCGTCGGCGACGCGGTGGCGGTGGTCGTCGCCGACTCCGAGGCGATCGCGACCGACGCCGCCGAGCTCGTCGACGTCGAGTACGAGCCCTTGCCGGCGGTCGTCGATCCGGAGCGGGCGCTGGATGGCGAGGCGCCGCTGCTCTTCGACGAATGGGGCACCAACGAGTTCCTCCGCCTCGACTACTCGAACGGCGACCCCGCCGGCCGTATCGACGCGGCGCCTCACGTGCTGCGCGAGCGGTTCTCGTCGCACCGGATTGCAGCCGTCCCGCTCGAGGGTCAGGGCGCGTGGGCCGAGTACGACCCCGCGTCCGACACGATGCTGCTGTATGCGTCGAACCAGCAGCCGCACCAGATGCGAACCGTCGTCGCCGAGATCGTCGGCATGCCCGAATCGGCGATCCGCGTCGTCGTGCCCGACATGGGCGGCGGGTTCGGGAACAAGCAGCATTGGATGCGAGAGGAGGCACTCGTCGCGGTGCTCGCGCGGCTGCTGCGGCGCCCGGTGGCGTGGATCCAGAGCCGCACGGAGTACCTGACGTCGGCGATCCACTCGCGCCCGCAGATCCATGACGTCGAAGCCGGCTTCGACGACGACGGGCGCGTCACCGGTCTGCGGGTGCGGCTCGTCGCCGACCTCGGGTGCCCGTACCTCTACTTCAGCGGGGTCAGCCCGGCGCTCGTCACGACCGGCAACCTCACGGGCGCGTACGCGATCGACGACTACGCGTACGAGCTGCACGGCGTGGTGACCACGACGTGCCCGATCGGCGCGTACCGGGGCTTCGGTCAGCCCCAGGCCCATCTGACCATCGAGCGCGTGATGGACCTCGTCGCCGAGCGCTGCGGCCTCGATCCGGCGGAGGTGCGCCGGCGCAACGCGATCGCGCACGATGCCGTCCCGTACACGAATGCGACCGGCGCCCGGGTCGACACCCCGGACCTCGCCCGTGTGCTCGACCGCCTCCTCGAGGAGCTCGACTACGCCTCGGCCCGCGCCGCGCAGGCCGAGGCCCGCCGGAGCGGCCGCCTCCGCGGCATCGGTCTCTCGCTGCTGGTCGAGGGGACCGCACCGAACCAGCATGGGGTCGCCGGGCGGTTCGGCGGCTACGAGATGGCATCGCTGACGGTGCAGCCCGACGGTTGGGTCGATGTCGTCGTCGGCACGAAGTCGAACGGGCAGGGCCACGAGACGGTGTTCGCCCAGGTGACGAGCGCGGAGCTCGGCGTTCCCGTCGATCGGGTCCGAGTGCGTGACGGCGACACCGCCGCGCTGCCGGGTGGGATGGGCACCTGGGGCAGCCGTTCCGCGGTGATGGGAGGCGGCGCGGTCCTGAAGGCGGCCAGGCGCGCGCGCGAGAAGCTCGTCGGGGTCGCCGCCGCGCTGCTCGCCGCGCCCGCCGACGCGGTCGAGGTGAAGGAAGGCGGGTTCGCCGCCGAGGGCCGGTGGCGCTCGTTCGCCGAGGTCGCCGAGGCGGGGTGGTTCCACCCGTTCCTGTTGCCCGATCCCTCCGACATCGGGCTCAGCGCCCTGGTCGGCTACGAGCCCGGTCTCACCACCTACTTCCCCGACGAGCACGGTCACGCCAACTTCGACGCGACCTACTCGTGCGGCGCGAGCGGCGCGATCGTCGAGGTGGACCCGCTCACCGGCCGGATCACCGTGCTCGACGTCGTGATGGTTCATGACGCCGGGCGACTCATCAACCCGACGCTGGTCGACGGTCAGATCGTCGGCGGGTTCGTCCAGGGACTCGGCGCCGCGCTCCTCGAGGAGATCGTGTACGACGCCGACGGCAACCCGTTGACGACGACACTCCTCGACTACACCCTGCCCACCGCGTCCGACGTACCCGACGTCCGGGTCGTCCACCTCGAAACGCCGTCACAGCTGCCCGGCGGCTACCGCGGCGTCGGCGAGACCGGCATCATCGCAGCACCGGCGCTGCTCGCGAACGCGGTGGCCGACGCGCTGTCCCCGCTCGGAATCGCGGTGACGGACGACCGGCTCTCGCCCGTCGCGATGTTCGAGCGGCTCAGCACCGCGCGGACGCGGCCGACCTGAGCCGCGTCTCACCAGGAACCGCCGAGGGCGCGCCGCGCCGTCGCCGCGATCTCCGTCGGGTCGAACCCGATCGGCGTGCCGTCCTCGATCACGACTCGGCCGCCGACGACCACCAGGCTCGCAACCGACGACAGGCCGGTCAGGACGAGGCCGGCCAGTGGGTCGTGGACACCGACCCGATCCACCCGGCGCAGGTCCCACGCCGAGAGGTCGGCGGTCGCACCGGGCTCGATCCGCCCGAGGTCGGGGCGCCCGATGCAGTCGGCCGAGCCCCGCGTCGCCGCCCGCAAGAGCTCGCGCGCCGAGGGCCAGCGTTCGGGCACCACGTCGTCACGCCGGTGGACGAGCGCCGCGATGCGGAGGTCACCGAGCACGTCGGCACCGTCGTTGCTTGCAGATCCCGTCGTCCCGAACCCGAGCGTGACGCCGGCATCGAGGTACGCGCGCACGGGAGCCGCACCCCAGCCCATCCGGAGGTCCGGCCCGACCAGGTGGGCCACACCGACACCGGCTGCGGCCATCGCCGGGATCTCGGCCGGCGGCGGGTCGACGACGTGGGCCAGCCACGTTCCCGGGCGCGCCCACCCATGCTCCTCGAGGAACTCCCAGGGTGTGATCCCGTACCGCGCCCGGCAGAACTCGTCGTCGACTCTCTCGTAGAGGTGGGTGTGCAACCCCACACCGTCGTGACTCGCCGCCAACGCGGCAAGCTCGTCGAACAACTCGGGGAGGTCGACGTGGACACCACACGGCGCCAGCGCGATCCGGACGAACGCGCCAGGGCCCGGATCGTGGTACCTCTCGATCAGTTCCTCGCAGTGCCGCACGACCTCGGCGACGTCCTGAACTGTCGTCTCGGCCGCGGTCCCACCGGCGGCGCGGCCGAGCGTGATCGATCCGCGACACGCGTGGAGCCGCACGCCCACCGTCTTCGCCGCCTCGATGGTCGCCTCGACGAAGGGCAGCGACGGACGGGCACGGAGCCGTCCCGGAGTCGAGGTGGTCGGCTCCGGTGACGGGAAGAAGTAGTGCTGGTCGGCGACGGTCGTGACACCGCCGAGCAGCGACTCCGCCAGGACCGCCCGCGCCACGGCGCGGACCTCGGCGGGACCGAAGCGGCCGGCGCGCCACCAGTCGATGCAGCGCGCCGAGACACCCGCGAGCCACGGTCCGATCCCGGCGCGCTCGAACTCGGGGATGGCGCGCAACGCGCCCTGGTACAGGTGCTGGTGCGCGTTCACGAGCCCGGGCAGCACGACGAGGCCCGCTCCGTCGACGACACGGTCGGCGCCCTCCACGGCGAGCCCGTGGCCGACCGCGGAGACGACGCCGTCCTCCACGAGGATGTCGGCGTTCTCCAACTCGGTCTCGTCGTCGTCGAACGTGGCGACGTACGTGACGCCGCGCAGGAGGAGCCGGCTCACGCGGACGGCGGTGCGGAGACTTCCGCGGGCAAGGTCCCGACGATCCGTGCGTAGTTCTCGGGGTCGGTCGCGCCTTCCGTCGAGAGGAGCACGACTCGGCTCGTCCCGTCGAGGCCGAGCCAGTCACGACGGTCGCGCGCGTTCTTCCCGGTCAGGAGATCGAGGATCGCGCCCGCGCCGGCTGCGCCGGTCTCGCCCGAGACCAGACCCGCGTCGGCGAGGGCACGCATTCCGTCGCAGGCGCGGTCGTCGTCGATCGCCACGAACACGTCGATTCCCGACCGGAGGATCGGCCAGGCGATGGACGACGGCGTGCCGCAGTTGAGCCCGGCCATGATCGAATCGTGCGGGCCGGGAACCGTGGTCAGCTCGCCGGCACGCGCCGACGCGAGCGCGCACGCGGCCGACTCGGGCTCGACACCGAGCAGCAATGGCCGCCGGCCGAGACCCGGACGCCGGTAGTGGCGCACCGTCGCAGCGGCCAGCGCACCCACGCCGATCTGTACGACCACGAGATCGGGCGCGCCGGCGCCGGCGGCCTCGAGCTGCGCGTCGAGCTCGTGGAAGATCGTCGAGTACCCCTCGATGACCCAGCCGGGCACCCGCTCGTAGCCGGGCCACGCCGTGTCGGAGACGACGAGGATCCGGTCGCCGGCGAGCGCGGCGGCCTCGGCGACGGCATCGTCGTAGGTTCCGTCGACCACGTCGACGACGGCGCCCTCGCTCTCGATCGCCGCGATGCGCGCCGTCGCGGTCCCGGCGGGCACGAGGACGTACGAGTGGAGGCCGAGCCACCGCGCGAACCGTGCCACCGCCCGTCCGTGGTTCCCGTCGGTCGCGGTCGCGAGAGTGACCGGGCGCAGTGGTGCCAGCTTCTCGGCCAGCTCGTCGATCGTCGTCCACGGTTCCGGTGAGCCACCGAGCCGCTCGGCGAGCACGCGGTACGAGGCCCACGACGCGCCGAGCATCTTGAATGCGGGGAGACCGAAGCGATCCGACTCGTCCTTGATCCAGATCTCCTCGACGCCGGTGGCCGACGCCAGCGCGGGCAGCGAGACAACTGCCGTCGGGCGATATCCCGGCAGCCGCCGGTGAAAGGCCAGCACGTCGTCAGCCCGCTCGTCAGTCACGAGCGACATGTCGACGTCGTGATTCGGTAACAAGATGGTCATCTGTTCTAGATTGACATTTTGTTGAAGCGTTGCCAACGTGGGGTGCCATGCGTTCACAGACTCGTGACATCGCGTCCGACCGCGAGGCTGATGTCGTCGATCTGCTTCGCGAGCTCGTACACACCCCCTCGCCGTCGGCCGGTGAGGGGGACGTCGTCGCGCTGATCACGGAGCGAATGGATGCCCTCGGTTACGACGAGGTCGTCGTCGACGGCCATGGCTCGGTCGTCGGGCGCATCGGCACCGGCCCGACGTCCATCCTCTTCGATTCGCACATCGACCACGTCGGTGTGGGTGACCGGGGCGAGTGGCTCAACGACCCGTTCGAGCCCGTCCTCGACGGCGGTGTCGTCTATGGCCGGGGTGCGTGTGACGACAAGGGCGGCATGGCGGCCATGCTCATGGGGGCCGCGCTCGCCAAGGAGCTCGACGCACTCGACGGCGTCACGCTGTACGTGGTCGGCTCGGTTCAGGAAGAGGACTGCGACGGGCTCGCGCTCGAGCACCTCCTGTTGCACACGCTTCCCCGCCCGGATCTCGTCGTGCTCGGCGAACCGACGCGTGGTCAGGTCTATCGCGGGCACCGCGGCCGCATCGATGTGCTCGTACGCACCCGCGGATCGTCGTGCCACGCATCGGCACCCGGGCGGGGCCGCAACCCTGTCTACGAGCTCGCTCCGATCGTCGCCGAGATCCGTGAGCTCAACGACCGCCTGGCGCACCACGACGAGCTCGGCCCGGGCACGATCGCGCTGACCAAGATCGAGTGCGAGACACCGAGCCTGAACGCGGTGCCCAGCACCGCCACGATCTACCTCGACCGGCGCATGACCGTCGGAGAAACGGCCGAGACCGCGCTCGAGGAGATCCGCGCGCTGCCGTCGCTGCGCGCGGTCGGCGCCGAGGTCGAGGTCATCTCGTACGAGGCCGAGTCGTTCACCGGCTCGACGCTCGCCGCCGATCGCCATTTCCCGACGTGGCTGACCCCGGCCGACCACGCCGGCGTGCAGGCCGCCGTCACCACCGTCGAGCGGACCCTGCACCGCGCCCCGGAAGTCGGGTGCTGGACGTTCTCGACCAACGGCGTCGCGTCGATGGGCAAGCTCGGCATCCCCACGATCGGCTTCGGCCCGGGCGACGAGGTGCACGCGCACTCGGTCGCCGACCAATGTCCGGTCGCGGAGCTCGTGGACGCGGTCGCGTTCTACGCGGACTTCCCGGCCGTCTACGCGTCGAGCGCTCTGTCCGCGTGACGGCGTTCACGCTGAACGGCCGGCTGCTCGAGGTCGCCGACAGCCATCCTCACCTCCTCGCGGCGCTCCGCGAGGAGCTCGACGTCGTCTCCCCCAAGGACGGCTGCTCGCCGTCCGGGCAATGCGGGTGCTGCACCGTCCTGGTCGACGGAAAGGCCCAGGTCAGCTGCCAGGTGACGCTCGCGAAGGTCGCAGGCCGCGCGGTCACGACGGTGGAGGGTCTCGAGCCCGACGAGCGCGATCGCATCGCCGGCGCGTTCGTCGCGACCGGCGCGCTGCAGTGCGGCTTCTGCACCCCCGGCATCGTGATGCGGGCCAAAGCGCTGCTCGACCGTAAGGGCGCGTCGCTGACGCGCGACGATGCCGCCCGCCACCTCGGCGCGCACCTTTGCCGGTGCACCGGGTACGTCAGCATCCTCGACGCCATCGAGTCGCTCGCGGCGGGCACACCGCCGACCACCCCGCCGACAGGTGGCGTCGGAAGCGCCGGCCCGCGCTACCAGGGTTGCGAGCTGGCGCTCGGCGCCAAGGCCTATGTGGACGACCTGCGCGTTCCGGGCATGCTGCACGGCGCGCTGCGCCTCGCCGACCATGCCCGAGCCGAGGTCATCCGCATCGACATCGGCTCCGCGCTCGCGGTCCGTGGCGTCGTCGGTGTGTTCACCGCAGCCGACGTGCCCGGGGAGCTGCGCGTCGGCATCCTCCATCACGACTGGCCGGTCTTCATCCCCGAGGGCGGCCGTACCTCCTACCTGGGCGACGTCCTCGCGATCGTCGTCGCCGAGGACCGCGAGACGGCGCGACGCGCCGCCGCACTCGTCGACGTCGAGTACGACGTCCTGCGCCCGCTCACCGACGCGGTCGCCGCGATCGACGATCCGGAGAACGCGGTCTGGGAGCTCGAGACCAATGTGCTGGCGCGCTCGTCGTACCGGCGCGGCGACGTCGAGGCCGCGCTGGCTTCGTCCGCGCACGTCGTCCACGAGGTGTTCCAGACCCAGCGGGTCGAGCACGCCTTCCTCGAACCCGAGTCCACGCTCGCGGTGCCCGGCCCGGAAGGCACGCTGCACGTGTACTCCGGGGGGCAGGGCGTCTGGGACGACCGCGACCAGATCGCGTCTGTCTTGAAGGTCGACCCCGAGCGGATCGTGGTCGAGCTCGTGTCCAACGGCGGGGCCTTCGGCGGCAAGGAGGACATGGCGAACCAGGCCCAGACCGCGCTCGCCGCCTGGCTCCTCGACCGGCCGGTGAAGTGCACGCTGTCACGCGAGGAATCACTGCTGATCCACCCGAAGCGCCACCCGATCCGCCTCGATTACCGCGCTGGTTGCGACCGCGACGGCCGGCTCACGGCACTGCACGCGCGCCTCGTCGGCGACTCCGGTCCGTACGCGTCGGTCGGCATGAAGGTCCTCGAGCGCGCGGCCGGCCACGCAGGAGGCGTCTACCGGATCCCGGCGATCGACGTCGAGGCGGTCACGGTGCGCACGAACAACCCGGTGTGCGGCGCGTTCCGCGGCTTCGGCGCGAACCAGGCGCAGTTCGCGATGGAGGGCGTCGTCGACCGGCTCGCCGAGCTCGCCGGCCTCGACGGCTGGACGATGCGGTCCCGCAACGTCGTCGATCCCGGCGACGTGTGGGGCCCCGGGCAGGTCATGGACGACGGCTGCCGCGGCGCGCGCGAGTGTCTCGACGCGGTGCGGCCGGCATACGAACGCGCACGAGCGGCCGGCCACGCCGTCGGCGTCGGTCTCGGCATCAAGAACTCGGGCCTCGGGAACGGGCTCCGCGAGGTCGCGCGCGCCGTCGTACGGATCGAACCCGACGGTGCCGTCGAGGTTCGTCACTGCTGGACCGAGATGGGCCAGGGCATCCATACCGTCGCCCGGCAGGTGGCGGTCGAGGAGCTCGGCGTCGCGCCCGAACGGGTCCGGCTCGTGGTCGACACGACGCGCGAGCTCGGTGCCGGGCAGACGACCGGCTCGCGGGGCACGCTGATGGGCGCCGGAGCGGTCGCCGACGCGTGCCGCAACGCCCGGGCCGACGGCTGCCGCACGGGTGTCGACTACGAGGGCGAGTGGATCGTCGACTGGACGGACGCGATCGGGTCGGTCGAGCAGCCGCTCATCCACTCCGCGTTCGGCTACGCCGCGCAGTTGGTCGAGCTCGAACGCGACAGTGGCCAAATCGTGAAGGTCGTCGCCGCCCACGATGTCGGGCGCGCCATCAACCCGACCCTGTGCGAGGGCCAGGTCGTCGGCGCGGTGCACATGGGCCTCGGCTACGCGCTCACGGAGGAGTTCCCCGCCGACGCCGACGGCAGGCCGTCGAACATGACGCTGCGCAGCCTCGACATCTTGCGACCGAAGGACGTGCCGCCCATCGAGGTCCACCTCGTCGAGGTGCCGCAGCCCCGCGCGCCGTACGGCATCAAGGGCGTCGGCGAGATCGGGCTCGTCCCGACCGCGGGCGCGGTCGCGGCCGCGCTCCACGACCTCGACGGCGAATGGCGGTGCCGCCTGCCCATGGGCATGCCCGCTCCCGCCCGGTCACCGGCCTGAGCCGAGGGCGGGGAAAGGACGTGAGCCGCACGACGCCGGGGCTCGTCTGCGCGCACCACCATCTCTACTCGTCGCTCGCCCGGGGGATGCCGGCGCCACCGCGCCCGCCCGAGACCTTCTCCGAGATCCTCGAGCTGGTCTGGTGGCGGCTCGACGTCGCCCTCGACCTCGAGCTGGTTCGCTGGTCCGCCCTGCTCGGAGCGCTCGAAGCGCTCGAAGCCGGGACCACGGCGATCATCGACCATCACGCGTCGCCGCACGCGATCGACGGATCGCTGACGGTCATCGCCGACGCGTGCGCCGAGGTCGGAGTCCGCGTGGTGTGCGCGTACGAGGTGACCGACCGTCACGGGCCCGCCAACGCCAAGGAAGGACTCGCCGAGAACGAGCGGTTCTTGCGCGAGGGCGGTCGGGGGTTCGTCGGCGCCCACGCCTGCTTCACCTTGTCCGACGACACCCTCGAAGCGGTGTGCGGACTCGCCGACGATCTCGACGTCGGCGTCCACCTCCACGTGGCCGAGGCTGCGATCGACCGCGACGCGGGGGTGCGCCTCGCCGAGCGCGCCCGCGACGACTGGCTCCTCGCACACTGTGTGCACCTCGACCACCGCCTCCCAGGCACGATCGTGCATAACCCCGCTTCCAACCTCAACAACGGCGTCGGCTACGCACGACCACGGCGATTCGCCAACCGCGTGGCGCTCGGCACCGACGGGATCGGCGGTGACATGCTCGAGGAGTTCCGCGTTGCCTACCTGGCTCTGCGCGACCACGACGTGACCGAGACGCCGCTGCCGGCTTGGGAGTGGTTGCAGAACGGCGCCCGCCTCGTGCCCGAGGTGCTCGACGACGAAGTGACGTGGTCGTACGACCCCGCGGACGATCCGTGGCACCTCGCGTTCACACCCGGGGTCCGGCCGGTCGAGGTCCGCGTCGGGGGCGAGACCTTCGTCCGTGACGGCCGGGCGACCCGGGTCGACGGAGAACGCATCCGCGCGAGGGCGAGAGAGGAGGCCGGCCGCCTGTGGGCACGCCTGTAGCGCTCTACCTCCAGGACGCGCACCCGATTCGCGACGGGATGCGCTACGCGCAGTACGCCGAGCAACGGGGGTTCGCGGCGGTCTGGCAGGCGGAGAGCCGGCTCGTCCGTGAGGCGACCGTCCCGATGGCCGCGTTCCTCGCGGTCACGGATCGGATCACCGTCGGCTCCGGCGTGGTCAACAACTGGACCCGGAACCCGGCGCTGCTCGCGTCGACGTTTGCGACCCTCGACGACCTCGCACCCGGACGCGTCGTCCTCGGCATCGGCGCCTGGTGGGATCCCCTGGCCCGCAAGGTCGGCATCACGCGGTCGCGCCCTCTGGTGGCGATGCGCGAGACGATCACCGCGGTGCGGGCCCTGCTCGCCGACGAGAACCTGACCTTCGACGGGGAGTTCGTCCACCTGGACGGCGTCGAGCTCGACTACGTGCACCAGGAGCGACGAGCCAAGGACGTCCCGATCTACCTCGGCGCGACGGGCATGAAGATGATGGAGCTCGCGGGCGAGATCGCCGACGGCGTGCTGCTCAACTACCTCGTCTCACCCGCGTACAACCACACCGCGCTCAAGTACCTGGAGCGCGGCGCCCGCGTCGGCGGTCGGATGCTCGACGACATCGACCGCCCCCAGCTCGTCGTGTGCTCGCTGGACGAGGATCGTGATCGCGCGCTCGACGCGGCGCGCATGCTCGTGACGCAGTACCTCGGCCAGCAGCCGCACATCATG
>Ga0070741_10018356_pt1 | contig 11339 bp, 7 predicted proteins | sample Coa_R1_4_FD_66440 | JGI IMG/M metagenome (GOLD analysis project Ga0070741, IMG submission 66440) | Surface soil microbial communities from Centralia Pennsylvania, which are recovering from an underground coalmine fire - Coalmine... | ecosystem: Environmental > Terrestrial > Soil > Unclassified ...
CAATTTGGCAGCTCGCTCGACCCACTATTTTACGGTATGTATCCCGGGCAAACATCTCCCGTTTCTACGATCTATCAAGCCGCCATTGACGCGCTGTGTACCGCCCTCGCCAACGAGGTTCCTCAACGCTTTGCTATCATCCTCTGCAACTATGAAGAGATAAATGAGAGCGAGACCTTGACTGAACTGGTCAATTACTTGCTGAAAAAGCTGCCACCCCAGGTGACTCTTATCATCGAGAGTCGGGTCGTACCGGATATTTCATTTACTTCGCTTATCATCCGTGACGCTTTATGCGGTCTGGTTGGCGAGGCTTTGCGCTTTTCAGCCGCAGACATTGCAGCATTAGCCAGACTACAAGGGCTGGCAACGTTGACGGACACCGAGGCTGAACAGCTAGCCACCTCGTTCGATGGGTGGATTACCGGCATATTGCTGGGGACGCGTTTAGGCGATGCACGTTTTCAGTTGATTGCTCAAGGCCCCTCACAGGATGAGCATATCTCCCCGCTCCAGGAGAAATCCCTGACGAGCCAGCGTCGCAAAACGCTGATTACGTATGTGATCAATGAGATTCTCAAGCAGGATGCGACAGCGCATGCTTTCTTGCAAACCATCTCGATCCTACGGCAGATCGAACCCGCTATGTGCAATGTATTGCTTGATATCACAGATGCCGCGGAGCGCCTGGCGCGCCTGGAACGCCAGGGACTCTTTCTGACATCTTACGAGAGTGGCTCTAGCGTTACCTATACGTGTCATCCAGTCATTCGCGATCTGTTGAGCGAGCACTTGCAGCGCCAGGACCCTGCACTTTTTACGTCTTTGCACCGTCAGGCGATAGAGCTTTGGCGCGCCAGCCGCAACTATGAGTTTGCGATGTATCACGCACTCGCGATCAATGACTATGACGCAGCTACATCGCTGATCCTCGATGTATTTGAGAGTCTTCTCCAACAGGGACAGCAGGAAACGCTGGTACGCTGGCTGCATGCCCTGCCCGAGACTTTGCAGGCAAGCCACCCACGTCTGGTCCTCCTCCAGGCAACTATCGCCCTGGAACGAGGTCAACATGACTCAGCCTTACCCTTGCTCGAACAAGCAGAGGCGCTCGTACCGGCAACAGCCGAAGCAGAAATCTGTGTACTCCAGGCGACGATTATGATTCTACGCAGCAAGGCTCTGTGTCAGGTGGGAGCCTATCTTCAAGCCCAGAGTATTTGTCAGCAAGCCCTCCTGAAATTGCCGGAGAAAGAGCATGCATTACGAGCCGCTGCTGAAATGCGTCTGGGCATCTGTGCCAACCTCCTGGGATATTTCACGGTCGGAATCACGCATCTCCAACAGGCATTGCGCATCTGGACAAACCAGCCGCCTCTCAATCAGGCCATCAACATCCATAATGCCCTGGCGAATACCTACTATCTGGTAGGAAACTTTGTGCTGTGCCAGCATCACCTGGCTCATATGACGAATGCCTGCGAGCAACTTCAGTACATTCCAGGCAAAGTGGACGCTTTAATTCTTCAAGGGCTGGTCGCCCAGGACCAGGGTCTGGCCTCAGAAGCTGAGGCAATGTTTCTTCAGGCGCTCACCCTGTCTCGTAGCACACCTTATACACGAAGAGGTGAGGCATATGCGCTCGTGAATCTTAGTTTGCTCTTAGTCGAGCAAGGGAACTATGCTCAGGCCCTGAAGCAGGCTGAGGCAGGCTTAATCCTGGCGCGGCAGTGGGGGAATCGCAGCTTGACTAATGCTGCGCTTTCGAGCCTGGCCCTCAGCTATCTCTTGCTGGGAGATGCCATCAGCGCGAGGCTGACAGTTGACCAGATGGAGACCCAGACTCCGAGCAATGGCACGGTGGGCTATGAACGGGTCTGGCATGGCCTGACTAATGGTATGATCCTCCTCTCTGAACAGCGTTATCATGATGCGGCAGCGTGCCTGATTGAAATCGAAACTGCTTTGCGTACGACAGACTTCAAGCGGGGAATCTTTCAAGTGAAGCTGCGGTTAGCCGCCTGCCGGATTGCGCAGGGCCAGCTAGAGCAAGCGATACAGCTCCTGGAGGAGGTCTCTTCCCTGCTCGCAACCCACAGCGGTTATACCCATCTCGTCCAGGTCGAATTGCAATGGCTTGCGGCGCTACAGCCAATCGTCAACAACCAGCCCCAACTTGCGCCCCTGCGTACACTCTTAGGTATCACAGAACCAACGCGGGAGCAACCAGCTCTTGCAGCCCCTCCACAGGTTACAAGCAACCCTTCCAGGCTGCATATTTACGCTTTTGGGGAGCCGACTGTATTGCTGGATGATCAGCCGATCAAGCGGTGGCGCATGGCCCGCGCGCTGGAACTTTTCTTTTTTCTGCTAGACGCTGCCCATCCTATCAGCAAAGATGCCATTCTCACGGCGCTGTGGCCGGTATACGACGAGCAGACCACGCAGGTGTTTCACAATACCGTGTATCAACTGCGCAAATTGCTAGGTGATGCATGTGTGGTTTTTCGTCCAATAGGCTACAGCCTTGACCTCTCTGCCTGCTATGGCGCACAGGTCTGGTATGATGTCAAAGAATTTCAACAGCAGAAAGCCAGGGCTGAGCAGGCCCTGGCCCTGAACAACGAAGCACTTGCCAGAGAGGCTCTCCTGGCGATGGTTCAGCTCTATCGCGGTGATTACGGACAGGCTTTCTACAATGACTGGTGTACGTTTCGGCGCGATGAACTACGCACCATGTATTTAGAGGCGCGTCGCCAGCTCGCGCAGATCGCCTGGAAAGCTGAAGCCTGGCACGAGTGCGCTGAACACTGGAATCAGATACTGCGTATTGACAATTGTCTTGAAGAAGCCCACTACGGCCTTATGCGCTGCTATATGCGTCAGAGAAAGCGAGGGGCCGCATTGCGCCAGTATCAATCCTGTCTAAAGATCCTTCAAGAGGAGCTTGGCGTGCAGCCAGGCCAGCTTATCCAGAATTTCTACCAGCGCCTGATTGTGGAGGTGTAAATCTCAACTGACCATCTCCTCCATCTCAATCTCTGCGCTGACGTCTGGGGTCGCCGTAGAGCGATATCCCAGCATGGGCAAGAGAGGAGAAGCCATCATGGTGGTAACAATTGCCATAATCACCAGCATGGCAAAAAGCGTCGGGGAAAGGATATTCTCTTGCAGGCCAATATTGAGTACAATCAGCTCAACAAGCCCTCGGGTATTCATCAGGACGCCCAGGCTGAGCGCATCTCGCCACGATCTGCCTACCATCCGCGTAGCAAGCGCGCCTCCTACAATTTTGCCAACGCAAGCTGTCAGCAAGACAAGCAAGCAGATTAGCCAGAGCGAGAGTCCCTGGATGAGGCCAATCTTTGTATTGAGGCCGCTGGAGACGAAGAAGATTGGCAAAAAGAGCACCGCATTGACGCGATCAAGCTGGCGCACATGAGCTGTGAAGGTCACATTACGGGGCAGAATGACGCCTGCCAGAAACGCGCCGAAGACGGGATGGATGCCGATACTGTTGGTTGTATAGGCGGCAGCCAGCAGCACTATAAGGCTCACCGCCATCTGTAGCGTCTCCGATGGAATGAACCGGACGACATAGCCTAACAATGGGCGTACCACCATGAGCATACCAATGGCGAAAAGGAGCGACAGCCCGATGATAAAGAGGACCGAGATAGTTCCTTGTGCGTGGGCAACCACAACGACATATGCCAGCAGGCACCAGGCGATGACATCATCAATGGAAGCGCAGGTCAGCGCCAGCATGCCAACGCTAGTTCCAAGCATCTTCTTCTCCGCCAGGAGCCGCGCCAGCACAGGGAATGCAGTGATGGACATGGCGGTCCCGACAAGCAGCACAAAAGAAAAGAAGGTTGCCGAGCTTCCTTTCAAAGAAGGATAGAGAAAAGCCCCCAGGATACTTCCCATGACCAGCGGCAGCAGAATACCGCTTAATGAGACAATAATGGCGTGCCGACTTTGACGCAGCATCAAGTGGGTATCAAGTCTCGCTCCCAATGAGAACATATACAATGCCAGGCCGATATCACCGAGCGTTTGCAGTGATGCGCGTTCGGGAAAGAATTGAGATGCAAGGTTCGGCGGCAACGGTGGGGGCAATGGGAACAATTGCAGTTCAAGGTGAGGCCAGAAAAGCCCGAGCAGTGATGGTCCGAGGACCAGGCCCGTCAGTATTTCTCCGATGACCCACTGCTGCCCCATACGTTTGCTTAAAGAACCGAACAGTTGAACGACGAGCAAGATAACAATGAGTTGAAGCAAAAGTTGGCTTGTAAGCATTGCATCTCCTTTTGCGGAATTTGCCCTTGCGGCAAAAAACTGATTCTTTTTGCAGGTTGGCTAATCAGGCTGTTTTTGATACCACTAATTGCTGTGAACGACTCAAAAGCCTGCAATTGCACAAATGCTCCATAATATTATAAGGGATCTCTTCCTCCGTATGACCTCCACGGTGCTGTAAGTAGAAAGCTGTCTCGTAGAGCAACCGTTCCACTTCTTTATTAACAACCTCATAGCGTTCGCTCATCTGTATGGTCACCAATGCTTGTGGCAACAATCGCTCGCAACGTAACCAGGTGCCAGACTCCGCGTGAGGAAAAGCCGCATTCACTATCCGTATTGTTCGCTCCACCCATAAGCGACGTTCCGCTTCTGCTAGCGCTTCCTGGATCACGACCTGCACCAGTTGATGAACAGAAAATACCCTCTCTGTCAATTGGCGTTGTAACAGGGAGTAAGTTCCAAGTGCGGCCAGGGCCTCATCAAGCGAGAAGAGGTTTTTCTCCGGCGAAACTGATCGGGCCGCTAGATAGGCTGCTCCTTCAATGAAAAGCTCTTCAGGAATGGCATCAGGATACAGGAAAGCGCAGAGATAGAGCAGATTGACCGCTGCTGGATAATCCTGCTTGAGGCGTTGAATCGCCAGCATAAATGTCGTCGTTACCGAGCGCGAGTGACTCCCGTCAGAGGTTCCGCGCCGATTCAATAACTGCATTTGTTGTTGCCGATAACGCTGCAAATAGTCAGATATGCTACATCCAGTTTCATCGATATATGCCCCTACCTGATCAAGGGCAAGCGGGAGACCGCCCATAAGCAGTACCAGTTCCTGGGCAGCGGCGTACTCCACTGGCTCAATCGTTGCAAATCGTTGCATTTGCTCTTCTGCTGCTTGTGGCGGCAATATTTTAGCTCGTCGGAGTAATAGCAGCGCGCCCTCATCGCCCGACATAGGCAGCACCTCCAGCGTTGGCGCAATCGTTCCCAACGTCTGGCGATGCGTCGTGATCAAATGGGCACCTTGCAGTGTCGGCGGCAGAAATTGCTGTAATAGCTCAAGATCCTTGACATCATCCCAGATCAGTAGCCACTGATTACGAAAGACCAGCCAGCGGTGTACGGCATCCACAATCCGTTGTGGGTCAGCCCCCTGGCGTTCAGGAAGGTGGAGTTGCTCGGCGATTAGCCGGAATGAGCTGATGATGGTCTCGGCGCTCTCAGCTCCGATCCAGAAAATCGCTTGATACTCCAATGCATGGCGGTAGGCATATTCTGTCGCAAGTTGTGTTTTGCCGACACCACCCAACCCGCGCAAGGCGTAAGAGCGGGTCGCCCTTGTGAGCTGACCCTGGTAGGGATAAAGATGAGTATGGATTGTTTCCAGGATGTCCTCTCGTCCGGTGAAGAAGAAATTACGCTGACACGGCACATACCAGTAGGGAATTGGGGCAGTCAGGCTTGCTTCAAACAACTGGCGCGTCTCCTGATCATTCAAATGGAGCGCCTTAGCAAGTTCCAGCACCATGCATTTCGCATGCGGCAGACATTCGCCTCGCTCCCAGGTACCAATCGTATTAACGTGTTTCCCCAGTAGTTCCGCCAGCTTCTGCTGCCTGATCTTTTGACGTTTGCGAAAAGCTTTCACGAGATCTCCAAAAGGGAGGCCCTCTAAAGATAGATACTCCATTGTTCTATACTCCCCCTGTTTACCTTAAACAGCTTCTTTGAAATGTTTCTCCTATCATCCAGGTACTGCTGCACAGCGGTGACGCCTCATAAGGTAAGACCTGTCGCATTCATGGATACTCTTCCTCTGGCGCTAACTCGCTGAACACACGCTCACAAAACAAAGGAAAAGGTAGCGGAGCAAATGCTCTGAACGTTGCAAGTTCCTCTGCCGTCAGTTGAAACCCATGCGCTTCAAGCGCCGCCTGCGGGTCCTGCTGTAGTTCCTGCTGGAATGTAGGACTGATGGAAGCAAGACCCAGAATTCGATTGATCATTTTCCATGACATAGCCGTTTGTTCCTTTTAGAATGCTTACAATGATGCAAAGCCGAAGGCCGAGGGCCAGGGAGGATCACCATATTGGCAGGTCAATTGGTACGCCGACATCAATGATCGACCGCTTCCTAACGCTAAATATATGCAACTCAGGTAGGCCGGATGACTGGTAGTCTGCTCATCATTTGTGGTACAAAAATAAACTTCAGACATGTTTTTCACCTCTCAAGTAAGCTCAGGCAATTGACCTTTTGCGATAACGCTGTACGCATTACTTCGTTCTGTCTGATAGCAGCATACGGCACGCCTACTTTGTATTCACTCTGCACTTCACTCTGCACTCTGTTTTGCAGAGAAGCTCAATACCATGCCAGTTATCGCTCGCAGTTGATTACAGGATCGGGGCAGTCGGAGGAACTGAGCCGTTTGATTCTTCTCTGGAATCTCGGCAAGGGAAAATTAAATAGTCCTGGCTCAAATATACATTTCGATTGACATCGTGCATGAATAGCACTACACTAACAAAAGATGAGATAATAGCCAGGAATACACTTGCTGCTGTATTTCTATCTATCAAATTCACATAAAGGGACGTCAACGCATGGAGTCCAATCAACAACCGGAGCACCAGAGTATCATCGTCGAAAAAGAGCATTTTCAGTACCAAGAACATAACGTAGGAAGCGAAGCACCATTCTATAACCAGCCGCAACCAATCACTGACGGCGTCAGTATCTTTCATAAAGCAACTGGGAAATCCCGTTTAAAACGCAACACCAGGCAAACGCTGACGGGGCTACTCACGCTGATGGAGACAGCGCTAGTTTCCTCCACTGAGGCCACGCCTTTCAGCGCATCTGCAAATACCATAGAGACCTCACCCACCATTCATACGGTGGGAAAGCGACTGGTAGAGCTGGTCTGCGATATTTTGCATTGCATATACGCCGGGCTGGCCATCATAGAATCTGGAACAGATATCTTGCATTTTCTGGCAGCTACAGCAAAACAGGCCGGAAGCGAGCCTGGCTGGAACGCAAACATTGAAGGAAACTCCCTCGCTGAATGGCTGCAATATCCTGCCGCCAGCACATATCTGAGGGCGGGCAAAGTATTACAAATAGACCTGAGGCAACCGCCATTCAGTAAGCAGACCTGGTCTGGAGCCAGTAAAATCTTTGCCGCCCCCATTCTTCTCGAAAAGCAACTTACAGGCATACTATTCCTGGGGCATAAAAGCGCAAAACGCGAGTATACCGAAGAAGAACTGACTATCATTCAGGCGGCAGTCAGGTTTTTAGCTCTGGCAATTGAGCGCGAGCGACTGCAACGCGCCAGGGCGGAAGCGCAGGCCAGAGAGCTGGTGATGCGCATCGCCAATCAACGTATGGAAGAGTTCCTTAGCATCGTCGGTCACGAAATGAGAACCCCCCTGACTATGATCAAAACTGGTATCCAGCTAGCCCAGAGGCAAATTGCTACGTATCTGCAAGCACTACCCCTAGAAGATACAGCGGCGCGAGACAGACTTGCCGAGATACAGCATATCCTCGAATGCGCCGAACGCCCGGTAAACATCCAGGATCGCCTGATGAACGACCTGTTAGAGATTTCGAGGCTCCAGGCGGACCGGCTTTCGTTCCATCCAAAACCCTGTAACCTGGCAGCCATTCTCTTTGAAGCTATCGAGGACCTTCTTACCACAACCACTCAACGCCACATTGAGAGCAACATCAGCCCTACAGACATCATCCCAGTAATGGCCGACGAGGCTCGTATCCGCCAGGTCATCAGCAATTATTTGACTAATGCCCATCAATACTCGCCGCTAGATAGCCCCATTTCGGTCCAACTGGCAATCGATGGGCAGCACGCCCGGATCGCCGTGCGAGATAAGGGACCAGGACTGACACTCGAAGAGCAGGGGCGTATCTGGGAACGCTTCTATCGTGTCGAGTGGATTGAGAGGCAACATAGCAATGGGGCGGGCCTGGGATTGGGCCTCTATATCTGCCAGATCATCATCGAACAACATCAGGGGCTGGTCGGTGTGGAAAGTACCCCCGGCGGCGGATCAACCTTCTGGTTTACGCTCCCGCTCGCACACCAACCTCAGTCAGCACCAGATACAGTATAGCCCCTACAGAGGCTACGTAATATGCATCCAAGCTGAAGGAAAGTGATGCTTTAGCCATCTCGCCAGATCGTCAGCTAAGGGAGCGACGAAGGTTGTGAGCGCATTATCGGGAAAGCGGCGCAGCGTCAGGCTAGCCGCATGCAGAAACTGGCGGGTAAGCTCGGCCTCCGGCGTTCCCTGATCAGCAGGAGGAGCATAGGTCTGATCACCCACAATGGCGTAGCCTAGCGCGGCAAGATGAGCGCGGATCTGGTGCGTTCGCCCGGTGATAGGTCGTGCCTCTACGAGCATAAAGCCATTTTCATTCGCCAGTACCTTGAGTTTCGTCAGAGCCTCCTGCCCATCAGCAGCCACGATGCAGCGGCGGCGATCATCTGGATCACGCTGTAAAGGACCATTGAGCACAACAGTGTTTCCCGACGTAGCAAAGGCGTATGAGGGATCAATCGGCTCTATTGCGCCATCGGGATACTCTCGCGAAACCACCAGCGCGGTACGTGGATGTGCCCAGGCAGGCGAGCCTTTACGCACAACGGCCAGATACCGCTTTACAATCGTATGATCATGAAACTGTGCAACAAGGTGGCGACGCGCCCGCTCAGTACAAGCCAAAGCGACGATGCCCGACGTATCTTTATCCAGCCGATGCAACAGGCAGGGACGAGGTAGGGGACCATACTCTTTCCAGAAACGCTCTATACGCCTGGCCCGCAACATCTCTCGCACGGCAAGGGGAGCCTGCGCCCATTGCAGCTCATCCGGTAACTCAGGCGGCGACCACGGCTCTTTTTCCTGTTGCTCCAGGTATGTCAGCAGGGCGTCCCACATCGTATCATCCGCGTGTTTATACGTGGGGTGAATGACAATGCCCGGCGCTTTGTTCACAATCAACAGATGATGATCTTGATAAATGACCGCAAAGCCTGCTGTTTCCATAACCAGCAGTATAGGTGCCTGGCATGCACTCGTCAATATCAACTAATGAAAACTGTTAAAAGACATGCCGAGATCGACTTTTTTTCGGCAACATTGAGCGTAGAAGTAAAAGATAACTCCTCGCGAGAACTGGCTTTGTCCACACGAGGAGTATCATAACAACAGCTAACAATCCAATAAAACGCTTAGTTGAGCATAACACATAAAGGATAATGTTTGAGGACTTTAGAGGCGGCGCGAAGCAAGGCTGCTCCAGATGATGACAAGCATGATAGCGGCAATAATAGTGCTAATTAATGGAACACCGGAGACAGTTGGTTCGCCAGCGATGGAGAAATGGAAGAAGCCAACAATAAGAAAGATGGCAAACAAACCAACCATGATCGCACCGATGATCCCTGCTGGCGCGCGACGCCCCGCGATAAGCTCTCCCAAAAAACCAATGATGGCCGCGATGATCAGCCATACAATAAATTGTACGAAGGTAATAGTCATATTTTTCCCTCCATAGAAATTCGTGAAATCCAATCACTACCATTAACACGGCTGTTCAAGCAAAGAAGACTCAACCGGTATGTAATAATCGTTATAGGGCCATACACAATGCAATCAAAAAAATTGCTATTTTTATATCTTCCACCAGCGCCGATGCCATTCGCGCGCAGTCAGCAACGCGTTCTGCGTCTCTTGCGAGAAGATCGTCTGGCAGCGTTCCAGTTCCGGCGCCCCGGCATAGAGATCGACAATGCCCAGATCAACGCCGACCAGCGGCTCAACGGCGGCAGCAGTGCAATAGGGAACATATGGCGCGCTGTAGCCGCCAGCTTGCAGCATCACTAAACGTCCATCACAAACCTCTTCGGCAAGATTGCCCATCAGTTCGGACATCGTACGGAAGCCATTCATTGTCACCATCATCTGGGCCAGCGGGTCCAGCCAGGAGGGGTCCTGACCGGCGGTGATTATAATTAGCTGAGGACGATACTGCAAGCCTATCGGCAGCACCAGTTGCTCAAAAGCTGCAATATAGCCCCTATCTCCCGTTCCTGGCGGCAACGGAATATTGATGGTATAGCCCTCGCCCCTGCCACTACCCACCTGATCCAGTGCGCCGGAATGCCTGGGAAACCAGTTCTCCTGGTGCAGCGAGACAAAGAGCACGCCAGGGTCCTGATAGAAGGCATCCTGAATGCCATTGCCATGATGCACATCCCAATCCACCACCATGATACGGTCAAGCCGATAAACGTTGCGCGCGTGATGGGCCGCGATAGCAGTATTATTGAAGATGCAAAATCCCAGCGCCATATTGCTCATCGCGTGATGCCCCGGGGGACGCAGCAGCGCATACGCATTACGCACCCTCCCCTCCATAACCGCGCTGACCGCGTTCATAGCGCCACCTGCAGCATAGAGAGCTGCCTCGAAGGAACCAGGGCTTAGCACGGTCTCCTCATCGACTTCCCCCCACGGCCCGCAGGTTGGTCCCCCTTCGGCACAGGCTTTGATGCCTGCAATATAGTCGCGGGTGTGATAGGCCGCAAGCTCATCTTCAGTAGCAGCACGGGCGGCAAGCGGCAGCATCTGCGAGGTTAAGCCAGAGCCATCGAGAAACTCTTTAATTCTTTTTGTGATAGCTAAAGACGAGGGATGCGGCTCTGGAGAGAGACTAAACGAGCCAGCACGCATCTCGACTACTGCTTCCATGCCTGTATCGTGGGCTAAAAAATGTTCATCAAAAACAAAACCGGTACGGAAGGGATGCATACACGCTGCCTTTCTGATAACTATTTCTTGCATTAATGATAGCAGCATGATACTATTAGGTCCACTATGGAACAGCAAAACCACAAGGCCGCCGTAGACGAGCTGGACCTGCGTATCATCGAGGCCCTGCAACAGGACGGAAGGCGACCTTTTACTAAAATAGCAGCCGATCTGGGAATTTCGGAAGCAAGCGT
>Ga0070741_10018357_pt1 | contig 11339 bp, 10 predicted proteins | sample Coa_R1_4_FD_66440 | JGI IMG/M metagenome (GOLD analysis project Ga0070741, IMG submission 66440) | Surface soil microbial communities from Centralia Pennsylvania, which are recovering from an underground coalmine fire - Coalmine... | ecosystem: Environmental > Terrestrial > Soil > Unclassified ...
CGGCTATCGCGTGCTTCCGGTCGACGCCATGGCAATCGCGCGACGGCATGGCCTCGGGCGCATCGTGAACTCCGCCTTGCTGGGCGCGCTCGCCCGCGCGATCGAAGCGCCGCCTCTGGCCGTGCTCACCGCGGTCGTCCGGCGCGAGGCGCCCAAGCTCGCGCTGGAAAACGTCGCCGCCTGCGAAGAAGGCCATGCGCAGATCGCGGCAGGCCTCTGCGCCACGGTGGCCGCATGAGCGAGCGCGCGCTCGTTCCGACCGCATGGACCACGGGCACCACGGAAGTGTTCAAGACCGGCACGTGGCGCGCGGCATTGCCTCGACACATTCATGCGCCATCGCCGTGCCATGTCGCGTGTCCGGTGAATGGCGAGATCGCGGAGTGGATCGGACTGGCGCGTGCCGGCGACCTTCGTGGCGCGTGGCACGTTCTCGCGCGCCACAACCCGTTCCCCGCGATCGTGGGGAGGATCTGCCATCATCCCTGCGAGAGCGCATGCAATCGCGCCGCCCTCGATGGCGCGGTGTCGATCCGCGCGCTCGAGCGCCACGTCGGCGGCACGGCGATCGCGCAAGGCTGGGGCTTCGACGCGCCCGGTGCGGCGCGTGGCGAGCGCATTGCGATCATCGGCGGCGGTCCATCGGGCTTGTCGGCGGCGTTCCATTTGCGGCGCAGCGGATACGCGGTGACGCTTCACGAAGCGCGGTCGGCGCTGGGGGGCGTCATGCGTCATGGCATTCCTCCGTATCGCCTGCCGCGTGCCGTTCTCGACGCCGAGATCGCACGCGTGCTGGAGCTCGGGATCGAGGTGCGCTGCGGCGAGGCGTTGTCCACGCGCGATGATCTGGAGCGCATGCGCACGCGGTTCGATGCGGTGTATCTCGCGATCGGAGCCGGCCGGGCGAAACGCGTGCCCGCGCTCGATTACACCAAACCATGGATGCTGGACGGCAGCGCCTATCTCGCCGCGGTCAGCACGGGCGACGTCCCGACGCTGGGCCGACGCGTGGTGGTGATCGGCGGGGGCAGCGCGGCGATGGATGTGGCGCGCACCGCGCGCCGCGCCGGTCACGAGGTGACGGTGCTCGCGCTCGAAAGCATGGCTGACATGCCGGCGCAACGCGAGGAGATCGAGCAGGCGCGCGAGGAAGGCGTACGCCTGCTCGATAGCGCCATGCTCACCGAAGCCATCGAGGCAGGTGCCCTCGGCGTGATCGTGCGGTGCGCACGCGTGCGCTTCGAGCGTGGCGCGGCGCCGGGCGAGTTCACCACGACCGTGCTGCCGGACCGCGGCTTTTGCATCACGGCCGACGCGATCATTGCGGCCATCGGCCAGGACCCGGAGGTTTCGCCATTTCGCGACCTCCTCGAGTTGAACGGTCGGATCGTCCGCACGGATGCGTCGCAGGCGACCAGCGTGCCTGGCTGCTACGCCGGTGGCGATCTGACAAGCCATGCACGCTTCGTCACCGACGCCATCGCCGCGGGCAAACGGGCTGCACACGCGATCGACGCGCGTTTGCGTGGCAGGCGCGCTTGCGCTGCCGCCGCCGAATCGGTCGTGCCGTTCGCGGCGATCAACAGCTTCTATCACGCCGCGCGTCCACGCGCCGTCCCGGCACGCGCCGACGCGCTCGAGCGCCTCGCGACGTCGTGCGAGGTCGAGCAGGGGCTTGCCGGCGCGCAGGCGCTCGCCGAAATGCAGCGCTGCTTCTCCTGCGGCACGTGCATACACTGCGACAACTGCGTCGAATACTGCCCCGATCTCGCGGTGCGCCGCGACAATGGCGGCTACATCGTTCTGGGCGACTACTGCAAGGGATGCGGGGTGTGCGTGCGCGAGTGCCCCACGGGCTCCATGCGCATGATCGAGGAAGCGCGATGAACGCGCGCGACGACCATGCCCGCGGCACGCGGATGCTCCTCACCGGCAACCATGCGGTCGCATGGGCGGCGCGGCTTGCGCAGCCGCAGGTCGTGCCGCTCTATCCGATTACGCCCCAGACCCCGGTGCTCGAGAAGCTGACCGAGTTCCAGGCAAGCGGCGAATTCGATGCCGAGGTGATCACGCCGGAATCGGAGCATTCGGTACTGGCGGCGTGCATTCCCGCTTCGCTCGCCGGCGTGCGCGTGTTCACGGCGACCGCATCGCAAGGTCTCCTGCTCATGCACGAGCTCCTGCATTACGCGAGCGGCGCGCGCGCTCCGATCGTGATGGCGAATGTCAATCGCACCGTGGCATCCCCATGGGCATTCTGGCCGGACCAGACGGACAGCCTCGCGCAGCGCGACACCGGCTGGATCCAGCTCTACAGCGAAAGCGCGCAGGAGTCGCTCGATACGGTCATCCAGGCGTTTCGGATCGCCGAGCGCGTGCTGCTGCCGGTCATGGTCAATCACGACGCCTTCTACGTCTCGCATGCGCTCGAGCCGGTCAGCGTGCCTGCGCAGTACGTCGTCGACGCGTACCTGCCGCCGTACGCGCCGCCGCATCGCCTCGACACGCAAAGGCCCGAATCGTGGGGCAACGTGGTGACGCAGGAGATGTTCTGTCGCCACCGCCAGGCGCTCGCCGTCGCCATGCAGCAAACCCTCGACGTTGCGCGCGAGGCGGACGACGCCTGGGCGGCGCTCACCGACCGCGGCTACGGCCTGATCGAGGGATATCGATGTGACGCGGCGCAGACGCTGATCGTGGCCATGGGCAGCATGTGCGGCACGGCGCGCGAGGCGGTCGATGCGATGCGCGACCAGGGGCATGCCGTCGGTCTTGTGAAGGTGCGGCTCTTTCGCCCGCTTCCGTTGGCGATGCTGCGCGAGGCGCTGTGCCATGCGCGCGACGTGATCGTGCTCGACCGCAACTATTCGCCGGGCCATGGCGGCATCCTGCACCAGGAGCTGCGTGCCGGTTTGTACGGCGCGGCCGGCGCACCGCGATTGCACGGCTACCTGGCCGGCGTCGGCGGCGTCGACGTCCCGCCGGCAAAGATCATCGAGCTCGTGCAGCGCGCCTGCGCAACCGAGCCCTCGTGCGCATCGGAATGGATGCGATGAGCGCCGACAGCGTGAGCGCCGAGCGCACCTCGATGCTGTGCGCAGGCCACGCGGCGTGTCCGGGCTGCCTCGACGCGCTTTCGGCGCGGCACGTGCTCGCAGCGCTCGGGCCGAAGGCGATCGCGATCGTGCCGCCGTCGTGCATGGCGATCATCGCGGGCCCGCAACCCTACAGCTCGTTTCGCATTCCGGTGTACCAGCCGACGCTCGAATCGAGCGCCGCCGCGGCGTCGGGCCTGCGCCGGGCGCTGGATGCACGCGGCGAGCGCGACACCGAGGTGGTCGTGTTCGCCGGAGACGGCGGCACCTACGACATCGGATTCCAGTGCCTGTCGTCGGCCGCCGAGCGCAACGAGCATTTCATCTACGTGTGCCTCGACAACGAAGGCTACATGAACACGGGCGCGCAGAAGTCCTCGTCGACACCGCATCTCGCGCGCACCGGCTCCACGCCCGCCGGCAAGCTCTCGCGCAAGAAGAACCTGGTCGAGATCATGGCCGCGCACGAAGTGCCGTATGTCGCGACGGCCAGTGTCGGTCATCTCGCCGACCTGCGCGCCAAGGTGGAGAAAGCCAGGACGCTGCAGGGCACGCGGATCATCAGTCTGCTCGTGCCCTGCCTGGACGGTTGGGGCATACCCGACGATGCGGGGTTGACGGCTGCACGCCGCGCGGTGGAAAGCGGGGTGTTTCCGCTGTACGAAGTGGAAAATGGGCGCACCTATACCCTCAACATTGCGACCAGGTCGCGTCCGGTGGCCGATTACGTAGGCATGCAGCGGCGGTACGCGCATCTCGCGCCGGCCGACGTCGAGCTCCTGCAGCGCGAAGTGGACGAGGCGTGGGATCGACTCGTCGCGCGCAGCCGTCCAGGTTCGTCGCCGGGCGGGTGATCGTCGCGCGTGGAGCCCTTTTCCACGCGTTGTCCTGAAAAAAATACATCGGCCGGCGCGCGGGGACGCGACAGCCGCCTCGCGAGGCCGCGCGCACGCCCCGGCATGGACCTTGCGGCGACTCGGCACCGTGGGTCGGAGGAGTTCGCCATGCGCAAGGAGGCCAAGGAAGTCGTCGCGAGCCCGCGCAAGCTGTGGGCGCTCATGCGCGACTCCATCACCGGATGGATCGACGATTTCGCGCCGAGCATGGGTGCGGCGATCTCGTATTACACGGTGTTCTCGATCGCGCCGCTGCTGCTGATCGTCATCGCACTGGTCGGGTTCGTGTTCGGGCGCGAAGCGGCGACGGGCCAGATCTTCGAGCAGCTGCGCGGCTTGTTCGGCAACGACGGCGCGGCCGCCATCCAGGGCATGGTGAGAAGTGCGAGCAACCCCGGCAAGGGCGCGCTCGCCACGGCGATCGGCGCGGTCACGTTGCTGATCGGCGCCACCACGGTGTTCGGCGAACTGCAGTCGGCGCTCGACCGGATCTGGCGCTCGCCCGCCGCGGAAAAGAAGGAGGGCCTGTGGAATCTCGTCCGCACCCGCTTCCTGTCGTTCGGGCTCATTCTCGCGATCGGGTTCCTGTTGCTCGTCTCCCTCGTCGTGAGCGCGGGCATCTCGGCGCTGGGCTCTTTGTGGGGTTCCTGGCTCGGCGGCCTCGAATTCGTGCTGCAGGCGGTGAATTTCGTGGTGAGCCTTGCGATCGTGACCGTGCTGTTCGCGATGATCTACCGTTTCTTGCCACGCGCGCGCATCGGCTGGCACGACGTGTGGATCGGCGCCGCGGTCACCGCGCTCCTTTTCACGATCGGCAAGTTCCTGATCGGCCTCTACATCGGCAAGAGCAGCGTCGTGTCGGGATTCGGCGCCGCAGGATCGCTCGCCGTCGTGCTGATCTGGGTCTATTACTCGGCGCAGATCTTCCTGCTGGGCGCCGAGTTCACCTGGGTCTACAGCTACCGCTACGGCTCGCACAAGGGCGAAGCGATGCCGGCGCATGCAGGTTCGACACCCTATCGACAGAAGGACACGGCGCCGCCCGCGCGGGACAAGGCGCGCGAAGTCTCACGCATGCCGGAGCATCGTCACGCTGCGCCCGCGCCGCTCACGCCGGCGGCACGGCGCGCGACCACGCTGCTCAACCGACATCCACAGCTCGGATTGGCGCTTGCCGTGGCGATCGGCGGCCTTGCGGCGATGGCCGCGCGCTTCAGCGGCCGCTTGCGCTGACGCTCTTGCGCACGATCGGCGCGGCAATGCGCGTGCCGGAGTGCGCAAGCCAGCGCGCCATCACCCAGAGCGCCGCGAAAACGTAGACAGTCCCGGCGGGAATCCACATGATGAGACCGCCGATCTGCTGATCCTCGATCGCGGACACGCCCCAGGCGGGATCGGTTGCGGCGAGATACCAGGGCGCCGTGGAGACGGTCAGGAGCGCACCCAGTGCGCCGGTGTGCAGCATGGTTCCGAACAGATAGAGCACCGCGACACCGCCGCGAACGCGCGCGTCGGCGGGTTGCAGCACGGCCCACCAGAAGAGCAGCGCCGAGAAGAGGAAGCTTGCGTGCTGCAATGCATGCACGGCTTCGTTGCGCAGCGCCGCGTCGAACAGCACGGGCACGTGCCAGAGCCACAACGCCGCCGCGTGGATGAGGAACGCCGACAACGGATGCGTCAGCGCCTGCCACGCATGGGCCACGTCGCGCTGCCGCGTCCAGCATCCCACGATCACTCGAGCGTGCGGGGACAGCGCCCACGTCCATGTGGCAAGCGGGCGTCCAAGGACGAGCAACGGTGCAGCCGCGACCATGAGGAGCTCGTGCTGGATCATGTGCACGGCAAAGAGTTCCGAAGCCAAGCCGTCGAGGGGCGAGCACAGCGCAGCCGCGAGCAGCAGCGACCCGCCCCCGTACGCGCTCGCCTGGCCGAGCGTGATGCCGCTGCCGATGGCCGCATGGCGCCATAACCGCGCGAGCCCGACGCCATAGCCCAGCGCGGCAGCGATCACGAGCGTCAGCACCCACGGCTCGCCCCAGGGATGCGCGCCCGAGTGCGCCCACGCCGGAACCGGCGCAACGATCAGTGCCGCGGCGCCTACGAGAGGCAGGCGGGCACGACGAATGCGGTGAACCATTGCGCGGCGATGCCAAGAGAGAAGATCGCGCTCGCAAGCGTCCCGATGATGGCGAGGAATTGCTGCTGCGAGCCGTGATCGCCGGCATCCGATCCGGGCGCAGCGCGGTGCGCGCGCCACAGGCGCCATCCATGCCACACACCGAAAAGCCCGACCAGAAGGAAAACGATCTCGGCGACGTGCAGCACCCCGGCCTGCTGGTGCGCGCAGACCCACGGCACGAGCGGATACGTGACGCCGAGATTCACCGCGAATGCCACGGGTGCCACGAAGAGCGCGGGCCAGGCGTGGAGGTGTCGCTGCGAGTGGCGCGGGCTGTGCGCGACGCCCGAGTGACGCGCGTTCATATGACCCTCGGCGCGATATAGATCACGAGATAAATCGGAATCCACGCGAGGATCACGAAGTTCCAGTAGAGCGCGTTCTCGGCCACGTCGCCGAAGCGCTTGCCTTCGAGCGGCCCCGTGATGAGCAGCACGCCCAAGACCGCGGTGTCGTAGGCATCGGTGACGAGATGCAGCGTATGCAGGCCGAGCAACATCCACACGATCGAGCCGTACGCATTGGTGTCCCACCGGCAGTTGAGGCTCTTGAACTCGAAGATGCGCACGATAAGGGTGGCGATCGCGAACGCGAGCAGCACCCAGGTCCATTGGCGGCAGCCGGCAAGATCCTGTCGCTCGCCGGCGCGCTTCGCCCACTGGTTCGGGATCGCGCTGGCGAGCACGATCGCGAGATTGATCGTGCCCCACAAAGGCCCGGGAAAATCGAGGCTGGGCGGCCAGTTGATGACGCGCGTGCGCAGGTAGAAGTACGTCGCGATCGCGAGCGCGAACACCGTTCCCTCGATCAGGATGATGCCCCAGGTGCCCCACCACATGAGGCTGTGATCGCCGAAGCCGTACGAGGGCAGCTCGGCGACCTCGATCGCGCTCGGGTCGTTCGATGCGACGCGGCGTGGACGCCGGCGCGAACGCGACACGACGGCCGCATTCATGGCGATTTCTCCACGGCGAGCGATTTGCGCGTTTCCTCCTCGGTGGGCCAGAACCACGCCGTCACGGCGATCGCGATCGGGATGGCGCCCCACACCACCGCCCAGGGGTTGAAGATGGACCCGACGAAAAGCGCCGTCACGGCGAGCGAGCTCACGAATGGCCAGATGGTGGGCTCGGGGAACACCAGGCGATGATCGGGCAGCGCATCCACCACGCTCGTGAGCAGCACCTCGCGCGGCTGCGTGGCGAGTCCCGCCACGTATTGCGGGTCGCGCACGGGCTCCCACAGCGGCTCGCGCCCGTGCACCACCGGGACGTCGACGAAATTGCAGTTCGGCGGCGGCGAGGTCGTGGCCCATTCGAGCGTGCCCGCGCCCCAGGGATTGTCGCCGGCCACGGCACCGCCGCGCAGCGACGCGATGACATTGATGATGAAGACGAGCACGGAGAGCGCAATCGTGACGGCGCCGAGCGTGGACACGAGGTTGAGCGTTCCCCACCCCATGTCGGCGGGATACGTATAGACGCGACGCGGCATGCCTTCGAGGCCGAGGATGTGCATCGGAAAGAAGGCGACGTTGAAGCCGATGAAGAACAGCCAGAAGTTCCACTTGCCCAGCGTCTCCGACAGCATGCGACCCGTCATCTTGGGGAACCAGTAATAGAACGCGGCGAAGAGCGGGAACACCCCACCTCCGATCAGCACGTAATGCAGGTGCGCGACCACGAAATAGGTGTCGTGGATCTGCGTGTCGAGCGCGACCGAGGCGAGCATCACGCCAGTCAATCCGCCGAGCACCAGAATGAAGAAGAAGCCGAGCGCAAAGAGCAGCGGCGTCCTGAAATTGAGCTTGCCGGTCCACAGCGTCGCGATCCAGCAGAAGATCTGCACGGCGGTGGGGATCGCGATGGTCATGCTCGCGGCGGTGAAGAAGCTCTTGCCGAGCTCGGCGACGTTGGTCGCGAACATGTGATGCACCCACAGCGCGAAGCCCAGGAACGCGGTGGCGATGAGCGACAGCACCATCGCGGGATAGCCGTAGATCGGACGCCGCGCGAACGGCGCGATCACCGACGACAGCATGCCCAGGGCCGGAATGAAGATGATGTACACCTCGGGGTGGCCGAAGAACCAGAACAGGTGCTGCCACAGGAGGGCATCGCCGCCGTCGGCGGGATTGAAGAAATGCGTGCCGACCAGTCGATCCATGATCAGCATCGTCGAGGCGAGCATGACGGCGGGCATCGCGAACAGGATCATGAACGCGGTGACGAAGCTCGCCCACGCGAACAGCGGAATGCGCGTCAAGGTCATGCCGGGGGCGCGCAGCTTGAGCACCGTGCAGATGATGCAGATGGACGCAAGCAGCGCCGACACCTCGGTGAACGTGATGAGCTGCGCCCACCAGTCGGCGCGCTTGCCGGGCGAGTACTGCGGACCCGACAGCGGCACGTAGGCGAACCAGCCGACATCGGGACCGATGTTGAGGGCGAACCCGGTGAACAGGAATATCCCGCCCAGCACGAAGATCCAGTACGAGAACGCCGCCATGCGCGGGAAGGCGATGTTGCGCGCGCCCACCAGGAGCGGCACGAAATAGATCGCGACCGCCTGCATCACCGGCACGGCGAACAGGAACATCATCGTGCTCCCGTGCATCGTGAAGATCTGGTTGTACAGATCGGGGCCGATGAGGTCGTTCTCGGGCTTCGCGAGCTGAGTGCGCATGCTCGCCGCGAGCAGGCCGCCCAGCACGAAAAAGATCATGGACGTGACGATGAAGCGCCGGCCGATGTGCTTGTGGTCGACGCTCGCGAGCCAGCCGATCAAGCCCGGGCGATCGGCCCAGGTGCGCTCGAGCTCGAGCACCTCCGACGCATCGAGCGTGCGCGAGCGTGGCAGGCGTGCGGGATCGACGGTCGCGCTCGTCATTTGAGGGTCTGCAGGTAGGCGACGACGGCCTTGAGATCTTCCGGCGACAGCGGAATGGCAGGCATGTTCACGCCCGGCTTGAACTGCTGCGGATTGATGATCCACGCCATCATCTGCGACGGTGTGTTCGGCAGGCGCCCGGCGGCGAGGAACGGCCGGCTCGCCACGTGGGTCAGGTCGGGCGCGAACTGGCCATGCGCATCGGTGCCCTGGATGTTGTGGCACATCGCGCAAGGTCCCGCCATGAACACGTCGCGGCCGTGCCGCGCGAGCTCGTCGGTGGGTTCGGGCGCGGGCTGGCGTTGCGCTTGCGCCCATTGCTCGAATTCCGCCGCCGGCCGCGCCGTCACCTGGAATGCCATCCAGGCATGTTGATAGCCGCAGAATTCGGCGCACTGGCCGCGGTACACGCCGGGCTGGTCGGCGCGAAACTGGATGGTCGTGCTCTCGCCGGGAATGAGGTCCTTCTTGCCCTGCAGGTTCGGCACCCAGAAGCTGTGGATCACGTCGCTCGCCTGCAGCCGCGCGAGCACCGGCCGGCCGACCGGGATCTGCAGCTCGTTGGCCGTCGTGAAAATGCGCGACGAAGGCTCGTCCTCGTAGCGCACCTCCCACCAGAACTGGTGCGCGGTGATCGTGAGCCTCAGCGCATCGTCGAGGGGCATGCGCGCGAGGGCACGATCGGTGAACACGCTTGCCGCGAGCAGCGCGAGCAGAAGCGCGATGCTGATGCCCACGCTGATCATCACGTTGCGCTCGAGCACGTGCTCGGGGTCGGTGAAGCTCGAGATGTCGGCCGGCGTGGTCTCGTCGCCGCGGCCCGCGCGGCGCAACGCCACCACGAGCCCGATCAACACCGCGATGAACACGACGGTGCACACGCCGAGCATCACGTTCCACAGATCGTAGATGTGCGCCGCCTGCACGCCCATCGGATGGGTCGACGCCTGGAAGGGCGCGGCGCTGCCCCACGACGGCATGCCCGCCGTGGCGAACATCAGGAAGGCCGGGATGGATCGCCGCTCGTTCACGTCGCGACCGTGCATCACTTGGGCGAGGGCGGCGGCTCCGTGCCCCCTTGCACCGGGTTGGGCGTCGGCATGCGCGACTCGGAGATCTTGGTCGACAGCGCGTCGTTGCGTGCGGGTGCCGCGTCCGAGCGCGCGAGTCCGCTCATCGAGCGCACGTAGGCGACGAGCTGCCAGATCTGGTCGTCCGGGATGCGACCTCTGAACGAGGGCATGCCATTCGGGCGTCCCTCGACGATGGTCGCGAAGATGTTCTGCGGCTCGCTGCCGTAGATCCACACGTCGTCCATGAGCGGCGGGCCGCTGCCGCCCCCGCCGTTGGCGTGACAGCCGTTGCAGTTGTATTGCGAGAACAGTTTCTTGCCCTGGCTCATGGCATACGCGTTCTCCTGATACGCGTTCGGCACGGGCGGCTTCGGCGGCTCGTCGCCCGCGTGCAGCGGCGTCAGCTGCACGGCATTGAGGGTGATGCCGCCGGCGGGCGGCGTCTTGAAGGTCCGCGTCTCGCGCTCGCAGCCGGCCACGAGCATGGCGAGCGCAGCCAGTGCAATCAGCAGGTGGATGCGGCCGGGCATGATCCCACCAGCGTGGAAGGCGCATCGGTGCGCGGCACGTGGTATGCCGCGAGCACCGCATCGATGTCGGCCCGGCGATGCGCGATCGCGCGATCGATCTCGTCCTTGAGCGCCTGGTTGTTCTTGCGCACCGCGACGACCATGGCGAACTCGAACGGGAACCGGGTCAGCACCGGCGAGGCGATCGCAGGCTCGACCGCGAGCGGCCGCGGCGACTGCGCGGCGAAATACGCTGCCGCGGGTCCCCACGCCACGCCGGCATCGAGCTCGCCCTTCGCAATGGCATCGACCATGCGCGCCACGGCAGGATGTTCGCCGTACACCGGGAAGCCGATCACATGCGCGGCGTGCGCATGCGCAAGCGCCATGGCCGGCGGCGTCGCGGCCATGTCGTCGCCGATCACCTGCACGCCGATGCGCTGTGCGAGAAAGACGGGATCGTCGAACGAGGGCGTGCGCGCCCCGCGCGGAAAGACGAACACGTAACGCGAGCGGTAATAGGGCGTGCTCGCGGCGATGCCTTCATATCCTTGCGGCAATCCCAGCAGCGCATCGCACAGGCCCTCGCCCAGGGTCTTGCGCACCAGGCCGTGTTGCGGCTGGAACCAGGTGAACTCGACGCGCGCGTGCAGCTCGTCGGCGATGATGTGCGCGATCCTGTTGTCGAAGCCCGATTC
>Ga0070741_10018358_pt1 | contig 11338 bp, 12 predicted proteins | sample Coa_R1_4_FD_66440 | JGI IMG/M metagenome (GOLD analysis project Ga0070741, IMG submission 66440) | Surface soil microbial communities from Centralia Pennsylvania, which are recovering from an underground coalmine fire - Coalmine... | ecosystem: Environmental > Terrestrial > Soil > Unclassified ...
GACATCGAGTTCGACGACCGGATCGTGGACAACATGTGCATGCAGCTCGTGCAGCGGCCGGAGGAGTACGACGTGCTGGTGCTGCCGAACCTCTACGGCGACATCGTCTCCGACCTGTGCGCGGGGATGATCGGCGGACTCGGCGTCGCGCCCGGGGCGAACTTCGGAGACGAGGTGGCGGTGTTCGAGCCGACCCACGGGTCGGCGCCGAAGTACGCGGGCCAGAACAAGGTCAACCCGATCGCGGAGATGCTCTCCGGAATGCTGATGCTACGCCACCTGGGCGAGGACGACGCCGCCGACCGTCTCGAGTCGGCGATCGCCGCCGTGATCGCCGAGGGGCGCTCGGTCACCTACGACATGAAGCCGAGCCGGGAGGATCCCGCCGCGGTCGGGACGAGCCAGGTCGCCGACGCGATCATCGACAGGCTGGGGGTACGGGTCTGATGCAGGTCGGGCGAGTCGAGCTGGCGCAGTCGGGGCGCGGACGGCACAAGGTCACCGTCGTCGGCGCCGGAAACGTCGGCGCGACGTGCGCCCAGGAGGTCGCGCGGCGCGACTACGCAGACGTCGTCCTCGTCGACATCATCCCGAACTTCCCCCAGGGCAAGGCGCTCGACATGAACCAGGCCGGCTCCGTGCTCGGCTACGAGCCCACGATCGTCGGGACGAACGGCTACGACGAGACCGAGGGCTCGGACGTCGTCGTGATCACCGCCGGGAGGCCGCGCTCGCCGGGCATGAGCCGCGACGACCTCGTCGCGACGAATGAGGCGATCGTCGCGTCGGTCACGAAGGAGGTCGTGAAGCGCTCGCGCGACTGCGTGATCGTGGTCGTCTCGAACCCGCTCGATGCGATGTGCCACGTCGCGAAGGCGGCCTCGAAGTTCCCGAAGCAGCGCGTCGTCGGGATGGCCGGCATCCTCGATACCGCTCGCTTCTCCGCCTTCATCGCCTGGGAGGTCGGGTGCTCGGTGAAGGACGTGACCGCGATGGTGCTCGGCGGGCACGGCGACCAGATGGTTCCGATCGTCTCTGCGACGACCGTCGGCGGCGTGCCGCTCGACCAGCTCGTCTCGGCCTCGCGTATCCGCAAGATGGTGGACCGGACCCGCAAGGGCGGCGGCGAGATCGTCAACCTGCTCGGCACGTCCGCGTGGTACGCGCCCGGCGCAGCCGCGGCGCAGATGGTCGACGCAATCGTTCTCGACGAGAAGCGGGTGCTCCCGTGCACGGCGTACCTCGAGGGCGAGTACGGAGTTCGGGGCCTCTACATGGGCGTCCCGACGAAGCTCGGGACGGGCGGCGTCGAGGAGATCGTCAAGCTCAAGCTCACGGCGCAGGAGCGGCGCTGGCTGAAGGAGTCGGCGGCCGCGGTGCGCGAGGTCGTCGGCATCCTCAAGCGCCGCTGATCGGGGCGGCACGCTCTCCCGGCGGCGCGCAGCCGTCCCGCACGCCGGCTGCGCACGAATCGTGACACTCCCGGCACACTGCGTCACAGACACGTGCGCTTTTCGTCGCTAGGATCGCAGCTGGGTGGTGGGCCGGGGTGCCCCAGGAGGGGCGGACTCGGCGGGTTGTCCGGAAAGGCCGCAGCCGCGTGAACCTGGGCCTCGAAGGCCGGGTGGCGATCGTGTGCGGCGCGTCGTCCGGGATGGGCCTCGCGATCGCGGAGGCCCTCGCCGAGGAGGGCGGGCGCGTCGTGATGTTCGCGCGCCGGCAGGAGGCGCTCGAACGCGAGGCGGCACGCCTCGGAGCGCTGGCAGTCCCCGGCGATCTGACCTCTCCTTCGGACATCGAGCGGCTCGTCGCGCGCACGATCGAGGTCCACGGTGGCATCGACATCCTCGTCAACAACGGCGGCGGCCCTCCGCCGGGACCGGCGGTCGGCGTGACCGACACCGACATCGAGCGCGCGGTCGAGCTGCTTCTGCTGTCGGCGATCCGCCTGACGCGCCTCTGCCTCCCCCATCTCGAGCGCAGCGGCCGCGGCCGCATCGTCAACATCGAGTCGAGCTCAGTCCGTTCGCCGATCGACGACCTCGCTCTCTCCAACACGATCCGCCCCGGCGTCGTCGGCTGGGCCAAGACGCTGGCGCGCGAGGTGGGGCCGAAGCAGATCACCGTCAACACGATCGCGCCAGGGGCAATCGACACCGAGCGCCTGCGCTCCATCTACGGCGGCGCCGCGCCTCCGGAGCGCCTGGCCACCATTCCGCTCGCCCGCGTGGGCACACCGCGCGAGATCGCCGACGTCGTCTGCTTTCTCGCATCCGATCGAGCCGGCTACGTCTCGGGAGCCGTCATCCCGGTCGACGGCGCCGCGACGAGGAACCTTCTCTAGTGCTGCGGCGTCTCAGCCCTGGCCGGCTTGCGCTCGCCGGCCTGATCCTCGCAGCCGTCGTCGCGGCCGTGCTCTGGCTCGCGCCCTCCGGCGACTACATCTTCCTGCCGGACCCCGCCCACCCCGTCGCGCCGCTGGTGAAGGTTCCGCGCCCGAAGCCGGACAACGACGGCGGCGGGATCTACTTCGTCGACGTCTTCGAGCGGAAGGCGACACTGCTCGAGCGGCTCTTCCCGGGAATCCGCGACGGCGCCACGATCGTCCCGGCGAGCGCAGTCAATCCGCCGGGAACGAACGACGCCCAGCGGCGGACGGTGGATCTCCGCGAGATGGCCCAGTCCCAGCAGATCGCGGCGGCTGTGGCTCTGAAAGCGCTGGGGTACAAGGTCGCGGCCGAGCCGAACGGCGTGCTCGTCGCCCAGGTGATCGGGGGGACCCCAGCCGCCGGAAAGCTGAGCCCGACCGACGTGATCGTCACGGTCGACGGCCACGCCGTGCGGACGCCGGGGCAGCTCCGAGCGCAGATGCAGCTCCACCGTCCGGGCGACCATGTGCGCCTCACCGTCCGCAGCTCGGGCGGCACCCGGGCCGTCACGCTCGGCACCATCGCCGATCCCCAGAATCGCACCCGCGCGCTGATCGGGATCGTTCCGGCGCAGGCTGCCTCGATCAAGCTGCCTGTGCCGATCACGATCGACGCCGGCAACGTGGGAGGCCCGTCGGCGGGCCTCGCGTTCGCGCTCGAGGTGATGGAGAAGCTCGGCCGCGATGTCGATCAGGGGCACCGCGTCGCCGCCACAGGCGAGATCGAGCTCGACGGTTCGGTCGGCCCGATCGGCGGCGTGAAGCAGAAGACGATCGGAGCGCGCAAAGCGGGCGTGGACGTCTTTCTCGTGCCCGCTGGGGATAACGCCGAAGAGGCCAGGCGCTATGCGGACGGGCTGCGCATCGTGCCTGTGCAGAACTTTGGACAGGCGTTGCGCTCTCTGGCAACGCTGCCGAAGTCGGAGTGAAAAAGGCTGCAAAAGGCATCTTTTCGATTCAGCCGCAAACAGCGGGGAATTCGTCTTTCGACCCACTTGCATCGCGCCGGCAGCACCCTATGATCGCGCTGGTCGGAGGGAAGCGGGCTAGAGCAAGGAGAGAGATGGGCAAGCGCCCTGAGGTGAGTTGCGCCGATTGCTATTTCCGTCGAGCGAGCCTCTGCGCGCTCGTGCTCGAGACGCCCTGCCCCACGTTCCGCCACCACAGCCGAGGCAGCCTCGTGCCGCCGCGGCAGCCTCGCCTGGTGCCGCGCACGATCGGCTTCGCGGACCAGCAGCACGCGGCGGCGTAGACTCGCGCGCATGGCGCGCCGCCGGCGAGGACAGAGGCGAGACTGGCAGGTCCGCCTCTACCTGCGGCTCACGATTCTCTTCCTCGCGATCGCCTACGCGATCGCCTTCGTGATCAAGAACAACAACGACACCTCGATCGACTTCGTGTTCTCGAAGACGAAGGTGTCGCTGATCTGGATGGTGCTGCTGACGCTCGTGATCGGGCTCGTCGGCGGCCTGCTGCTCTCGCAGCTATACCGCCACCGGAAGCAGCTCCGCGAGGCGCGCAACGCCGTCGGCGATCTCGCCAGCGGAGACGAAGCTGAAGGCGAGCCGAGCAGAGCTCTCCCCGCCGCCACCGGGGACGAAGAAGTCTGAGCCGCGGACGAAGGTGACGCCGGCGGCCTCGGCGCGGGCAAGAAGCTCGCCCGAGTCGACGCCCGAGGGAAGGTCGAGCCAGATGAAATAGCCCCCTTCGGGGCGCGTCCACGATGCGCTGTCTCCGAGCTCACGGTCGAGCGCCGCCAGCATCGCGTCGCGCCGTTCACGAAGCAGCTCGCAAACGCGGGCGAGATTCGGTTCGAGATTCCCTCGTGCGAGAAACTCGTAGACGGTCGCCTGACCGACGAGCGCCGGCGTCAGGTAGACGTTCGCCGCGATCGCCTCGTAGTTCGCAGCGATCTCTGGGGTCAGGACGAAGTAGCCGACGCGCGCGCCGGGTGCGATTACCTTCGAGAACGAGGACGAGCGCAGGATCCGGTCTGGGGCGAGTTCGAAGAGCGTCGGCAGCGGCTCGGCACTGAAGCGCACGCGGCCGTATGGATCGTCCTCGAGGATCGCCAGATCATGGTTGTGAACGAGGTCGACCAGCCTCTGGCGCCGCTCGATCGGAAGCGTCCGGCCGCTCGGGTTCTGGAACGTCGGCAGGACATAGAGAAAGGCCGGCAACGAGTCACGTGAGAGCTCTCGCTCGAGAGCCTCGACGTCGAGACCGGCGTCGTCCTGCGGGATCGCCACGACCTCGGCACCGAGTCGCGCGGCGACCTTCAGCGGCCGGTCGTACGTCGGCGCTTCGACGAGGATCCGGCCGCGCGCGGCGAAGAGCGACAGGACAACGTTCAGTCCTTCGAGCGACCCGTTCGTCACGAAGATGCGACCGGGATCGACGCCGTGCTGCTCGGCGATCCACTCGCGGAGGGGCGGGTAGCCGCCGACGGGGCCGTAGTTGAGGATCGTTCGGCCGTCGCGTTCGAGCACGGCGCGCGCGCAGTCGGCTAGCTGCTCGACCGGGAGGCACTCGGGGGCGGGGACGCCGCGGGCGAAGGAGATCACAGCCACGGGTAGTCGAGTCTAGTCGCGGCGCGCGCAGTCAGCGGCCGAGCCGCTCCGCGACGAGCCGTGCGACCTCGGTCGGCGTCGAGCCGACGGAGATTCCTGCGGTCTCGAGCGCCTCCTTCTTCGCCTCAGCGGTTCCAGACGAGCCCGAGATGATGGCGCCGGCATGGCCCATCGCCTTTCCGGGCGGAGCGGTGAAGCCGGCGATGTACGCGACGACGGGCTTGGACAGCTCGCTCTCGATGAACCGGGCCGCCTTCTCTTCCTCGTCGCCGCCGATCTCGCCGACCATGACCACGAGCTCCGTTTCGCCGTCGGCCTCGAACTGGCCCAGAACGTCGATGAACGACGAGCCGACGACCGGGTCGCCGCCGATCCCGACGATCGTGGAGTTCCCGAGGCCGAGCTGTGTCAGCTCGTGACCGATCTGGTAGGTGAGCGTGCCGGAACGGCTCACGACGCCGATCGAGCCTTCGCGGAAGATCTCGGCCGGGATGATCCCGACATTCGCCTTCCCCGGAGAGAGCGCGCCCGGGCAGTTGGGACCGAGCATCGTCACGCTACGCGGACGGATGTAGTTGTAGATACGCAGCATCTCGTGGGCCGGCAGCCCCTCGGCGATACAGATCACCGTGTGGAGGCCGCCGTCGACCGCCTCGTAGATCGCGTCCGCGGCGAAGCGCGCAGGGACGAACACCATGGCGGTGTTCGCGCCCGTCTCGGCGACGGCGTGCGCGACGGTGTCGAAGACCGGGACCCCGTCCACGGACTGGCCGCCCTTGCCGGGCGTCACGCCTGCAACAACTTGCGTGCCATACGCCTTATTGCGTAGCGCATGGAACGAGCCCTCACGGCCGGTGATGCCTTGTACGACGAGTCGTGTGTCGCGGTCGACGATGATCGCCATCAGCGTCGCTTCCGAGCCTCGATGAGGATGGCCGGCAGCTCGAGCCGATCCTGATCGTCGAGCCGGTGCGCCACGAGCTCGCGGACGCGGGCCGCGACCTCGCCTTCGCAACGCACCGTTGCGAACCATCGGTCGATTGGCAGGTGCTTGACGAAGCGCTCTATGCGCTGCACCGCGAGGCCGGCCGACTCGAGCAAGTCGACCCATTCCTGCTCGGTGTAGTTGCGGACGTGAGACGGATCGCGCAGGCGATCGGCCTCCTCCGAGGCGTCGTCGACGAACGTGTTGTCCTCGATCAGGACGCGGTCACGTGCGACCCTCGCAATCTCCGTCACCGCGGCGCGCACGTCGTCGAAGTGGTGCGCCGCGATCCGGCACGTCACGACGTCGAAGCTCGCTCCGTCGAACGGGAGGTGCTCCGCACGGCAGATGACGTCCGGCTGCATTCCCGGCGCCGGGTCGGAGGAGACGACAGTGCAGCCGGCCTCGCGCAGGCGTCGCGCAACATGGCCGCCGCCCGTTGCGACGTCCAGCGCGGTCACGCCCGGCCCCGGCTTCGCCCACTCCACGAGCAGGTCCAGATCGGCGCCCTCGCGATGAACCCGGCTGGCGCGGTACGCGTCGGCGCGCTCGCTCCAGAGATCCGTGCTCACGCCGCCGCCAGCTCCACGGCGCGGCGCGCAGCGTCGAGCATCGTCGGCTCGACGTGGAGGTTGGGCGGTGCGGCCTCCTGCAGGAGCCGCCGTCCCTCCTCCGCGTTCGTCCCGTCGAGCCGCACCACGATCGGGTGCTCGATCGTCATTCGCTCGAGCGCAGCGAGAATCCCGCGCGCAACCTCGTCCCCGCGCGTGATCCCCCCGAAGATGTTGAACAGGATCGAGCGGACCTGCGGGTCAGATTCGATCACCTCGAGCGCGTCGACCACGCCCTCGGCGCTCCCGCCGCCGCCGAGGTCGCAGAAGTTCGCGGGCCGGCCTCCGGCGAGGGCGATCACGTCGAGCGTCGACATCACAAGCCCGGCGCCGTTGCCGAGGACGCCGACCTCGCCGTCGAGCTTCACGTACGTGACGCCCTTCTCGCGCGCGAGCGTCTCCTGCGGGTCGGCTCCGGCAGCGTCACGCATGTCGGCGATGTCCTGGTGACGGTAGAGCGCGTTGTCGTCGACCGTGAACTTGGAATCGAGCGCCTTCACCTCGCCCGTCGGAGTCACGATCAGCGGGTTGATCTCGCAGAGCATCCCGTCGCAGCCGACGAAGCAGTCGTAAAGGCGTGCGACGATCGCGGAGATCTGCTTCTGCTCACTCGGGTCGTCGACGCCCGCGCCGTAGATGAGGCGCCGTGCCTGCCAGGGCTGAAAGCCCTCGAGCGGGTCGACGTGGAGCCGAATCAACGCATCCGGGTTCCGCGCCGCGACCTCCTCGATCTCGACACCGCCCTCGGTCGTGAACATGAAGAGCGCCCGCTTCTCGCCCCGGTCGAACGTGAGCGAGAGGTAGTACTCCTTCGCGATCTCCGACGCCTGCTCGAGCCAGACCCTGCGGACGACGTGCCCGCGGATGTCGAGACCGAGGATCTCCCGGGCGCGCGCCTCGGCCTCGTCCGGGCCGTTGGCGAGCTTGACGCCGCCCGCCTTGCCGCGCCCGCCGGTGAGCACCTGCGCCTTCACGACGATCGGGCCGCCAAGCTCCTCCGCCGCGGCCCGCGCCTCCTCCGGCGTCGTCGCGAGCCGCCCCTCGGAGACGGGGATCCCAAAGCGGCGAAAGAGCTCCTTCCCCTGATACTCGTAGAGGTCCACGGCGGGCGCGAGTGTACCCGCCGCCGCTGCGGGGGAACCGCACCACGGAGCTCGACCCGCGGACACAGCGGCATCGCCGTATCGCCGCGGGTCGCGGGCGCCTCATTGGTTACACGCGCCCGTATCTGCTCCCCCGGGGACCCCCCGTAGATACCCCCTGGCGGTCAGCGTATCGCCCGCCAGCGCACGCGTGTGTGACGCGCCTGAATCCGAACCGCGCCACTCGTTCCACACGACGGCCCATCCGGGTGAGACGCCGCTCGCCGCGACTCGCGCCGCGCCAGCCAGCGCCCACGGGCGCACTCGGTTTCCGCGAACCCTGCGTCGGACATAGACTCGCGGCTCACTCGAAAGGAGGCGAGATGGAAGACAACCGCACCACGCTGACCGACGACGAGATCACCGGGCACGGCACCGCGATGGCGGTCGAGACCGACGCCGATGGCACCGACGCCGACGACGCAGACGGCACCGACGGGACTGACGCCGACGGCGCAGACGCGGACGACTCGGACGCTGACAGCGACGGCGTCGACCCGAGCTAGAGCTTCGAGCGCGCTCGCGCGCTGTATCGATCCCGTCGCGGGCGACGAGTTTCTCGCGACCCACTGGGAGCAGCAGCCGCTCGCCGTTCCCCGCGCCGAGGACGGGCGTTTCGACGACCTCCTCACCGTGGCGGACGTCGAGCGGCGGCTCTCGGACGGCAGCGCGCGATATCCGGCGTTCCGACTCGTCCGTGACGGCGGCCAGGTGGCGCGGACCGAATACTCGAGCGACCTGCCCTGGCGACCCGACAGCTTTCCCGGCGTCGCCGATCCTGCACGGATCGCTGCGCTGTTCGAGCGCGGCGCGACCATCGTCCTCCAGGCCCTTCACCACAACTGGCTCCCGCTCGCACACTTCTGTCGCGAGCTCGAGCGGGAGCTCGAACATCCGGCGCAGGCGAACGCCTACTACACGCCGCGGCGGGCGCAGGGTTTCGCCGTCCACCACGATACGCACGACGTCTTCGTGCTGCAGGTCGCCGGCGAGAAGCACTGGCGCGTCTACCAGCCGTTGCTCGAGCTACCCCTCAAGGATCAGCGGTACACGGCGGCGCTCGGCGCGCACGGATCGCCCGTGCTCGAGCTCACGCTGCGCGCGGGCGACACCCTCTACTTGCCACGCGGATGGCTCCACGACGCGCTGACCTCCGACTCGGACTCGCTGCACATCACCGTCGGCCTCAACGTCTACACGTGGCTCGACGCCTTTCGCGACGCCGTCGAGCAGCTGGCCAGCGACGTCGAGCTACGCCGCTCGGTCCCGGACGACGGCGAGGGCGCAGCAGCCCTCCTTTCCCACCTCCGGGCGCAGCTGATGCCCGACGAGGTAACGCGCCGCAAGCGGCGCCGGTTCATCCGGTCGCGCCGCCCGATCCTGAACGGGCAACTGGCGGAGGTCCGCGGGCTCACCGACGTGACCGTCGACACGCTCGTCGAGCGACGACCGACGGTGATCGCGGAGCTGGACGGGGCAACCCTCGCGTTCGAGGGCAAGGAGCTGACGTTTCCGGATCGCGTGGCGTCGGAGCTTCACGCCATCATGGCGTACGAGGAGCCTTTCAGCGCGGCCGAGCTGTCGTCGCCGCTCGACGACGAGGGCAGGCTCGTCCTGGTCAGACGGCTGATTCGCGAAGGATTTCTGCGACGAAGCGCGGCGGACGCTTGAGCTCGTCGTCGCTGCAGGTCATGTGCGTCAGCTCTCCCGGCTCGACTCGAACCGAGACGTCGTAGGTTCGGCCACCCGGGGCCGCGAAGCGGACGAGCCAACGCGGATCGTCGCGGCGAGCACCGTCGAGGCGCAAATGATCGATTCCCGGCAGGTCCGCGTGGACGCGAACGTGGTACTCGGCGGCTTGAACCGCGAACGCGTAGCAGCAGCGTCCGCGATAGTGCTCGAGGCGCACCTTCCGCGCGAGGTAGTCGTCGAGCACCGTCCAGGCCTCGGCCGGAGCGACGCGTCCGAAATAGAGCCCTTCGGGTAGGACGACCAGGTTGCCGGCGAAGCGATCCCCGCCGACGTGACTCGCCTGCCAGACCCACCCCTCGTCCAAGCCGTCGCGGAGAGCTGCGTAGACGGGCCGGCCGTAGCGAGCGCAGCAACGATCGTGCTTGCCGTGCGTGCAGACGAGGACGAGCGGATGCTGGAGGGGTTCTCCCGGCGACGCGAGATCGAGCCCCACGAGATCGTCGTAGCGAGCGATCTCGGCCGAGTACATTCGGGCGCCCGTCTCGAGCGAGCTGCCCCAATAGACCGCGAGGCCGCGGTGATGCCGTCGCTCCGTGCGACGAACGAAGAGCAGCTTCGTCAGCGGCCGCGCGCGGGCTCGCTCGCGGAGATGCCGCTTCACCGACTCGGGAAGGCCGCTCGACGCGAGTGCGTCACGACCCCAGAGGCCTCGGTACTCGACGAGGATCCAGTGATCGACACGGCTGGCGGTGGCGGAAAGCGGCTCCCCCACGCTCCGGGAGGTTTCCGAGCAGAACGGGCTAGTCGCCGCCATCGCCGCTCCGGCCGACGACGCAGATCACCTGTCCCGTCGCGACCGACTGCCCCGCGGCGACGGAGAGCGCCGACACGATTCCGTCCCGATGTGCGCTGATCTCGTTCTCCATCTTCATTGCCTCGACGATGCAAACCACCTGACCCGCGCGAACCTCGTCCCCTTCGCGCACGCGCACCTCGAGGACGGTGCCCTGCATCGGGCTCACGATCGCATCCCGCGCCGCGCCTGACGCTCCTCCCGCCGTCGAACGCTGACGACGGCGCCGCGCGAGCTCGGCGTGCGGAGGCTCAGGCAGTAAGACACGAACGTCGTAGCGGCGGCCGTCGAGCTCCACGGGAACGACCCGCTCGCGCAGCCGTCCGTCCGAACCCGTCGGTACGCTCGTTGTCACATGAGACAACCGCTCGGCTTCCTCCGCAAGTTGGTCGGATTCCACGACGCCGTGACACGTCGTTCCGGCGACGAAGCACGGATTGCGAAGCAGCGCCCGGTGGAACCCGAGCAGGGACTTCACGCCGCCGATCTCGAATTCGTCGAGCGCGCGCAGCATCCGGAGCCGGGCGTGCTCGCGGTCGACTCCGTGCACGACCAGCTTCGCGATCATCGGGTCGTACAGGTCGGAGATCTCGGCGCCCGCACCGACACCCGAGTCGACGCGCACGCCCGGCCCGCCCGGCTCCCTGTAGGTCGTGATCCGCCCGGGGCTTGGACGAAAGCCGGCGGCGACGTCCTCCGCGTTGATGCGGCACTCGATCGCATGACCGAGGAACCGGACATCCTGCTGGCGGAGCCATAGCGGCCCTCCTGCCGCGATCAGAATCTGCTCCCGCACGAGATCGAGCCCTGTGGTCATCTCCGTGACGGTGTGCTCGACCTGGATACGCGTGTTCATCTCCAGGAAGAAGTACTCGCCGTCGGGTGTGAGGAGGCCTTCAATCGTTCCGGCCGAGCGGTAACCGACCGCACGGGCCGCGTCGACTGCGATCGCGCCGATCCGCTCGCGCAGCTCGTCGTCGACAGCCGGCGACGGCGTCTCCTCCACGAGCTTCTGGTGGCGCCGCTGGATCGTGCAGTCGCGCTCGCCGAGATGGAT
>Ga0070741_10018359_pt1 | contig 11338 bp, 15 predicted proteins | sample Coa_R1_4_FD_66440 | JGI IMG/M metagenome (GOLD analysis project Ga0070741, IMG submission 66440) | Surface soil microbial communities from Centralia Pennsylvania, which are recovering from an underground coalmine fire - Coalmine... | ecosystem: Environmental > Terrestrial > Soil > Unclassified ...
CTAGGGATGCTGTTGCTCGCCGGCTTGCGAGACGAGCTGAAGATAGATCTGTTTCGGAATGTCGGTGTTCCAGTGATTGGTGGTCCTGGCATACCCGATCAGCCCGATAACGATGACCGCAATGGAGGCTGCCATGCTCCAGGCCGGCAGCGGCCGGCGTTTGCGCAGGCCGGTAGCAATGCTCATGGCCAGCGTGTCCTTGGCGGGACATACCGCAACGCATTCCAGGCAGCCGATGCACTCAGCTGAGCGAATCTGGACCAGTCGATCGACCGGCAGCGACGACGGGCACGCTTTGCTGCACTTTCCACAATCGATGCAGGTGCTGGTTTGGCGAGTGATGCGGCTCGGGCTGAGCAACGAGGCAAGCCCCAGGAATGCTCCGTAGGGGCAAAGATAGCGGCACCAGAAGTTCTGTACCACGATCGACGCGGCGATCAATGTCAGCAGCAATATTCCGATGAGGCCGTCGAGATAGCGGAAGAAGTTCAGCATCCGGACATCGACCACCAATGCGTATGGGCTGCCAAGAAACTCCGCAATGCTCGCCACCGACATGCTTGCCACGGCATAAGTAAAGAACGCCAGTAGCAAATACTTCAGCGATCGCAATCCGACATCAGCCCAGCGCGGCAGTTTCACGTTGCCTCTGAAGGTGTAGCGCCCCAGCCTCCACAAATACTCGGAAGCGGTGCCAACCGGGCATAGCCAGCCGCAAAATGACTTGCGAAAAATGATCGAGATAGTCAGAAATGCCACAAACAAAAAAAATCCAGCAGGATGGACCCGCGGCACCTGATGGGTGACTGCAAAATACTTCAGCTGCATCAGCCCTTCGATGGGCAGCCAGCCTTCAACGCCGGGCGGACGTGAGACCTCTGGCCGCTGCCCATTCGTTTCTGCCCAGCGGACCCAAAGATAGAACTGCACCCCAATCCAGAGATTGAGCGTCAGCATCAGGAGCTGCGCCGATCGTCGCAACGTCTGCGAATTGTCGCGATCGGCTCGGCGCACGAGCTTCTTGCGCTCAGGTTCAGCAATCGCGTTCACAGTACGGGCCGGTAGCATTTCGTCCTTCTCCTGCAGCCTAAGAGAAAGGCCGGCCGGGCACTATGACTTCGGTCACAAGCGCGCCGCCGTTTTCCGTTCGCGACGGAGGAGACCGCTGTCGGCGCATCGGCAAACAAATGCCGCCGGCCCCAAAACGGTTGCCGGCGGATTCTGTGATTCAAGCCATGCTGCAAGCGGGTGCGGCCTATAGCGCGCCTTCCATTGCAACGGCCCGCGGAAACAGAATGTTGTTTTCCAGATGAATGTGCTGGTGAAGGTCGGCCTCGAAGCCCTGCAGCGCCTCGTACAGCGCGCGATAGCTGGCACATGCCTCGGCGGGAAGGGCGTAATCGTTGGTCAGGGAACGCAGACAGCGCAGCGCCTCGCCTGCACCATCGTGCTCGGCCATCATCATGCGCACCGGGTTCATTACCGTGCCGAAGCAAGAGGGCGGAGCAGCCTCGCCTGCAATCGTGCCTTCTTCCATGCGCACGACGTACGGGAACAGGACCTGTTCTTCCTTCATGAGGTGAACGTGCAGCTCGTCGCTGAGGCCCGAAAACACATTCTGGAGACGCAGCAGTTCGGGGTGGTTGTGGCCGTGGACGGCGGCTACGTTGGCAGCCAATGTCTGAATACGCGGACATTCCTCGCGGACGAAGACGTGATGAGTGTTCTTGATGTGGGCGATGAGGTCGGCCAGCAACGCGCCACGCCAGTCCCTGGTCTCTGCCGGGCGAGAGGCCGCCAGGCTGTTCTGCAGCCGCAACAGGGCGTCGGCAACAGGCATGCTGATCGCGGCGCACGCCTCGCCCAGCGTGCGGCTGCCGCCACAGCAATAGTCAATCCCAAGTTTTTCGAATTCACGGGTCGCGCCCGGTATCTCGGTTGCAATCTCGCCTACGGTGCTGCCGGCTGCCAGAGTCATAACGGATGTCCTTTCGGTGAGCTGAAGCCCTCGAAAACAGACTACCGGCGGCCTGGGATGGCAACTATGACTTCTGTCACGGTGAAACAAATTTGTGCAGGCCGCAAGAAACTGGTGCGGATCGCCGGTTGCGACTATCCACCCGTCTCTTCCAGCTCGGCCTGCAGCCGCTTGAGGGAGGGTATCTCGACGTTGCGGTTATCGAGCTGAATCAGTCCCTCCGATTGGAGCCGGCTGAGATTGCGAGAAACCAGTTCGCGCACTGTGCCGATTTGTGCCGCGAGCTCGCTGTTGTTTGCCGGCAACGTCAGCGAGACGCCGTCCCCGTTGCGAACGCCCTCGCTTGCCCCCAGCCGCAGCAGCAGCGCGATCAAACGATGCCGGACAGTGGTAAAAGAGAGCTCCTCGATGATGCCCACCAGCCGCCGCAGCCGTCCACCGATCACGCGCAGCACCTTCAGCGCGACTTCCGGATACTTGCGGCATAGCGCCTGAAAATCCTGGCGGCTGAAGAAGAGGAGCTTGCAATCGTTGACCGCTTGCGCCGACGCGGGATAGTTGCCGCCGTCAAATACCGGCAGCTCGGCGATGGAGCTACCCGGTCCGTCAATGGACAGCACTTGCTCGCGGCCTCCGGCCGAGCTCTTGAAGATGCGGACATCTCCTGATTGCACGACGTAAAGTCCGGCACATGGCTCGCCTTCGTGAAAAATCAGCTCACCCGCCGAGTATTTCCGCGGCAACAGGTAGGAAGTGACAAAAGCGAATTCCTGCTCTGACAGGCTGGAGAAAATCGCGACCCGTTTCAGCAGGGCACTGACATCGCTCTCGCGTTCCTCTGACATGCAGAGCATTCTAACTGTCGGGCATGGCTCACCGTGGCCGGGAGGTAAACCCGTGCTGCTTCCAGAGTTTGTCCCAGTCCCAGATGCCGCAAGCGTCTTCCACCGCGACGCGATAACCGAGCTGGCGTGCGAGCATCAGGATCTGGCCGCGATGGTGCGCCTCATGCGAAAACATGTAGGCGAACATCGTTGCCCCGGCAGGCCAGGGCCGCAGCCATCCTCGCGAAAACTTCGTGACCTTGCGCTTGCGGCCGGCCGACAATCCCTCAGTGATCATGCGAAGGCATTGTGACGCGCTTCTTTTATGGGCGGCGGAGGCCTGCTTCATTGTGCAGCGATCCGGATCGAGCCGCGCGGGACATTTTAGATGCGGGGCGGAATTCCTCAGCCAGGTAAGGCGGTTGTTGTGCAGGTGGGCGAAGATCGATGCGATGGTGCGGCCATGACTCCCCTCGACGCCCGCGAGTTCGGCGCGCCAGGCTCGTGGGTCGAGCTGCCCCAGGATGAGCTGGTTCATCGCGTCGTTCACCGCATACGTTTCCAGCAGGACGTCTCGAATTTCGGCCAAGGCTTCGTCGCATTGCGGCATGGCAAACCAGCGCCCGTCAACGTAGCGGAACGACAACCGCTACGTCAAACTTCGAATAGTACTTCTTCACATCGGCTGCTCCGTATTTCTGACGAAATTTTTCCACCACTGCGGAAACCTGCTTGCCATCCGCAATCGGAACGGCTTTCAGTTCGGCCTCCGCGCCCCGGGCGTCGATTCGGATTTTCGGGTTTTCGAGCACATTCCTGTACCACTGTGTGTCTGAGCCCTGTACTGGGAGAAGGTAAAGAGTACCGTCTTCGAACACGAACCAAACCGGCCTGGAGATCGGCCGCCCTGATTTTCTGCCGGTAACGGTGATCGTAAGCTGGCGATATCGAGAAAGGCGGTCGTTTAGAGTGTCGCTTTTTGCCGGCATGCAAAACCTCCTGCCTCAAGCTTTCGGCCCTTGTTCCTCTATTTGCCGCCGCGATATTGCTCGTCAGTCACATGCTCCAACCAGTCGACCGCCTTTCCGTCGAGCTTCTCCTGGACGGCGATGTGGGTCATCGCCGTAGTTGGCGTGGCCCCATGCCAATGTTTCTCGCCGGGCGCGAACCACACCACGTCACCGGGCCGGATCTCCTCGATCGGCCCTCCCCAGCGCTGCGCCAGCCCGCAGCCGGCGGTGACGACGAGGGTCTGCCCGAGCGGATGGGTGTGCCACGCGGTGCGCGCTCCGGGCTCAAAGGTCACGCTGGCGCCGGCCACGCGCGCCGGATCGGGAGCCCGAAAGAGGGGATCGATCCGGACGGTGCCGGTGAACCAGTCGGAAGGTCCCCTTTCGGATGCCTGCGAACCCGCTCGTTTTATTTCCATATCCTGACGCCCTCGGTAAACGCTCTAGCGAAAGCTTAAGCCTGCAACTCGGCACGAGCAACATCGGTACTGGTGCGTTTGAAACCCACGGCCTCGCGGCCGCGCCGAAAGCGTAAACTTGAACTGCACCAATTCCGAAGTATTCATAGTTGGTCAGTTTGAAATCTAAGCGGTGAAAGGGCACGGCTTCAGCGTGCCGAAGCGGTGGAAGGGCACGGCTTCAGCCGTGCCGAAAGGACGGCGATCGAAGCGGGCTTTTGCCCCGGTGGCCGCGGCTAAAGCCGTCGTCCATGACCCAAGGTTTCACCGGCCTGAAGCCCGGCTCTTCCACCGCTACAAATCCCAACTGCAGCACTGCCAAAATATTGAATCGGTTGCATTCCGACGGGAATCAAAATAACCTACATAGAAATCCTTATGGCAGGAAACTCTCGTACAACATTCACGAAGCGACAGAAGGAACGGGCGCGGCTGGACAAGCGAGCTGAAAAAGAGCAGCGCAAGGCGCAACGCAAGCAGCTTGGCGACTCTGAAAATCCAACCGATACCCAACCCGTGGCTGATCTGGTGGTCACTTACGACGATGAAGGACAGCCCCAGGGTTTCGATTTCCACGATTTCGGGAAGCAGTGAAAAGCACCTCCGCTGGTGTGTCCGCGGCCTTCGCGGCACACCGTGATACAATCCTAAGTAGACGCTTTTGGCTACGGCCGCTTGCAAGCGACATCTGATCCGCTTTCGATCTGATTCCCGCCTTTCCGGCTTCCGTTTCGTTCAGCGCCGAATACAACTAGAGCGGCTTCAGTTCCATCTTCGCGACACGCATCTCGTATGCAATTTCGCGAGACGCCTCTCCAAGAAAGAAAAAATCGATTGACACAATTCAAAGACATGCCTCTGTCTGCTGGGCTCCAGCAGAAGCTGGCAGAATTCAATTTCCTTACCCCGACGCCGGTTCAGGCGTCCGCAATACCTCCCGCGCTGGAAGGTAACGATGTACTCGCAACCGCGCAAACCGGGACGGGCAAGACCTTGGCCTTCCTGATCCCGCTCATCGAACGGCTGGCGCTTGATGAATCGCAACGCCGCATCTCGGCGCTCATCCTTGTGCCTACGCGCGAGTTGGCCATGCAGGTCCATGAGGAATACGAAAAGCTGCGTGCCCGCAAGGCTGCTCCCGCCGCGCTGATCATCGGGGGCGTGAGCGAGCAACGGCAAATCGACGCGGTACGCAAGGGCGCCCGCGTAGTGGTCGCAACCCCCGGCCGGTTGGAGGATTATCTCCGCCGGAACCTGGTCGTGCTTCGCGAAGTGAAGATGCTGGTGCTGGACGAATCCGACCGCATGCTCGACATGGGCTTCCTGCCGGCAATCCGGCGCATCGTGGCGGCCCTGCCGCGGGAGCGACAGACGCTGTGCTTCTCGGCCACCTTGGAAGCTTCGGTTGCAAATCTAGTGAACGACTACATGAATAAGCCGGTCCGGGTGGCCCTGGGCTCGGTCTCTAAACCCGCCGACACGGTTGAGCTGCAAGCCTTCGAAATTCCGCAGGCCGACAAGGGCGACGTGTTGCGGCAATTACTCTACTTGGAGAAGGGCCAGACGTTGGTGTTCGCCCGCACCAAGCGTGGAACCGAGCGCCTGGCAAAGAACCTGGTGCGCGATGGCTTTGCCGCTGCCATGATCCATGGCGATCGCTCGCAATCGCAGCGCAACGGCGCACTCAGCGGCTTTGAAGACGGCAAGTTCCAGGTATTGGTGGCCACCGACGTCGCCTCCCGTGGTATCCACGTAGATAACGTCGCGCATGTCATTAACTACGATCTGCCACAGCTTCCGGAAGACTTCATTCATCGCGTGGGTCGCACCGGACGCATGGGCTCGGCGGGACGGGCTTCCACGCTGGTTTCCGGCGCAGAGGTTGCCGAGCTGCGATCGATCGAGCGCGCGCTGAAGTTGAAGATTGCCCGCAAGCAGTTCAACGGCAGCCAGCGCAAGGCGGCGCCGGCATTGCAGAACACGCTGCCGACGCGCACTCTGTCCCGCATGCCGGGCGAAGTATTTTCCTGAGAATGGCTTCGCAGGGTGGCAGCGTATAATGAAGCTATCTCGCTGCCTACGAGATGGCTTCTTTGCCCTTCCCACAGGTTGGGAAGAAGGCACATTCTTCAGCCCAGCCACCCCGCGCTATTCCTGCCGGCAATAACGAGAGGTTCGCTTTCTTAGACTGAGTTCCGTTTCGCAAGCTGCACTCACGCGAGGACACCCGATATGGACATCGAACATCGGCCATCCACCAACAGACCGCCTGCCAGGATGAGCGTTCTCTTAATGGATAACAATGCCGAGCGGCGTGCGTTACGCAAAAAGATTTTGGCACTGCACGGGATTGAAGTTATCGGCGCCAGCGACCTCACAGAAGCCACCTCGATCTGGCATCGCGACCGTTACGACCTGATATTGATCGACATTCGCCGCGATTATCACGGCTGTCTGGCATGGCGTGACGTGATCAAGAAGGAAAGTCCCAAACAACTCGTGGCATTCCTGGTGGGCGAACCACGGTACGTAGATCTCGAACCGCTGCCCGATTCGTACGTGGCCGAAGAGCACGGCAGCGAATGGGGGGAGTTGCTTCGCCGCAACGTGCGGGAGGCGTGCAACTCGCTGCCGCAGCGAAATGGCTTCGCAGAGGTTGGATACCGGATTGCCGTTGCGAGGAAGATGAGAGGTCTGCCGCCCAGGAACCTGACAGCAGCGGAGCCGGCTGACGACGTGCCGGAGCAGCAACCTAACTCAACTGACGACTGATGCAGTTTGTCGCCTTCGGTGCAGTGCCGCAAAAGTTATTCGAGATGACGCGTCAAACGAAACGGAGAACACATGAAGACCGAGGTAGCTTTCAAAGTCTGTAGTACTGTTCCGCTCGACCAGATCCTGGGCAGCTCCGTAGTGCTTAACTGGAGCTCTTTAGGACTGGGAACGGCCGTGGGCGCCGTCACCATCGAATACCATGTCGGGAGCGAAGGTTCCGTGGAATCGTTACGACTATGGGCCTGCAGCGGAGAGTACTGGAGCCTCATCTGCGACTATACGCCCAACGCTGGCTGGTCGGATGGGCCGCGCTTCTCCAATGGATATCACTCGCGTCGACTCAGTCGGTTGTTGCAGTCAATCCTGATGAACCAGAACATGTTCGCCCATGGTCGAAACCCCAATACGAATGGGAAAGTAGAGATTGCCATCCCGACCGTGCAGCAGACCAGCGATGCCACAGTGCAGGTTAGCGAAGCCTTTTCAGGGCTGCAGTAATTACTCTGACTGATACTGGACGCGAGTATCTTCGGGCGCCGGATTCATGCTCCCGAGGCAGCACCTCGACCATGCTGAAAGTACACAAAGACGCGATCGCCGAAATCAAGTCCGCACAGCAGCGGGTGAAGAAGGCAACCGAGGAGCACGAAAAGCTCAAGGCCAAGCTAAAAAAAGCACAGTCGCGGCTGGCGATGGAGAAAGCTCGCCTGAGAACGAGTCAGGAAAAGCTGGAAAGCTAGCGGGCCTGGAGCGGCATCTTGCCGGAACCGGAGAAGGGGGATCTCAAACATGCGAAAGAGGCTCATTTCTCCGATTCGCAGTACTGGCGCTGTGCCGGAGCGTGGCTGGCTGGAGCTGGACCAAACGGCTGTGGTCGAAGTCAGCTCCGAAGCCGAAGGCTATCCGGTAGAGGAAGCGCTGTTGAGAGATGGCCGCGGCTGGCGGGCAGATTCGCCCGGCGTTCAAACCATTCGACTCTTGTTCGATCGGCCGCAGACCATCCATCTCATTCGTCTGGTCTTTAAAGAAGAGGCCCTCACCCGCACCCAGGAGTTCGTGCTGCGATGGCTGCCCTATGGCGGCGGATCGTGGAAAGATATTGTCCGCCAGCAGTGGAATTTCAGCCCGCCGAATACCGTAGAAGAGTGCGAAGAATACGAGTTTGACCTGTCCTCGGCTGCAGCGCTGGAACTCAGCATAAATCCCGATATCAGCCAGGGCGAGGCTCGTTCGTCGCTGCAGAGATTACAGCTCGCGGTGCGTCCCTAAACTCCGGCGTTCCCTAAAAGCTGAGCACCTGAGAATTGAGTTGCAGAGGTACGACAGCGGAGATCACTAGAAGTAAAGCGGCGGCCCGGCGTATCGTCGAAGCGAGAGTGACATGCAGAACATCTTTGTCGGAAACCTCGCCCTCAGCACCTCAGAACAAACGTTACGAACGCTTTTCGAAGCGTTCGGACGGGTGCTGAGCGTAAGTGTGGTCAAGGACCGGGACACCACCGCTGCCCGCGGATTTGCCTTCATCGAGATGAGCAGCGACGCCGAGGCTCAAGCCGCCATCAAGGCGCTCAATGGAACCCTCATTGACGGTCGACAGGTGAATGTGAATGAGGCGCGTCCCAAGAAGATCGACTCGAACACCGTTCACCAACGAATGCGCCGCCATCGCGATCACAAATACTAATTGTTTGCGTGTCGTGGCTGGCCCTTGTTGGCAGTACTACTGCATGGAGCTGTCGGGCCTGCTGCTGTGCCAAAATGATGGTGGAGGCGGCGGGAGTTGAATTTGCAGCGTTCACGGATTCCAAATAACTTATTGGAAAATCAATGTCGCTTGAACCGCCAAAATCTCAGAAATGGGTGAATGTGTGTACGTGGCGTGTACACGGACCCGCTCGGATCACTTCTCGGAAAGTTTGAAACCGATGCCATAACATCCGACGACGCCGGGACTGAGCGATAACCGTAACGAGCTTCTGGACGCGGTAGGTCTTAGGTCTACCACATGGGTGGTTTCTTCAGCGATCCCATTCACTGAAGTCATCCCTCCGGCAATGGTAAGGACGTAGATCCCATCGGGCACTGGCGGTAGAACGAATGAGCCGTTGCTGTCAGACAATGTGTGATATTCAGCGTCAGAAAATGCGCTCTTCAGGATTACTGCTACGCCCGGGTAGACGGTTTCCTTGGGGCGAGCCAAATCCATGATTTTGTTCCCGGTATCTCCGGGAATCATTCCGACCAATGATCCAGTGACGCTGCTAGTCTTCCAAGCGTCGTCTGCCCACTGAAAGTTGAAGCTCCGCACTGTTCTTGCATCGGCGCGGCTCACAACCTCGATCCACTCTCGACCAGCTTCAAAATCGAGGTGAGAGGCGGTCAGATAATATTTGCCAACCATCAAGCCTGTGACCTGAACGGTGCCGCTCTCGTCGGTCTCAGCGTGGAATACAGGATCGGTACCGGCAGCCTCGGGAACTATCTCAACGCCGATGCCGGCGATGGGCCTGCCTGAATGGGTGACCTTGACTGTGATGTTCGAGGGCACCTGGCGCAATTTCAACGAGCTCAACGAACACGGAAAGGCAGATTGTGCAGTTACGGTCAGCAACAAAACCAGGAATGCGGTCAGGCTTTTCACGCCACGAAGTTTACGCTTCAGGCTCGCTGAGTTGATAGTGGAGGTCTTTGATTTTCCGCCGCCTCCGCTAGACATGAAGGGCCCCCGTCAGCGGTACATTTAATGTACACAAAGGCGAAAGCTATTGAGGTAAATAAAAGAAACCCAGTAACTTAAACATGGTGGAGGCGGCGGGAGTTGGATTTTCCGTGTTCACTGGAAACAAACAAGTTATTGGAAAATCAGACCCGCCAAAACATCAGGAATCGCAGAATTGGGCGAAAGTGTGTACGTGGTGTGTACGTGGACAAGTGCCAGGAACAGCTAGTATCGCACTGTGCTGTTAAGTAGAATTGCGCCGAGATGATCCTCCTCATTCCGGTAATTTTGATTCTCGCCGTTCCGATGTGGCTCGCTCTGATGACGAGCCGAAAGCAGCGCCATGAAGACTGGCGTTCATTCGCGGCGTTCCTTGGTTTCAGCAGTAGCCTCGTGGCGATCGTAGCCACCTTACTTTGGGCTTTCGCAGGTTTACCATCTCACGCCAGCGTTAAGCTGCAGGAATTCACTTTTGTGATTGGTGTTGTGGGAATTCTAGCGACTCTGCTCGCATGTTCCGCAGGGGTAGTGAGTCGTGGAGTTCAGCGCTTAAAGCTAGTTGGCTTCACCGTCGCCATGGCCTTCGTCTATTTGTTGGGAATGTTTACCCACTTCGCCGACTAGCGCCGACATCGCAATGAAGACAATCACCTATCCAAGTGGCGTCTTTCGAAATTCCGCCGACTCCATTAATCTCTTAACTGGTGGACGTTCTGTGTACGTCAATCTAGGTATGTTGCTGCAATTAAAAGCAGTTAACATGGTGGAGGCGGCGGGAGTTGAACCCGCGTCCGAAAATGCTGTCAGTAAAGAGCCTACATACTTAGTCACGTTCCTGCGCCGGTTGCCCGGCACTCTCGCCGGCCGCGCTCAGAACGGACAAGAAACGCAGCCAGCCAGCCTGATGATCTCACCCTGAACTCACAGACGGAGAGTTCAAGACCAGCTCACTGTGCGACGCCCTGTCTCAGCCCGTGAGCAAAGCCGAGCAGGACGGCAACCTAATTAATTAAGCTGCGTATGCCATTTGTGGTGTGGCAATTGTGTTTTTGCACGCGATTACGGATGCATGCGCTCCGGTATGCCTCTTTACCGCAATCACTTCCGTCGAAGCCGTGACGCCCCCATGGTGTGACGCGATGCGATCAACTTAACTGTAGCAGCAACTGCAGGCAAGTCAACTGCACCTATATTTGATGCGCTACTCCCGCCCTGAGACTCTGCGTAGCTTACGGCGTCGCCTGGGCGGGCACGATGCGGCTGGTCGCGACGAACTTCTGGTAATCGTGAAAGACGGCGACGTTTGTTGTACACCCGAGAGTGGCCCCCAGACGGCCAATCAAACACACAGTCGATTCGGACTTCGCCGGAAGCAGAAAGGTGCCAACATCGCGCACCATTGTGAGAGAGTACTCGGCGGTGAGCTTCATCGAAGTGATTCCCGTCTGCCACGCGTTCAGAACCGGCTCAACTTCCTCGCGCAGGATGCGACCGGTTTCCTTCTCCAGCCATAGATGACCATGGAATTCGGGCTTAACTGTCTGACCTCGCGCGTCGCGTATCGCCCAGAATGT
>Ga0070741_10018360_pt1 | contig 11338 bp, 7 predicted proteins | sample Coa_R1_4_FD_66440 | JGI IMG/M metagenome (GOLD analysis project Ga0070741, IMG submission 66440) | Surface soil microbial communities from Centralia Pennsylvania, which are recovering from an underground coalmine fire - Coalmine... | ecosystem: Environmental > Terrestrial > Soil > Unclassified ...
CCTGTTGGTGATTGAGTGGTCAACTCAACCACAGGAGATCTCCCGACTGCTGTCTCTTCGTCAACCCCGCCGCTCGTTTTCCTGATTTTTCAAAGATCCTTTTTCTTGAAAGCTATAGCTGTATGGTGACCGGCAACTGGCGGGCGTTATCTTATGGCTGAGGTGCCTGCCGAACGAGAGGCCGAAGGGCCTCTTTTGCTTTGTGCCGGCCGTGGCAATGGGAGCAAGAGTTCGCCCTGAAACCTTCGGTTACAAAAATATTTCCACCACGTTTCAGTGGCGTATCTTTCGGTTACACGAGACCTCCGCCACGCCCCTATCCGGCAGCGGGCCTGCCACCCTCGCCCATTCCACACGCCCGCATAAAAGCGGCGACCGCTTCGGACTCCTCAGTGAACTCCCGGCTCACTTCCTCCCCGTCAGAACGCCGAATGATTTCAACTAAGTAGCGCCCGGCGATGATGTACAAAAAGACCTCACCGCCTTCGCACCCCATCCGCAGGTGGGGACGAATGCAGACCGGAGGATCCGGGGTTTCATCGGGCTCCTGTTCCGACATGTCCACCGCTACACCTCACATTGCGCAGAACTGAGTGGCTCGGTTCGAGCCTGATTTGCAAGTCCTGTGCCTGATTGCCGGGCGGTATTTTGTGGAAGGTGTGACAAGGGGGGCGTGGCAAGTGGCCGACGCGGATGAAACGCTCGCTGTGGGCCGCGGCAGGTGACAAGGCGTGGCGATTACATTCAGCCCGGCAAAGCTGTATGATCAGAGACCGCACTTCACTTTCGGGATTGAACGAACTGCCCGGTCATACTTCGACAAAAATGAAACGCCGGATCGTCATCTTATGCCTGCTCGTTTTTATGGGATGCTGCGCCCAGGATGGCTACACCCAAGGCAATTTCCGGAATCCGGCAGCAGACTCCTTGAAAGTGGGATTCAGGTTCCTGCGATTTGAAGAATGGCTAACCTCAATGACCGGGTGATCTGTTACAGATCGCTGCATTGATAAGGCAACCTCTCAAAGCTCCAATCCTGCCTGAGCGAAAAAGGATTGAATGAGATCCGGTTTGTTGCGCAAACGTCGCCGCGCCAGCGTCAGTTGATGAGACAAATCATCGCACCACAGATTACACAACTCGACCTGTTTGAGTTGCTGCCAGACAGCTTCAACCGGAGGCGAGTCCCTGATGGACAATCTGCCTCTTTTTTGTGACGTTGACGACTTGCGGCCAGCTCTTTGAACCGCTCTGGCGGCAGAAATTATTGGCCGCCGCGCCAGCACCGGCGCCACAGCGGCCGCTGCCTGAGTGAAGTGATAACCATCATTATCAGCTTTCACTTGTCGGGCTATCGCCACTTCAAGGCTTACTACCAGCAGGAGGTCGCGCGGCAGAGCGCGCGCCGACATCTCGCAGGCGCTCTTTGAGCGGTTATACGAAGAGGGGCTGCAACTGATCACCAGGCTGCGCCGGAATATGAAAGGGCGACTGGCCCCTCTTTGACAAACTGCTGCTCAGGCAAGCGCTCGATCTGCGAGACCGTGATTGACCAGCTCAAGAACATCTCGCAGATTGAACACACGCGCCATCGCAGTGTGTTCAACTTCTTTGTCAACCTGATTGCCGGACTCGTGGCCCACACTTTCCGGGAGAAGAAGCCGTCGCTCAACCTGCGGCTGCATCGCGCTCTCCCAGAGGTCGTTTTGTAGATCTTACGTCGAACTCACGTTTTCTTACTACCATCGTTCAAGAACGCATCTATCCTTGTGCAAGGATGCGCCAGAGCCGAGAGCCAGACAATCGCAGGAGTGTGGATCGGTGATTGAGATCGCCGAAGTCGGCGGACTGCATCATCGCTACGAGCGGCGAGCAGCTTGATGAAGTGATTGAGAATACAAGCAGATCGAATCCTGGCGAATGACACCCATCAGCGGCGCGTCACAGATCGCCGCGCTTGTATTGCTCGATCAGGTAGTCGCTCGCCCGCATAGCGAGCGCCAGAATCGTCAGCGTCGGGTTCACGCACCCGCTCGACACAAAACAGCTCCCATCCACAACGAACAGGTTCCTGATGTCGTGTGCCTGATTGAATTTATTCAGCACTGAAGTTTTCGGGTCGTCGCCCATGCGCGCCGTGCCGACTTCGTGAATGCTGTGGCCGGGCGCGAACATTTCGCGGTTCTCGCTGATCAGTTCGATGCCCGCGGCTTCCAACATTTCGTGCGCGCATTCAATCGCGTCGTTCGTCAGCTCGCGTTCGTTATCGCCGTAGGAGATGTCAATTCTGAGCGCCGGAATGCCCCAGGCGTCTTTCAGCCCTGGATCAATCGAGACGTGATTTTCCCGGCGCGCCAGAACCTCGCCGAACGCGCTCATCCGCACCAGCGCCGGATGCCAAACCAGCACCTCCCGTTTGAAACCCGCGCCGAAGCCCGCGAGCAGCTTCGCGTGTCCGGGGAAGATGCCCGCACCGCTGCCCGCCTGATAGCCGAAGCGGCGGATGTACTTCTGCTGCTTCGATGATTTGTTCAGATTGCGAAAGGCGGGAATGTAGGTGCCCTGCGGGCGACCGTCTTCATTGATGATGGGGCGGCCCTTCAGTTTTCCGGCGAAGCCCGTAAAGCTGACCCCCCAGGTGTGGTCGTGCAGGTAATGCCCCAGCACGCCGCTCGAATTCGCGAGCCCGTTCGGATAAAGGCGCGACTTGGAATTGAGCATGATGCGCGTGGATTCGAGCGTGGACGCGCCGAGGATGACGACCCTGCCGTAAGCCTCGTAATCGCGCTTCGTCCGGCGATCAATAAAGCTGACGCCCCTCGCCCTGCCAGTCTTCGGGTCAACGAGGACTTCGCGCACGACGGCGTCAGAACGCAGGGTCAGCCTGCCGGTGTCAGCGGCGGGGGCCAGCAGCCCGGTCGGCGAATTGAACATCGCGCCGACGTCGCATCCCCTGCCGCAGGTCCCGCAGTAATGGCACGCCGCGCGGTATTTGTTATGCGCCAGTTTCTCGCTGATGACGCCCGCGCGCGTCGGGATCAGGCGGCGGCCCGTTTTCTCGACGCCTTTTTGCAGAATCCGTTCGCCGCACAGCATCGGCTGCGGCTTCTGGAAAATGCCGTCGGGTAGTTGCGGCAGACCTTCATTCGTCCCCATTGTGCCCAGCAGGCGGTCCACTTCGTCGTACCAGGGTTTGATGTCGTCGTAAGAGATCGGCCAGTCATCGCCGTAACCGTCGTGCGAGGCGGCCTTGAAATCGAACTGACTCAGCCGGAGGGCGACGCGCCCCCAGACCAGCGTGCGCCCGCCCACGGCCCGCGCGCGCACCCAGTCGAAAGGCCTGCCTTCCGGCGTCGAGTACGGGTTTTCATCCAGCCGCGCGTAGATGTGCGTGGTGTACCCGTCCGCGAAACCGTATTTGTAATTATCCGCGTCGCGCGGCGAAATGCGGCCACGATACTTCTCTTCGTATGGCCAGGCGTGCGTTTTGAAGTCGCGGTATAAATCGAGCTTCGGCCCGGCCTCGAGTACCAGCACCTGCAGGCCGGCTCTCGTCAGCACCCAGGCCGCCATCCCGCCCGCCGCGCCCGACCCGACAATGACGGCATCATAAACTTTTCCGGTCTGCATACGTTTCCCTGTGAATGAGACGAGGCAGTTTCAAGCCGCCCTGCCCGGCCCTGAAGAATGCCGGGAAGAGATGGGCAGGGCGCTCGCCGCCATTCGCCGTCTCTTCCTGATTTTACTGATGAGGATTCCGCGGGAGCGTCACCGACTCCCGCGGAGGTTCTTTCAAAAGGTATGGTCTGTGGCTTCAGGACATCTCCAGCCCGCGCATCGTGCCGGTGCTGGTTGAGAACTTGTCCACCTCGATGCCGAGCCGCTGGAGTACATTGACGAAAAGGTTCGGCAGCGGATAGTTCCGCTCGCGGTCGAACGCAAGGTGCTGACCGTGTTTGAAGCCGCCGCCCGCAAACAGCGTCGGCAGGTTCGTCGTGACGTGCGCGTTCGCGTCGCCGAGGTTCGTGCCGTAAAGCACCATCGTGCGATCAAACAACGTCTCGCCGCCCTCCGGGCGCGCCTTCAACTCCGTGAAGAGGTGATCGAGCAGCTTCATGTGCGCCCGGTCAACCAGTTCGAGTTGCCGCAGTTTTTCGGGCGACTTGCCGTGGTGCGAAATGGCGTGATAGCCGTCCGACATCGTCTCGCCTTCCACACGAATGGCGGGCGAGTTGACGCTGTCAAGCAGCAGTGCAATGAGTCGCGTCGAATCGGTCTCGAACGCCAGTCGCGCGATGTCGTACATCAGGCGCACTTTTTCGAGGTAATCGCGCGCATCGGTCGGATCAACGGGCGGCTTTTCGCTGACGACGGGCCTCGGCCTGCGCTCCCATTCGGCGGCCTGGCCGAGGCGCTGTTCGAGGTCACGCACGCCGGTCAGGTACTGATCGAGGCGCGCGCGGTCGCGCGCGCCCAGGTCGCGTTGCAGGCGGCGCGTCTGATCCGCTACCGTGTCCATCACGCTCTGCCCCAGAGCCAGACGGCGCATCTGCGCCTGCACCTCTTCGGGCGAGCCGCTCAGGAAAAGCCGCTTGAAGACTTCCGACACTTTTTCTTCGCCCGGGATCAGCACGCCGCCGCTCGTCCACGACAGGCTGCGCTGGCCCCGCTGGACATTCACGCCGAGCGTCAGCGACGGGAAACGAGTCTGGTTGCCGATGTGTTCGGCGGCGAACTGGTCGAGCGAGATCGTATTGCGGAAGCCGCCGCTGCCCGGGTGCGGCGCGGCAGTCAGCCAGCAGTTGTCCGCCGGGTGGCCTCCATCAACGTCCGGGTGCCACACGCCGCTCAAAACAGTGAAGTCGTTGCGGTGCGCCGCGAGCAGTTCCAGGTAAGGCGAAAGCTGATAGCCGCGCCCCTTCTGGTCCGGCGCCGGGAAGAACTTCCCGGGCAGCACGCCGAGGTTGTTGCAGATGGCGAAGAAGCGGCGCGGCACGGCTTTACTTTCGGCACGCGCGAACGCAGGCGCCATCGCGTCAAGCAGCGGCAGGCTGAGCGCGACGCCCGCGCCGCGCAGGAAGCTCCGCCGCGAAAGTGCTGTCTGTGTCGAGATGTGGATGGTCTTCATGCGGGTCGTCCCTCCGTTGAATCATTTATTCCGAAAGAGTTCGCTTTCAATGACGGCGTGGACGAGTGATCTCACGCCGTAGCCGCTCCCGGCGGTGCCATCAAGAATCGCTTCGACCTTCGGCCGGTCGCCGAATCGCACCGGCGCGCCCGTGGCGAAGACGATCAGCTGCCCTGTCAGATTACGGGCGATCTGCCGCTCGTCCGAGAGCAGCAGGCGTTTCAACTCGCGCACGTCCTGAAACCGGCGGCCGTCGGCGAGCGTGCCCGAAGCGTCCACGGGCTGCGCGTAATGAAACGCGAAGCGCTGGCCGTTTTTGCCGATGCCGGACGCTTTCTCGCCGTCGCCCAGCGCGCGATACCGCTCGCGCCAGCCGCCGAAGACGTCGAAGTTTTCCAGCGCGAATCCCGGCGGGTCAATCTTCGCATGGCAGACGTTGCAACTCGCCTGTGTGCGATGTTTGTCGAGTTGCTGGCGGATCGTCACCGCGCCGCGCGTGTCGGGTTCGACGGCTTGAACCGAAGCGGGTGGCGGCGGCACCGATTTACCCAGAATACGTTCCGTGATCCAGACGCCGCGCAGCACGGGCGAAGTGGTCGTTCCGTTCGCGGTGACTTTCAGCACGCTGGCCTGCGTCAGCAGCCCGCCGCGCACGGAATCAGGCGGCAGTTGCACGCGCCGAATCGCGCTGCCTTCGACGCCCGGCAACCCGTAGAGTGACGCCAACCGCTCGTTGATCATGACGAAATCCGAAGCCACGAGATTGCGCGCGGGCAGGTCGCCGCGCAGCAGTTCGGCCAGGAAGCTTCGCGTCTCGGCCTCGGACGATTCCACCAGGTAATCGTCCAGGTAGTAATCGGCATAAAGCACTTCGTCAGGCGACGTGTTGCTGACCTTGCGCAGGTCGAGCCAGTAATCGAGAAAGGCCGCGATGAAGCGCTGCGCTCTGGGGTCCGCAAGCATGCGCTCTGTCTGGGCGCGAAGGACGGCGGGTTTGCGCAGCGCGCCCTGATCGGCCAGCTGGCGCAGCGCCGCGTCCGGCTCTGAGTTCCATAGGAAATATGACAGGCGCGAGGCCAGCGCATAGTCATCCAGCCGCCCCGGCTTCTCTTCCAGCGTGACGAAGGCGGGCGAGCAGAGTACGGCGGAATAAGCCGTGATCATCGCGTCGGCAAAACTGACGCCGCTTTCGAGCGCCGTATCCGCAAGCTTCAAAAACCGCCGCACGTCCTCTTCCACCACGGGACGGCGATACGCCTGGCGCAGAAAGCCGCGCACCAGGCGTTCGGCGTCGGTGTGCGGATTCCGGGAGACGACTTCGACCGCGCCCTTCGCATTCTTTGTAATCGGCAGGTCGCCGAACATCAGGCGATGACCCGGGCCCGGCCACTGGTCGCAGATCGGCCCCTCGACTTCCAGCCAGCGGAAGGCGACGCCGGGCTGGCCGTCTTTCTGCGCCAGCGGGTTGCGCCAGTTGGGCGGGCGCGAGCGGAACAACCGCGCCGCGTCGGGGCGAATGGTTTCGTCCTTCAGCAGGTAAACCTCCATCTCGCTCACCGACCCCTCCGGCTTCACGTCGAACGTGCCCAGGTAGCGCATCTGACGTGGCGGAATCTCCGCGTAGAGCGTCACCGGTTCGCGGGTGCGCCCGGCGGAGGCATCCGTGCGGCTCGGCTTCCACCATTTGGCCTCGCTCTCCGGCCCGGCCCAGAACGAATGCGCGTTGACGCGCAGCCTGTAGCGGCCCGCGACCGGCGCCTTGAATTGATTGAAGCGAATTTCCAGCGGTTCGTAGGTGCTGGCCACCACGCCCATACCTTCCAGTTCGCGTTTCGCCGGGTCAGCAGCGCCCACGGTCATCGGCGCTTCTTTTTTGAGTACGGCGACGTCGGCGGCATTACCGATGAGCGGAAACGTGGCGCGCTCGGACGCGGTGTTGAACTGCGAGAATTCGACGTGGCTCGCGAACGCGCGCTGTTCCCGCGCGTAGTAGCGCTTCGTCGAGGCGGCGGGCGGCGCCGCCTCGCGCGCCATCACCTCGCGCAAGGCCTGCTCGGCCGCCATCAGGTAGCGGCTCATCTGCACGTGCGACACGCCGAGCGCCTCGCCCGTTTTGTTGAAGCGCCAGGCCTCACCGTCTTCGGGAAGCAATTCCTTAACCTGCAGCCACGGGGCGCCGAGCAGGTCACGCAGCGTGTTCTCGTATTCATAACGATTCATCCGCCGCCACGCCGCGCGGCCCTCACGCCGCACGCGCGCTTCATCAGCCGCAATCATCGGCCCGGCGAGCGCTTTCAAAAAAGCGGCCCGCGTGGCCGCGTCCGGCTGCTCTGCCCCTTTCGGGGGCATTTCGCCGTCGCGCACGCGGTCGTACACCCTGACCCAGACCGCGAAGGTTTTCGCGTCCGCCGGGTCGAAGCTGAGCGCGGTCAGATCAAGGTTTCCTTTTTTCGTCCGGCCGTTATGACAGCCGAAGCAGTTCGCCGCCAGGAAGTCGCGGACACTGACTGGACCGACCGGTGCCCCTGCACCGGCGGCCACGTTTTGCGGCCCGCAGTACATTGCCCACCCGGCGCCGAATGCGAGCGCGAGAAAGACGATACATTTAAGTCGTCTGGTCATGATTAGCGGTGATCAGATGGATTGAATTCTGCCGCGCCGAGCGTGCAGCGCGGCAACACTATCTTACAACGACTGCCACCGGATGCGGAATTGCAATCGGGACTCGCGCGCCGCCGCGACTGTCCGCACATCACGTGAAAGTGACCGCCTCATCCCGGATTCACACCGGCATGACGATCCGGAACCTGAGATCGCGAGGGCCGGTTTCACGGCGTCCTCCTCAAAACCTTGTAGCCGAACGGCGGGAGCGTGATGCCTGCGGGGGAGGTCCGATCTTCGAGCAGGTCATAATACCCGCTCCCGACATTCAGCGTCACGGATTGATCACCGTGATTGAGAATGAAGTAGAAATTTTTCTCCCCCTTCGTGCGACGCGTGACCTCGATCTCCTTCGGGAAGTCCGCGAACAGCGGGCGGAGATTCTGCTGCCCGGCGTACCGGCTCAGGAGATGCCGCGCCGCGTCCAGGTTGAAGAAGGAGCCGTAATAAACCGCCCTGCCCCGCCCCCGCCTGTTCTCGCTCACGGCGGGCAGGCCCCGCAGGAAATCCCGCCCCCACGTCGCAATCACCTGCGCGCCGGCGACCTTCAGGCGCTCCGCAAAAACATGCACGGGGATCTCTGCCCCGTCTTCGAACCTGAGCGAGTTTTTCTCACGCGAAGGCGGCTGATAGGTCTGCCAGGAGTCCACCTCGATGCCAAACAGGTCTTTCAGGCCCATAATCGGGACGGTCTGATCCGTCATCGCGTTGTCGCGGTCCTTCACGCCGCCGTGCGCCGACATAATCAGGGTCCCGCCCCCCTCGACAAAGGCCTTCATCTTCGCCGCGAGCTGCTCGTCCATCATGAGCTGATATGGCGCGAAGATGATTCTGTAGCGGCCGAAATCCGCCCCGGTGGGGATGATATCAATGTTGTATTTCTGCTCGGAGGCGGCGCGGAAAAGGTCGCCGTAAACCCGCGGGACGTGTACTTCGCTCGTCAGAAACTGATGTTCATACGCCCATTCGTTCTCGAAATCCCTGAGGACAGCGACATCGGACAGAACCTTCGAGTCGAAAATTTCGGCGCCGATTTTACTGACCTCCGCGCCCTCGCGCTTGAAATCCTCGTAGCGGGCGCGCGGGACGTTGTCCTGATCGAGTACCCCCTGCCAGTACTGCTCGATCCCGCGCCGCGCCGTGCGCCAGCGGAAGTGGATGATCCCGTCCGCGCCGTGTGCGATTGACTGGAACGTCCACAGGCGCATCTCGCCCGGCCGCGGGCTGCGCAACAGGTAAGTCTGCCCGCCCGCCCCCGTCTGCTGTTCCATGATCATAAAGCGCCCGGTGTAGCTCCGGTGGGCGGTCAGTGAGGCGCCGGTCGAGTACTGCGGGCTGTCGCTGAAGAGCGGGTAATTCGCCGAAGAATGGAGGTCCGTATTGCGGCTGAACTTGTAGTAATTGATGTTGCGGAAGACGCCGTTCTGCGTGATGAAGTCCCGCGGGCGATTCCGGCGAATGATCTCGATCTGGTCCTGCATATACGACTCGGCCGAATCGGAGATAAACCGCCTGTAATCGAGCATCAGCGATGGGTTGTGCAGGGCCGTTGTTTTATAGGGCAGATCAATCTGCGACCAGTCGGTGTAGAGCTGGCTCCAGAAGACCGTCCCCCAGCGGCGGTTCAGTTCCTCAAGGGTTTTGTACCTGACCTTGAGCCAGTCGCGGAATGCGAGGCGGTCGTTTTCGCTCCACGCCTCGGGGTTCTCGTTGTTGAATTCATTGTCAATCTGCCAGCCGATGATGCTGGGATTATCTTTGTAGTGGCCGGTGAGTTCGGCCACGATTCGTTTTGACAGGCGCCGGTAAACCGGGCTGTTGTAGGTGTAATGCCGGCGCGACTGGTCGTTCGCGATCTGCCGGTCGGGGAACACGTAGAGGACTTCGGGGTATTTCTGCGTCAGCCATTTCGGAGGCGCCGCCGTCGGCGTCCCGAAAATAACTTTGATGTCGTGTCTCGCCAGGACCGCGATCGCCCGGTCGAATAGGGAGAAATCGAACCTGCCCTCCTCCGGCTCCATCAGCGCCCAGGCAAATTCGCCGATGCGCGCGACCTGCACGCCACATTCGCGCATGCGTTGCGCGTCCTGCTCCCACAGAGTTTCGGGCCACTGTTCGGGGTAATAATCGACGCCGAAAAGAAATGTTTTGTAACGCTCCTCGGACGAGGTTTCGCCCGGCCGGGCGAGGTAAGCGGCGGCAAGTACTGGAACCAGCAGGAGGCTGAACATGCTTTTCATTAGTCGTTTCCCGGTTGGCCTGCCGGTCGCGCCGGCGCAAAACGTTATTCCCCCTGCGAATCAGAGAGCATACTCGCCGCCTTGTGGCCGCGCGGTGTCTTCGTAATCGCCCCACCAGAGCGGCGGTTCGCCGCGCCACCCGAGGTTCGGATCAGATTCGCCGCGGGCTTCCCCGTCAGGAATTCTTATTACCCGACTCCGCCGAAGACGTTGCCGCCGTCAGCAGGCGATCGTATTCCCTCGATGAGGATGCGCATCGCCCGCGTTTGCGCCTGGAGTTCGGCTGTGATGCGCCGGGAGCCATAACGCCGAGAGTGCCGCCAGAAGACCTCCGTCACTGTGGGCGTTAAGTGATCGAGCGGCGCGCCGCGTTTGCGCTAGGCATAATAGCCGCTGCGACTGACCTCCAACGTCTGGCAGGAGCGCCGTCACGTCATAGACAGTGGCCTGTGCCTCAATCAGGCGGTAGATTTCTTTTACGTCGGTCGGGAGAAAATGCTCAAGGCTTTTTTTAAGATGTCACGTTCGGTCTCGACCTGTTTGAGTTTCTGTCGCAGTTGCTCCAGCTCCTGGTCGACATCCGATGGGCGCTCGGCCCGTTTCCATTTGTAGAGGATGCCCTCACTAATGCCCAGGGCCTGGGCGACAGTGGGCACTGACTGCCCGAGCCGGATCATCTGCAAAGCTTGCTGCCTGAAGGCGTCATCGTATTTGCGCCGCACCTTGACGGGCTTGGTAGTCACCGTTTTTTTCATAAGTGGTTTGACGATTATTTAAGATACTTTCGTGTCCGTCAAACCGTGACCATCTCAGACTGGCAGATTCCCTATAGTGCGAATCTCATGACAGTCGCCCGTGTCAGCTTGTTCGTGGCGAATTGTCAGGTGGATCAGGTGCATTGGGAGTTTCAGTCCTGCGGGGGCAGGCCGCGTTCGCCCCGCGCGACATGTTAACCCGGGTGGGCCTCGGTCAGTCGGTAATGGTCGGGAGCGTCATGCTCCCGGCAGTCCTCACCCCAATGCCGCTGACCGCAGGCTCCCTTTTCTCTTTGCTGACACTTTCGCTGACCCAGACCCGCCTGAAATCTTCCTTTGTACATATTTCGAGTGCAAAAGAAAAGGCGAGGCGTGTCTGAGGCGAGCCTGTATAATGCAAACAGCGCGTTGGAAAGAGAATGTTCTGAAATATCAAAGGAGACGGCATGATGAAGAGGTGAAGCGGCGGTAAACTCTGGCGACGAAGCAATGAGTCGCTGGAGTAGGTAGGTTAGAGGTTGAATGTCTGAATGTGGCTCGTGACCACGTAAAGG
>Ga0070741_10018361_pt1 | contig 11338 bp, 10 predicted proteins | sample Coa_R1_4_FD_66440 | JGI IMG/M metagenome (GOLD analysis project Ga0070741, IMG submission 66440) | Surface soil microbial communities from Centralia Pennsylvania, which are recovering from an underground coalmine fire - Coalmine... | ecosystem: Environmental > Terrestrial > Soil > Unclassified ...
TCGGACGGCAGATGGGTCGCCGTCGTCACCTCCGGGCTGAACAACGTCAGCTCGGGAAGCGGAGTCGGCTACTTCTATGTGCTCGATGCCCTCACCGGCGCGGTCCTCAACAAGGTCAGCACCGGCGTCGGCAACTCGACCGCGCCCTCGGGCCTCATGCACATGTCCGCGTTCTACAACTCGGCGTTGACCGACGCGACCATGCGCTTCATCTACGGAGGCGATCAGCTCGGAAACGTGTGGCGCCTCGACTTCGGCACCACGGGCGGGGCTTGCGACGCGCCCGCCACGGGGACCCCGCCCTGCATCAGCCATCTCGCGCAGCTCACGGACGGCTCGAGCCCGATCCGCGTCCAGCCGATCACGACGCGCCCGGCGTTGACGACGATCAAGACGGCCGGCAACGCGACCGGGTTTCGCGTGCTCTACATCGGCACCGGGCGGTATCTCGGCGACGGCCTGCACGGCGGCTTGTCCGACCTGAGCGACCCGGGCTCCGCCAGCGGCGTCGCCTGGCTGCAGAGCATCTATGCCATCAAGGACCGCAACTTCGACTATGGCACGACCTTGCGCAGCGGCGGGAACATGGTCACGCAGACGCTTTCGCTGAGCGGGGTCAGCGACCGCCTGATCACCAAGAACCCGGTCGACTGGGACACGAAGGACGGCTGGCTCGTGGACCTGATCCCGATCGCCGCCGATCCCAGCTCCGCCGCGGGAGGCGAGCGGGTCAACATCGATCCGCGCCTGATCCTCGGAACGCTGGTCATCGTGACCAACACGCCCGCGGGCGGGGGCTCGTGCGCCGTCGGCGGCAGCAGCCGGCAATATAACCTGGACTACCTCACGGGCGGGTACATCGGCAACGTGCAGATCGTGGTCGGAAACTTCCTCGGTGGAACGATCGCGGTCGGCATGGCGATCGTCCAGCTCCAGTCGAGCTCCATCAAGGACATCATCACGGGGGCGGACACCAGCAAAACCACGACCAACGTCCCGCCCAACTCGGGCAACACCAGCCTGAAGCGCTTCTCGTACCGTGAGCGCTGAGCGCCGTATGCCTGTACGCAGTCATCTTGTCGGAACGCGTGGCCGCTGGGGCGGGTTCCCTATAATCAAGCCGAAAGAGAGGAGTTCCATGGAACGGGGTTCGACACAGCGCCAGCCCGGCTTCACGTTGATCGAGCTGATGATCACGGTTGCGGTGCTCGCCATCATCGCCGCCGTCGCCATTCCCAACTACACCGACTATGTCAGGCGCGGCAAACTCCCGGAGGCGACGTCGAATCTGCAGGCGTTGAAGACCAAGATGGAGCAGTGGTTTCAGGACAATCGGACCTACCCGACCACATGCGGTGCCACGGCTACAGCGACGCAGATCCAGGTTCCTACTTTGCAGTACTTCACCATAACGTGTCCGACCCTGACCGCGACGACTTACACGATCCAGGCCACCGGCGGCGTCGCGGGCGGAGACCAGAGCCTTTCCGGTATCACCTTCTCGATCGATCAGGGCAACAACCGCTCGACGACGGTCACCCCGTCCTCGCTCATGGACAAAGCCGGATTCGCAGGTAACGCCAATTGCTGGGTGACCAAGAAGGGCGGGCAATGCTGAAGGCCCGCGATCGGGAGCGCGGTTTCACGCTGGTCGAGATCGCGATCGCCCTCGCGGTTGTCGTCATCCTGTTGAAGCTCGGTGCGCCGAGCTTCGCAGATTGGCTCCAGAACCTGCAGACCCGCGCCGCCACCGAGGCAGTCCTCAATGGTCTGCAGGCGGCGCGCGCGGAGGCCGTACGCCGCAACACCCAGGTGCGTTTTCAGTTCGTGTCCGACCTTACTGCGAGCTGCGCGCTCTCGGCCACGTCCCTGAACTGGGTCGTGAGCGTGGGAGACCCCAGCGGGAAATGCAACCAGTCGATCGACACCGCGACCCCCGGTCCGGTGGTCCAGGGCCGGGCGGCGCAGGAAGCATCGCCCAATGCGACGCTCGCTATCACCCCGTCCGGAACCGCCCCTCCCGTAACCACGGTCACCTTCAACGCGCTCGGCGGGGTGGTGCCTCAGAACGCCGACGGATCCTTGCCGATCACGCAGGTCGACCTCAGCAATCCGATGGTGACGGGCCCCACCGCGCGCCCGCTGCGCGTGGTCGTGTCCGCGGGTGGCAGCATACGCATGTGCGATCCGGCCGTCACCGCTCCGGATCCGCGCGCCTGCCCCTGATCAGCGCGGCCCGTTATCGGACCGCGCGGCCAGATCCCTCGGCAGCGTAAACACGACCGTCTCGGTCGCGCCTTCGAGCTGCGTGACGCGCTCGGCGCCCAGATCGCGCAAGCGCCCGAGAACATCCTTCACCAGGACTTCCGGCGCCGACGCGCCGGCGGTCAGACCCACCCGCCGCTTGCCCGCCAGCCACTCGGCGCGTAACTGTGCGGCATTGTCGATCATGTAGGTCTCGGTGCCGACGTTGATGGCGACCTCGCGCAGGCGGTTGGAGTTCGAGCTGTTGGGCGAGCCGACGACGATCACGAGATCGCACTGCGGCGCCATGAACTTCACCGCGTCCTGGCGGTTCTGGGTCGCGTAGCAGATATCGTCCTTCTTCGGACCCGTGATCGCGGGAAAGCGGTTCTTGAGCGCCTGGACGATCGCGGCCGCGTCGTCGACCGAGAGCGTCGTCTGGGTCACGTAGGAGAGCTTCTGCGGGTCCCTGACCTCGAGCCCGGCCACGTCGGCGACGTTTTCCACGAGGTACATGCCGCCCTGCGACTGCCCCATCGTGCCCTCGACCTCCGGGTGCCCGCGATGGCCGATCATCACGATCTCGCGCCCCGCATCGCGCATCTTCCTCACCTCGACGTGAACCTTGGTGACGAGCGGACAGGTCGCGTCGAAAACCCTCAGCCCTCGCGCCTCGGCCTCGCGCTGCACCGCCTTGGACACGCCGTGAGCGCTGAAGATCACGGTGCTGCCTTCGGGCACGTCGGACAGCTCCTCGACGAACACCGCGCCCTTGCGGCGCAGGTCGTCGACGACGTATTGGTTGTGGACCACCTCGTGCCGCACGTAGATCGGCGCGCCATGGAGCGCGATCGCGCGCTCGACGATGGCGATCGCGCGCTCGACGCCGGCGCAGAAACCCCTGGGATTGGCGAGAACGACTTCCATGCCGCTATTGTAGTCCCTGCCCCGGCCTGCTCCGGAGACTGTCGAGCACGACCAGCACCGCGCCGACCGTGATCGCGGAGTCGGCCACGTTGAAGGCCGGCCAGTACCACTCGCCCGCGTGCAGCTGCAGGAAATCGATCACGTGCCCCCGCGCCAGGCGATCGATGAGATTGCCGATCGCTCCGCCCAGTATCAGCGCCAGGCCGGCGCAAAACAGCCGCTGCTCGGCATGACGCCGGATCAGGACGGAAATGAGCGCCGCGGCGACCACCGCGATCCCGGCGAACAGCCATCGCTGCCAGCCCGAGCTTTCGGCGAGGAAGCTGAACGCCGCGCCGGTGTTGTACGCGAGCACGAAGTTGAAGAAGGGCGTGACGACCACGGGGTCCCCCGACGCGAGCACCTCGCTCGCCAGCCACTTCGTCGCATGGTCGGCGAGGACCACGGCGGCGGCGACGATCCACCAGGTCGTCTCCCGGCTGCGGAAGGCGGCGCTGACGGGACTAGGCATGCTCGCGCGGCTCCCCGGCCCCGAAGAGATTGGCGACGCACCGGCCGCAGAGCGCGGGATGCGCGCGATCGGCGCCCACGTCCGCCCGATAGTGCCAGCAGCGGGCGCACTTCGGATGCGTGCTCGGCGCCACGACGATGCGTTCTTCGCCGGCCGACGGCGCCGGCTTCACGGTCGCCCGCGAGGTGATGAGCACGAAGCGCAGGTCGTCGTCGAGGCTGCGCAGGAGCTCCGATTCCTCGCCGTTCGCGGCGACGTCGACCTCGGCCTGGAGCGACGAGCCGATGCGGCCGGTCTCGCGCAGCGCCTCGAGCAGCTTCTGCACTTCGGAGCGGAACGCGCGGATGCGCGCCCACTTCGCGAGCAGGGCGGCGCCGTCCGGCACCTGCGGGAACGCGTACCCGGTGTGCACGAAGATCGTCTCGTCACCGGGGGCGAGCAGTCGCCAGGCCTCCTCGGCCGTGAACGACAGGATCGGCGCCATCAGGCGCAGCAGCCCCTGCGTGACGTGATACAGCGCGTTCTGCGCCGACCGCCGCGGCCGCGAGTCGGCCCGCGTCGTGTAGAGCCTGTCCTTCAGGATGTCCAGATAGAAGGCGCCGAGGTCCTCGGAGCAGAAGGTCTGCAGCCGCGCGACCGCCGGATGGAACTCGTAGCGCTCGTAGTCCGCGAGGATGCCGGCCTGGACATCGGCCGCGAGCGCCACGGCGTAGCGGTCGATCTCGAGCCACTGCACGGGCGGCAGGGCGTCGCGCTGCGGATCGAAGTCCGAGAGATTCGCGAGCAGGAAGCGCAGCGTGTTGCGGATGCGGCGGTACGACTCGACGACGCGCTTCAAGATCTCGTCCGAGATGGAAAGCTCGCCCGAGTAGTCGGTGGACGCGACCCACAGGCGCAGGATCTCGGCGCCGAGAGTCTCGGAGACCTTCTGCGGCGCGACCACGTTGCCGAGCGACTTCGACATCTTGCGGCCCTGGCCGTCGACGACGAAGCCGTGCGTGAGGAGGGCTTCGTAGGGCGCGCGGCCGTTCAGCATGCACGAGACGAGGAGCGACGAGTGGAACCAGCCGCGGTGCTGGTCCGACCCTTCGAGGTACAGGTCGGCCGGAAACTCGAGCTCGGCGGCGTGCGAGCCGCGCAGGACCGTCTCGTGCGTCGAGCCCGAGTCGAACCACACGTCGAGCGTGTCCTTCACCTTCTCGTAGCGCGCCGCGTCGGCGCCCAGCAAAGCGGCCGGATCGACGCGCTGCCACGCCTCGATCCCGCCCTGCTCGACCTTCTTCGCGACCGCCTCGAGCAGCTCGAGCGTGCGCGGGTGCAGGGAGCCGGTCTCGCGCTCGATGAAGAACGGCATGGGCACGCCCCACTGGCGCTGGCGCGACAGCGTCCAGTCGGGGCGGTTGGCGATCATGCCGTGGAGCCGCGCCTTGCCCCACGTCGGATAGAAGCGCGTCGCGTCGACCGCGCGCAGCGCGGTGGTGCGCAGGCTCTCGGCCGGCTTGACGCCCTGGTATCCCGGGACGTCGTCCATCCCGGCGAACCATTGCGTCGTGGCGCGGTAGATCACCGGCGTCTTGTGGCGCCAGCAGTGCATGTAGCTGTGCGTCTGCTCCTCGGCATTGAACAGCGCGCCGGCCTCGCGCAGCTTGTCGACGATCTTCGGGTTCGCCTTCCAGATGCTCATGCCGCCGAAGAGCGGCAGCGACTGCGCGTACGTGCCGTCGCCGAGCACGGGCGTCAGGATCTCCTCGTCCCTCATGCCGTAGCGGCGGCACGAGACGAAGTCCTCGACGCCGTACGCGGGAGCGCTGTGGACGATGCCGGTGCCCTGCTCGAGCGTCACGTAGTCGCCGAGGTAGACGGGCGAGAGGCGGTCGTAGAACGGATGCCGGAAGGCGATGCGCTCGAGCGCCGCGCCCTTGCAGCTCGCGATGGCCTTGCCCTCGAGACCGTAGCGCGCGAGGCACGCCGCGCGCAGATCGGCCGCGAGGATCAGCAGCCCGGCGCTCGTGTCCACGAGCTCGTACGTGAACTCGGGATGGACGTTCAGCGCCTGGTTTCCCGGCAGGGTCCAGGGCGTGGTCGTCCAGATCACGATCCAGCCCTGGGTCGTCGGCAGCTCCAGCAGCCCGAACGCGCGCGCGATCTTCTCGGGCTCGGCGAACGGAAAGCCGACGTCGATCGCGAAATCCTTGCGGTCCATGTACTCGACCTCGGCCTCGGCGAGCGCCGAGCCGCAGTCGAAGCACCAGTTGACCGGCTTCAGGCCGCGGTACACGTAGCCCTTCGCGAGGAGCTTGCCGAGCGTGCGGATCTCCGCGGCCTCGTTGGCGAAATCCATGGTCAGGTACGGGTGCTCCCAGTCGGCGAGCACGCCCAGGCGCTGGAAGTCCTTCTTCTGCCGCTCGATCTGCTCGGCCGCGTACGCGCGCGCGCGGCGCTGCGTCTCCTCCACCGGGATGTTCTTCCCGTAAGTCTTCTCGATCTGCACCTCGATCGGCATGCCGTGGCAGTCCCAGCCCGGGACGTAGACGGCGTCGAAGCCCGCCATGTTGCGCGACTTGACGATGATGTCCTTCAGGATCTTGTTCATCGCCGTGCCGATATGGATGTCGCCGTTCGCGTACGGCGGGCCGTCGTGCAGCACGAACTTCGGCCGGCCCCGGCTCGCCGCGCGCACCGCCTGGTAGACCTTGCGCTCCTGCCACTCGCGCACCCACTGCGGCTCGCGCTTCGCGAGGTCGCCGCGCATCGGGAACGGCGTGTCGGGCAGGTTCAGCGTCGAGCGGTAATCCTGCTTGTTCTCAGACATGCCGGGACTCCGTCAGCAGCGCCCGCGCCGCGTCGCAGTCGCGTGCGATCTGCGCGCGCAGCGTCTCGAGGTCGGGATACTTCTCCTCGTCGCGGATCTTGTGCAGGAAGTCCACGCGCAGGTGCCTGCCGTAGAGCTCGTCGGAAAAGTCGAACAGATGCACCTCCAGGACGGCCTTGCCGCTCGCGGTTACGGTCGGACGAACGCCCAGGCTCGCCACCCCGGGGAGCGGCGTGTCGGCGACGCCGTGCACGCGCACCGCGTAGATGCCGGTGAGCGGCGGGCGGTTGTGCCGCAGCTGCAGGTTCGCGGTCGCGAACCCGAGCGCGCGTCCCAGCTTGTCGCCGTGGACCACCCGCCCGCTGATGCCGTAGGGGCGGCCGAGCAGCGCCTCGGCGCCGGCCAAGTCGCCCGACTCGAGCGCGCGGCGCACGGCCGAGCTCGACACCCGCTGCCCCGCGTGCGTCACGTTCGGCATCGTCTCCACCTCGACGCCCTGCGCTTCGGCCAGCCGGCGCAGCAGCGCCGCGTCTCCCGCGCGTCGCGCCCCGAAGCGGAAGTCCTCCCCGACCAGCACCCAGCGCGCCTTGAGCGCGCGCACGAGGATTTCGCGCACGAACGCGTCGGGGGCGAGCGCCGCCAGCGCGCGATCGAACCTCAGCACGTGGACGCGCTCGACGCCGTGCGCGTCGAGCAGCGCGCACTTCTCGCGCAGCGAGGAGAGCCGCGTCGGAGCGCTCGCGGGCGAGAAGAACTCGCGCGGGTGCGGCTCGAACGTCAGCACGCAGCTCGCGGCGTGCCGGGCGCGGGCCGCCGCGCCGAGCCGCCCGAGCATCGCCTGGTGTCCGAGATGCACGCCGTCGAAGTTGCCGATCGTGGCGGCGACCGCGGGGAGCGCGGCGCCGGGCGCGCCGTGGGTGAGGAGCATCGAGGGACCGGGAAAAGCGGCAAAGTTTTGAATTATAGCGGCTTTTCCGGTCATCCGGAACGGGCGTAACATCCTGCCGTCATGGACGCGCTCGCCCGGCAGATGTCGCTCTACGCCGCCTACCACCGCAACCGGTGGAACCGCGCGACGCACTTCATCGGCGTGCCGGCGATCGTGTTCGCGATTTTCATCCCGTTGCACTGGGTCGTCCTCGGCGCCGGCGTGACGCTCGCGCACGCGCTCGCCGGCGCGGTGCTCCTCTACTACTTCATCCTGGACGCCGCCATCGCGCTCGCGACGGCCGGCTTCGTGGTCGCGCTGCTCGAGGCGGCAGCGATCGCCGGCGCCTCCGGCGCCGCGGCGGGCTGGAGCTGGTTCGCCGCGTTCTTCGTCGGCGGCTGGATATTCCAGCTCGTCGGTCATGTTTTCGAAGGGCGTCGGCCGGCGCTCGCGGACAACGTGCTGCAGGTCTTCGTCGCGCCGGTGTTCCTCGTCGCCGAAATTTTCTTCATGCTGGGTCTCAAGCAAGCGCTTCGCGAAAGGATCGAGGCCCCCGCCGGCGGACGCGCCGCGCGAGCCGGCGGCGTCAATTGAGCTTCGCGCTCGCCTGCTTCAACTCCACGATCTTGCCGTGGACCTCCGTCGCGTCGGGCGCGTCGGGACGGCGCCTTAGGTAGTTCTGCAGGTCCGAAAGGGCCGCCCGGAAGCACTCGAGCTGCTGGTACAGCAGCCCGCGGTCGCGCAGCTCCTCGGCGGACTCCGGCACGACGAGCAGCATCCGGTGCATGACCGCAAGCGCCGGCTCGAGCTTCCGGGTCTGCAGGTAGATGTTCTTGAGGTTGCGCAGCACCCTGGCGATGATCTGGCGCGGCGTCGCGGGCTCCAGATATTGCTCGAGCTTCGCGCGCTCGGCCTGCCCCGAGGGCAGCACCTGCGCCAGGCGCTGCCGCAGGTCGGCCTCGGATTGCGCCTCGCCGCCGGTAAACGGATCGAGCACCAGCTCGCCGCGCTTCACCGACAGCTTCACCAGGAAGTGGCCGGGAAACGACACGCCCTTCAGGTTCAGGCCGATGCGCCTGCCGATCTCCAGGTATACGATGGAAAGCGTGATCGGGATCCCCGTGCGCCGCTCCATGACCTCGTTGAGATAGCTGTTCCGGGGATCGTAGTAGTCGTCGATGTTGCCGCAGTAGCGCAGCTCGTTGAACAGGTAGTAATTGAGCGCCCGCACCTTCTGCTCGGCAAAGGCGTCCCCGGCCAGGCGTCTGCGGATCGCGCCCGCGATGTCGTCGAGCCGGCCGAGGTAGCCGGCGACGTCGATGCCGGGGTACGCGTCCTGCGCGAGCAGCAGGCTCGCCTCGGCGAGGTCGAAATGCTCGCGCGAGACGATCTCGGCGAAGCGCTCCAGCTGCGGCGTCATGTCCTGGGCGCGCGCAGCACGAAATCCCGGGCGCGGAAGCCGAGCGCCCAGAGCGCCCCGAAATACACGATGCCGCCGGCCGCCACCAGCCCGGCGAGCGCGGCCGCGCGGCTCACGCTCCGGGCCGCCAGCCACCACGATTCCGGACCCATCGCGACCCACAGGACCGCGCCCATCGCCACGAGCGCCGCGGCCACCTTGAGCGCAAAAACGCCCCACCCCGGCAGCGGTGCATAGATCCCGTGCTCGCGGAGCTTGCGATAGAGCAGGCCCGCGTTCAGGCAGGCCGCAAGCCCGATCGAGAGCGCGAGGCCGGCGTGCTTGAGCGGCACGATGAAGGCTGCGTTCATGACTTGGGTGACGACCAGGGTGAGGATGGCGATGCGGACCGGCGTCGCGATATTCTGCCGCGCGTAGAACCCCGGCGCCAGCACCTTCACGAGGATCAACCCGAGCAGCCCGACGGCGTAGGCGACCAGCGCGCGCCGCGTCATGAAGACGTGCTGCTCCGTGAATACGCCGTGGTAGAACAGCGTCGTGATCAGCGGAATCGAAAGGATCGCGAGCGCGACCGCGGCAGGCGCCGCCAGCATGAACGTCAGGCGCAGGCCCCAATCGAGGAGCCTCGAGTACTCGGCCGTGTTCGCGTCCGCATGGTGCTTGGCGAGGCTGGGTAGAAGGACCGTGCCGAGCGCGACGCCGAGAAGCGCCGTCGGAAATTCCATGAGCCGGTCGGCGTAGTACAGCCACGTGACGCTCCCGTTCTCCAGAAACGACGCGAAGACGGTGTTGATCAGCAGGCTCAGCTGCCCCACCGACACCCCGATCACCGCGGGCCCCATCAGGAACAGGATCCGCCGGACGCCGGGATCGTTCCACGCGAACGCCGGACGCGGCAGGAGACGAAGGCGCAGCAGGCCCGCGGCCTGGAACGCCAGCTGAAGCACCCCGCCTGCGAATACCGACCACGCGAGCACCACGATCGGCGGGTGGAAGTACGGCGCGAAAAGCGACGCTCCCGCGATGAAGCTCAGGTTGAGAAGGGTCGGCGTGAACGCCGGCACCGCGAAGCGGCTCCAGGTATTGAGGATGCCGCTCGCGAGGGAAACCAGCGAGATGAACAGAATGTACGGGAAGGTGATGCGCAGCATCCTGACGGTCAGCTCGAACTTGTCGGGGTCCGAGGAGAAGCCCGGCGCGGTCAGGTAGATGATGAGCGGCGAGAGGGCGACCCCGAGCGCGGTGACGGCGAGCAGCGCGAGCGACAGCGTCGTCGCCGTGCGGTCGATCAGCCTGCGGGTCTCCTCCTCGCCCCGGCGGTTCTTGTACTCGGCGAGCAGCGGCACGAACGCCTGCGAGAAGGCGCCCTCGGCGAACAGGCGCCGCAGCAGGTTCGGGAGGCGGAACGCCACGACGAAGGCGTCCGTCGCGGGGCTGGCCGCGAACATCGCGGCGATGATCATGTCCCGTATCAGGCCGGTGACCCGCGAGATGAACGTCATCGCGCTCACCGTCGCGGCCGCCCTGAGCAGATTCATGCGCGGCATTATAGCTTTCGGTCTCCGCCCGACATTCACCGGCCTTGCGTCAGCCCGTTGCAGCCATTAGAATTTCGCCCTTTCCCCGGAGCCGCCCCCCAGCATGGCCACCACCGCAGGAACGAAGACGGCGAAGAAATCCGCGCGCACCCAGGGCGCGCGCAAGGCCGCGCGTCAGGCCGAGAAGCGCCGCAAGCACAACGCCGGCCAGCGCTCGGCGCTGCGCACCGCGCTGAAGAACGTCGTCAAGGCGATCAGCGCCGGCGACAAGTCGGCCGCGCAGAAGGCCTTCCGCGAGGCGGCGAGCGTCGTCGATCGCGTCGCGGACAAGGACATCATCCACAAGAACAAGGCGGCCCGGCACAAGAGCCGGCTCGCGGCGCGCATCCGCGCGCTCGCGGGCTAGCTCGGACGAGCCCGCAAAACCAACCCGAAAGGCGGCGCCAGCCGCCTTTTTTTTCGTCCCGTGATGAAGAAGCCGGTCAGCCGCGTCCTGATCATCAACGACGAGCCGTTGGTGCTCAAGGAGTTCGTCAAGGGCCTGAACGCGGCGGCGCGCTCGCTCGACAATCCCGTCGGCATCACGTTCCAGGGCGTCACCACGGCGCGCGAGGCGCTTGCCGTCATCGAGCGGGACGGCGACCTCCAGGCGGTCGTCGTCGACGACAAGCTCTACACCCTCAAGAACCAGAGCACGAAGAAGGAGCAGGCGTCCGCGCTCGAGCTCGTCCAGCGCATCACGCGCTTCCGCCCCGAGCTCGACGTCTACATCCTGATCGCGCAGGAGCAGGAGGACGAGATCGTCGACACGCTGTTCGCCGAGGCGGTCGACGGCTACTTCTACCGCGAGGAGCGCGACTACCGCGGCATGTACCGCATCCTGAACGCGCAGATCCAGGAGCGCTCGAGGACGCCGTTCTACGACCAGCTCAAGAACTACGTCTGGATGGCGAAGGAC
>Ga0070741_10018362_pt1 | contig 11337 bp, 8 predicted proteins | sample Coa_R1_4_FD_66440 | JGI IMG/M metagenome (GOLD analysis project Ga0070741, IMG submission 66440) | Surface soil microbial communities from Centralia Pennsylvania, which are recovering from an underground coalmine fire - Coalmine... | ecosystem: Environmental > Terrestrial > Soil > Unclassified ...
TTCTTCGGAACAGGATGCCCGCCGTCAATTCGAGCAGTACAAGGTAACCGCGTATGTAAAAGGCGATACCGCCTGGATCGTCGGCGACTGGCAGGGAAGCAAACGTCCCCGGCATTTCTCCGGTGAATTCAACGTGACGGTACCGCGCGAGATGGCTCTGGTCAAACTGGAAACCGAAGGCGGCAATGTTGAGGCCACCGGCGTGGGAGGCCGGGTGGAAGCCGAGAGCGGCGGCGGAAGTATCCACTTCGATGACATCGGCGGAGGCGTAGCTGCCGAAACCGGCGGGGGTGGAATTGACGTCGGCACGGTCAACGGCGATCTCGCCCTGCACACCGGTGGAGGCTCGATCCAGGTCAGGCACGCCAACGGCAAAGTCGTCGCCGAGACCGGGGGCGGAAGCGTCGTCATCGCGTCAGGCGCACAGGAAGCGACCGTAGATACCGGCGGCGGCAGCGTTGAAGTGCGCCAGTGCAACGGCAAGGTGAAGATTTCGACAGGCGGCGGCAGCGTCGATCTCAAAGACGTAGGCGGCTCCGTCGACATCGAGACCGGTGGCGGCGGCATTCGTCTGACTTCTGCTACCGGTCACGTTCATGCCGAAACCGGGGGCGGCGGTATCGAACTGTATGGCGTCCCTTCGGCGACCGCTCAAACTGGGGCGGGCGGGATCACGGTAAAGCTGGTCAACACCGGCGGCGAGCGCCATGATTCCGAACTGGAGACCGGCGCGGGCGACATTACGCTGTACATCGCCTCGGACGTGGCCTTGAATCTCCGTGCCACCGTGGACATGGGGAACGGTCACCGCATTACCTCCGATTTTCCTGACATTCACGTCAGCAGCGAGGGCGATCAGTGGGGCCCGAAGACCCTGATCGGGGAAGGCCGGCTCAATGGCGGTGGGCCTCTGGTGAAAGTTCATACCTCCAGCGGCGACATCTGCATCAAGCGAGCCGGAAAATAATGCTGATCTCCGGGCGCGGCAGCGCCCGCCAATACGATTGAGGGGGTCACACCATGCGCAGGTACGCTGTGACAGTCATCGCTTTGCTGCCTCTGCTGCTGGGCTTGAGCCATGCCGCACAGAGCTGGTCCGTCGACAAGTCCGGCGAAAACTGGTCTGTGTTTCCCAGCGAGGAGAGCGGCACCAGTTCCTATCTCGGCGTCGATATCGCAGACGTCACCACCGAACGCTTAAGCGCCTTGAAACTGAAAGAAGAGAAGGGCGTGGAGATCACCATGGTGGATCAGGACGCCCCAGCCGGGAAGGCCGGACTCAAGGAGCACGACGTCATCCTGACCATGAACGGGACTGCGATCGACAGCGGCGCACAGCTGCGCCGCATGATTCACGAAACGCCTCCCGGCCGCCTCGTCACTCTTGGCTTGAGCCGTGACGGCCAGCCCATGACCGTCAAAGTACAACTTGCCGACAAGCGCAAAGAGTATTCGATGATGGGTCCCAAGCCCGGAGACATCCACGTCAACATCCCCGAATTCCACGTACCCGACATCGACATCCCCGCCATCAACATGGTTATGGCGACGTCTTCGGCGCGCAGCGGCCTGATGGTCGAGAACATTACCCCGCAGCTCGGGGAATTCTTTGGCGTGAAAAACGGCAACGGCGTGCTGGTGCGATCGGTGGAGAAAGGCAGCCGCGCCGAGAAGGCCGGCTTCCGCGCCGGAGATGTGGTCATCAAGGTGAATGACGAGGCCATACACGACACCAGCGACTTTACCCACGCTGTACGCTCGCGGAGCGGCAACTCGGTTCCGGTGGTAGTCATGCGGGACAAGAAAGAACAGAGCCTCACCTTGTCGCTGCCCGCCCGCAAAGAATCGGGGGACCTGATCGAAGAAGAGAGTTTCAGCGACGACCCAATCTTTCATGCCGAGCGCGCTCTGGAAATGAGCGAATTGCAGGATCAGATGGCGAAATTGCGCCCGCAAATCGAGCTTGCAGTGGAAAACTCTCGCGAGGCAGCTCGGGAGCTTCGCAAGGAACTCTGCAAGCAGCAGAAGGAATTCCGCCAGCAGAGCGCGCAGCAAAGAAAGCAGTTGCAGAAGGATATGGAGAAACTGACGCGGGAACTGCTACGCATGCGCGAGGAATGGATCTGATCTCATTCGCAGGACGTCTACCGCCACTTTCGCGCCGTACGGATAAGTCCGTAAATCACCAGGCAAAACCAGAAGTCGATCACCATTCCAAGATCGGCCCGAAACGGCCCGTGGCGCGCAATGAGCGGCAGCGACGGGACAAGCGCGAAATACACCACATTGCCCAGAATGATGGCCAGCAACGCCTGAAGGAAGTTCAATCGCACCGGTAACTTAGACACCGCAAGCCCCGCCCCAGGTTGGCAGGACCGAACTGTTGATCCAGCGAGGGGTGCCCCACTTCTCGCCGCGGTCGCGAGAAGTGGGATTCCCGAGTCTATCCAGACTCCCGCTCCTGCTATTCTTTCGCTTCCGGTTCTCCGCGCCCGTCGCGTAGTCAGGAATCGTCCTCATGCTCGAACTCTCCACGCCCGTGAAGTACGTCAAGGGCGTCGGCCCGCGCATCGCTGACGTGCTGGCGGGAAAAGGCATTTACACCGTCGGCGACCTGCTGAACTACCTTCCGTTCCGCTATGAAGATCGCCTGAACCCGCGCGGGATTTCCGAGCTGCGTGCGGGAGAAATGGCGACCGTGGTTGCCGAAGTGCGCAACTCCGGGCTGTTTCGCACCCGCAAGATGCCGATTTTTCAGCTTACGGTCGGCCAGGGCCGCAGCCGATTACGCTGCCTGTTCTTCAATGCCGCCTATCTGCAGGGGAAATTCGCACCCGGGCAGATGATCGCGCTCTACGGCAAGGTGGAGCAGGATGAGCGCACTCGAGAACTGCAGATCATCCAGCCGCAATTCGAGATTCTGGGCGACCCGGGCGACTTGCAGAATGGCGCTGAGAAGAAGGCGGCGGAGTCGCTGGAGATCGGCCGCATTGTCCCGATTTATGAAGCGACCGGCCGCCTGACCCCGCGCTGGTTCCGCCGTGCGATTCACACCGCCCTGGAAAATTTGACCCCGGACTTGTCCGATCCTATCCCCGCCGTCGTCCGCGCCCGGCTCGGACTGGTTTCTCCCCGGACGGCGCTTTGGAATGTGCACTGGCCGGAGCCCGGCGAGAGCCTGGAGCAGCTGCAGTCGTTCCGTACGCCCGCCCACATCCGGATGATTTTCGACGAACTCTTTTTCGTGGAACTGGGACTGGAACTCAAGCGACGCCAGCAAAAAGCGCAGACCGGCATTGCCTTTAAGCTTGACGATCGCTCGCGCGCGGCGATCAAAAGGATCTTGCCGTTCCACCCCACCGAAGCGCAGAAGCGGGTGCTGAAAGAGATTGCCTCCGACATGGAGAAGCCTTATCCCATGCGGCGTTTGCTGCAGGGCGATGTGGGATCGGGCAAGACGATCGTGGCCTTCGAGGCCGCGATCATTGCCATCGAAAACGGCTACCAGGTCGCGTTGATGGCTCCCACAGAAATCCTCGCGCAGCAGCACTTCTTCTCTGCGCGCAAAATTCTCGAAAATGCCGGCTATCGCATCGTCATGCTGACGGGCTCCCTGGAAGCCGACCGCAAGCGCGACACCCGCCGCCATATCGCCCAGGGCAACGCGCAGCTCATCATCGGGACGCACGCTCTGCTGGAAGAAAAGGTGGAGTTCGGCAATTTAGGCCTGGTCATTGTCGATGAGCAGCATCGCTTCGGAGTGATGCAGCGCCTGAAGCTCATGAAGAAATCGGGAGAAAGCGCCGAAAATCCTGACGCGCGGGCCGCCTCCCCGGAACGAAGCCCGGCCGCTGCCGAACCCGACGTCCTGGTCATGACCGCGACGCCCATCCCCCGCACCCTCGCTCTGACCCTCTACGGCGACCTCGATCTCAGCGTCCTCGACGAACTGCCGCCGGGTCGCACTCCAATCGTGACCCGCTGTGTGACTGACGACCAGTCCCCCAAAGTCTGGGATTTTGTCCGCAAGCAGGTTGCGGCCGGACATCAGGTCTACGTGGTCTATCCAGTAATCGCCGAAAACGAAGAACGGGATGTGAAAGCCGCAATCAAGATGTATCGCGAGCTCAGCGACAATATTTTTAAGGATCTGAAAGTCGGCCTGCTGCATGGCCGGCTGCCCACCGAACTCAAAGACGAGGTCATGAGCATGTTCCAGAAGGGCGAACTGCAGATCCTGGTTGCGACCACCGTGATCGAGGTGGGCGTCGACGTGCCGAATGCGACGGTGATGGTCATTGAGCACGCGGAGCGCTTCGGGCTGGCCCAGTTGCATCAACTGCGCGGACGCATCGGACGCGGCGCGGCCAGGTCTTATTGCATCCTGATGACGGGAGGCAAGGTGACCGAAGAAGGGCAGCGCCGCCTCAAGGCAATGACCGATACCAATGACGGCTTCAAAATTGCCGAACTGGATCTGGAGTTACGCGGCCCGGGAGAATTTTTCGGCACGCGCCAGGCCGGCCTTCCCAACTTCCGGGTTGCCAACATCATCCGCGACGTGCAGCTGCTGGAAACCGCCAAGCGCGAAGCCGCCGCCGTTCTCGCCGGGCCGAACCAGGAGATTTCGTCTGAGGAGATCAGCCGCGCCCTGGTGCACATGCGCACCCTCTGGCGGCATACCTACGGCCTGGTCGAAGTTGGATAAGCTCACCGCTGGCGGCCGGTTCATCCCCTGCCTTCAGCCATACCAGCCCCCTGCAGAGCTCTAAACCTGCAGTGCCAACTGGTAGAATCAAAAAGATGGCCGGCACGCCTCAACTCATTCAGATCGAGCTCTCGCCCGCTGCGCGCGTTCCCAAGCCGCAGTGGCTGCGCGCCAAGGCTCCCGTGGGAGATAACTTCCACAATCTGAAAAAGCTGGCCCGTGGACTTGGGCTGCACACGGTTTGCGAATCCGCGCAGTGTCCCAACATCGGCGAGTGCTGGAACCATAAGACCGCGACCTTCATGCTGCTCGGCGACATCTGCACCCGCCGCTGCGGATTCTGCGCGGTTCCCAAAGGCCGGCCGCAGCCCATCGACTGGGAGGAACCCCGACGCGTGGCGGAAGCGGTCGCTACCCTGGGACTGAAACATGCGGTCGTGACCAGCGTCAATCGGGATGACGACAACATCGGCAGCGCCCGCATTTTTGCCGACACCATTCACGCCATCCGCGAACTCACGCCCGATTGCCGGGTCGAAGTCCTCATCCCGGATTTTCAAGGCCTGGAAGAATCCCTGCGCATTGTTCTCGCCGCCAGGCCGGATATCCTGAACCACAACACGGAAACCGTTCCGCGGTTATATCGTTCGGTCCGATCCGGGGCCCGCTACGAGCGCACTCTCAAGCTGCTGGAGGACGCGAAGAAAATCTCGCCTGACGTGGCGACCAAGAGCGGCGTGATGGTCGGCCTGGGTGAGTCCTCCGGGGAACTGGTCGAAGTGTTCCGCGATCTCGGCACCCGCGGGGTTGACATTCTCACCATTGGCCAGTACCTGCGGCCTTCCAAAGATCATCTGCCTATCGCGCGTTTCTACGGGCCTGAAGAGTTTACATACTTGCGGGACCAGGCTCTCCGCTTCGGTCTCCGCCACGTCGAATCGGGGCCGCTGGTGCGGTCCAGTTATCACGCGCACGAGCAAGCGGATGCGACTGCGTCACCCAGGGCGGTGTCTTAGCTTGCGGCGGACGCGGTTCCGCGCCAGAACCGCTTTCTTTGAGAATACGGCTCCCACACCTACTATCTCAATCGAACAACTCGCCAAAAGAAAGGAGCCGCACGCATGGTGACCGTACTTCTGGTCATCCTTGGATTTGCGGCCGGCCTGCTCGGCGCCCTGACCGGCATCGGCGGCGGCGTATTGCTCACCCCTCTGCTCGCCCTGCATTTCGGCATTCCCATTCGTCAGGCCATCGGCACCAGCCTGGTCGCCGTCATTACGACTTCGGCCGCCAGCTCCTCGGTTCACCTGCAGCGCCACACCACCGACATTCGCCTCGGTATGACCCTGGAACTTGCCACTTCCCTGGGAGCGGCGGTGATGGCCTACCTCGTGGGCTATTTCAACCGGAATTTTCTTGAAGGATTGTTTGCCGCGTTCCTGCTCTACAGCTCCATTACCCTGCTGCGCGGAGGCAAGTTGAAGAGTGACGATGAGTCCTCCCCCTCCGCAGCAGCGGTGAACGGCGAAATCGTCATCCCTCCCTACCAACCCAAGCGTTACCCGTTGGGGATGGGAGCGTCACTGGTCGCCGGCGCGCTGTCAGGACTGCTCGGTATCGGCGGCGGGCCCATCAAAGTCCCCGTCATGATGATCTTCATGAACGTTCCCCTGATGGTCGCGACGGCAACTTCCAACTTCATGATCGGTGTCACCGCCGCCGCCAGCGCCCTGGTGTACTACCGCCGCGGCGACATCCTGGTGAACATTGCCGCGCCGCTGGCGGTCGGAGTTTTCCTGGGATCGCTGCTGGGCGCGCGCCTGGCCCCGCGCATTCATAAGCGGGTCGTCGTCTATCTACTCGTGGCGGTGATGTTCTATCTCGCAGCGCACCTGCTGTTTCATCTCGCCGAGGTGAACCTGTGAGCCAGGTCCGGGAACCCGAATTTGACCGCGCCGTAGCCATGGTGCTTCGCGTCGGAGCCTTCGGCTGCTTTTTCATCATGCTGGCCGGATTGATCGATGGCCTGTTCATGGGCGGCAGCATCCCGGTGGATATCGAACGTGCCGGAGTTCTGCTCATGCTGGCCACACCGGTCGTGCGAGTCATCGTTGCCTGCTTCTTGTTTTTCCGGGAAAAGGATTTCAAGTACGGATGGATCTCGCTTGGGGTGCTGGTGATCTTAACCCTGGGGGCGGTCTTTGGAATCGGCGAGCACTGATTCCTTGATTACTAGAATACGTGCAGCTTGATGCTCAAATATTTTTTTGGGTTCTCGCGAATCGCTTTCAACAGTTCCCGGGTCTCGACCAGCATCTGGTTGCTGTTGTTGTAGAGGGTATCGTCCTTGAACAACTTGCCGGCCGTGCCCTGCCCTGCTTCCAGCTGCGTAGTAAGCTCGGAAAGCTTGGTGATGGTGGTGTCGAGCTTCCTGGCCAGTTCCTCGTCCTTGGTAAGTTTGCCCAGCGTGCCCTTGCCCGCGTTGATGTCCTCGGTGACTTTCTTCAGGTTGGCGATGGTGTCATTCGCGTTGTTGTACAGCGAAGGATCTTTCAGGAATTTCCCGGCCGACCCTTTTCCTTGCTGTAGCTCGTCTACCACCTGGTTCATCTTATCGAGGGTGGCGATGAATTTCTCGTAAGCATCGTTTCTGCTGATCAGCCGTCCCAGGCTGCCTTCGCCATTGCCCACTTGCGCCACAATCTTCTGGAACTCCGCCACGGTCGAGGACAGCCGGTTATACAAAGTTGGGTCGTAAATGAGTTTTCCCAGCGACCCCTTGCCGCTTTCCGCAAAGGCCAGGATGCGGTCGGCGCGCTTTAACAGCGCATCCATGTTCTGCAGCGTACTCTGGCTGGCACGCACGACCTGATTGAAATCCGGATGCACCTGCGTGGGCAGCGTGTCTCCATCCTGCACTGGAGCCGCGACCGCTTGCGAGCTGTCGATATCCAGGAAGGTTTCTCCTAAAACTCCAGCCGTCTCCAGCGAGGTAACGGAATCCCGCCGCATTCCGTAACTGAACTTGGTGCTGATCTTCATCGTCACTTCGACCGGGGTGAGCGGCTTGTCCCGGACAATGCTGATGCCCGTCACGTTCCCGATGTCCACTCCGCTGAGGCGTACCGGAGCTCCTACCCTCAGGCCTTCTGCGTTGTCGAAATACGATTTGACGGTGATCCGGGGAGTGAACAGGCCGGCAGTCCCGGACATCAGGAAGAGCAGCACTCCCAGCGTCACGCTGGCGACGATGACGGTGATCCCAACCTTCAGTTGCGACCACTTGAGCTGCTTCTGGCTAGGCAATTGTTTCCCTCATGACGCCAGCTGGGACGGGGGACAGCGGTGGCCGCCAACAGCTCAGATCACAGCCCGGTTCTCGCTAACGCCCTCGCAGAATGATAACAAAACCATGCCCGGACTTAGACGGCTTTCGCGCGCAGGGAAGGTATCGCCGCAAGTGCCAGCACATAGGCCGCAGCCCCGCACGCCAAAGTCACCGTGAGGCCGAATTGGATGGCGATGACCATGGCCGATACAGATCCCAAAACGCTGGCTGCCGCATTCATCGCCCACGCCCACTCCACAGCGTTGTCGGATCCGCCCTGGTCTGCTGGAAACTCCGGAATTGGAGAGGCTGCCAGCGCCCGCAAACCGGTAGGAAATGGCATTCCCATCACGAATCCCAGTGGGACAAGAAGCACGGCGCTCACCAGCAATCGATATCCAAAGCTCAAGCCGACCAGCGCAGCCAGGCGGCTGGGCAGAAAAAAAACATCTGCCAGCAGCGCCACGACCACGAGCACGAGCGGAATCCACCCCATCCCGGCGCGCGGCAACCATAGCCGCGAAAACAGGCTGCCGGCGCCGCTCGACAGCATTAGCAGGAAAATCACCACCGTCAAGGCGTATGTAGGATGTCCCAGGAACAGCACGAACCGCTGAATGAAAGCGATTTCGACCAGAATGTACCCCAGGCCCACGGCCACGAAATAAAACAGCGCAACCGGAGAACGCCGCCGTCCGCCTTTGAGCAGCAGCGGCAGAATCAAGAATAACAACACTGCCGCCGCCGAAATCACCAGTACCAGCAGCAGCACCAGCACTCCCAGGTTGACCTTCCAGTCGATCCCGCGGCGTTGTACGCGGTCCCCCAGAATCTGGCCCGGCTTGAGGGTAAAAAAGAAAAAGGGAGCATTGTCGGTGACCGGCGAAACGTTGTACGTGTAGGCGCGAGCGAATCCGTAGGGATCATTACTCGCAATCAGATCAGCAAACGGATTGTGCGCCGCCGCCGAGGGAGCATACAGCAGGTGCAGTGCCGGATACCTGGCCAGATGTTGTGCAACGGCAGCCTCCTCCTGCGGGGTAAAGGCCGTCTTCTTCGCCAGCACCAGCACCGGAATGCCGTCCTCATTAAGCGGCCCTTCCGCGGCCACTATGAAATGCCTCTCGGGATTGGCGATGCCCGCGCGGTGCATGGCCTCCATAGCCACGGAAACTACCCGCAAGGCTTCCCTCGGCTCCCGGAATTCCCAGCGGGTAATGGCGACCATCCCGTCAGGCCTCAAGTGATCGAAATATTCCCTGAACGCTTCGACGGTGTACAGATTGTTTTCGCTCAGCGCGAACGCGCCCGCCGCGGTCGACGCCCAGGTATCCACCAGGGTCATCTGCACCACGTCAAACTGCTGCGGAGTGGAGCGCAAATAGGAACGGCCGTCCGTCACCTGAATGTGAACCTCGGGCCTTTCATAGAGATGCTGGGCATAATCGGCGTACTTGCCGCGCATGATTGTCGTGGCGATGATGGGATTGATCTCAATCCCGGTGACGCTGGGGCTTCCATTCGCGATCGCGCGCAGCACGTCCACTCCACCGCCCGGCCCGATGATGGCAAAATCCCCATGCGGGCGCAGCACGTTGGCCAATGCCGGCGGGGCGGACATCAGGGCCCACTCCCACGCCGTCTCGTGCCAGCGCGACAAGTCCGCATCCATGATGTAGGTGGAGGCATCGGCATCGATCACAATGGCTTTGGCATACCCCTGCCGGTCCACCTCCACCCGCGAGAGCGCGTTCCAGCGGGCGAACTCCACCCATGCAGGATCGCGGAACTTCCCTTTGGCATAGACAATATCGATGAGCCCGCTGGAGTAGTTTGCTGTTGTCAGCAGGGCGAGTGCTATCGCGATCAGCCCGGCGTTTCTGCGGGTCAGAGGAGTTTCGGCCCAGATCATCGCGGCCAGCGCTGATGCGATGCCTGACACAAGAATGGCGTTCGGACCGCCCAGCCAGTTCAGGACTGGAACAATTGCCAGGCAGGCCAGCGCTCCCCCGCAAAGGTCGGCCCCGTACAGCCTTGGAATCCGCCGTGTCTCCCGCGCAAATACCACCGCGAACAGCAAACCGGTCAGGAAGAAGGGAATCGCAGCCGCCAGGTAGAGAGCCGTAAGGCGAAGGAAATTCCACGCGCCCACGTTCAGTTCGACCGGGATGTGCAGCACCAACTCGAGCACGCCGACAATCAGAACTGAGTTCAGCATGCACAGTCGGGACGCCAGCCTTCGCGTCTGGATCTTCGCCAGCCGCTTCTTAAGCAAGTACCCGAACACGCCCCCGGCCCCGAGTCCCAGCAAGGCAATGGAAATCGCCAGAAAGGCGAAGTGATAAAACAACACGACGGAAAACAAACGGGTCAGCGCCAATTCAAGCAGCAGGGCCGCGAAACTGGCCAGTCCAATCCCGGTCAGCAATGTGGCTTCTGCGATTTCAGTCTTGCTGCGAAGCGGGACGGCTGGGGCTGCGATGGCATGCATGATTTAGAGTGCGAGTCTAGCAGATAGCGGCAGCCAGTTTTTGCGGGCGTGGCGTCAGCTTTCGAGAATCACCTGCGCAATCGCCTGCTCCACGGTGTGCGAGATCGAAAGAGCCGCATTCTTTACGCCCAGCCTGGCGGCGAATTCTCCGGCCTTGCCGTGAAACTGAATTGTGGGCCGCCCTCCCGGCAAGCGCGCAACTTCGCAGTCCTGCCAGCGCACGCCGTGGTTCCATCCCGTGCCGAGCGCCTTCATGGCCGCTTCTTTTGCCGCAAAGCGCGCCGCGTAGCGTTCGATCCGATTCGCTTTGGAATCGCAGTAGCGCCTCTCTCCCGCCGTGAAAATCCGGCGCAGGAAACGTTCGCCAAAGCGCTCGATCGACTGCCGGATCCGCGGGACTTCCGCGATATCAATGCCTGTGCCTACGATCATCCCGGATTTGATCTTACAGTAACCGGTCGCCGCGATAGATCAGCCGCCCGTCGATCATCCGGGCGTCGGCGGTCAGTTGATGCGGCCGTACGGGGCCGGTGGCGTCAATGTGCCAGACTGCGTGCCCGTGCGCCACCAGCCAGTCCGATACCAGCATGCGATGGCAGCGAAAGTAAACTCGCTCGGCGCACATGTAACAGGCGCGGGACTCTTCCGCCAGCCTGACCAGCTCGCCGGCGCCCTGCTCGAATTCCGGCGTCAGCATGTAGTCCGCGTAATTCCGAAAGCTTTGATTGCGAAGCGCAATGTGCGGAGATTCCGGGGCCATCTTTTTGCGATAGCCGCCCAGCGCTTTCATCCACACATATCGGATTCCAG
>Ga0070741_10018363_pt1 | contig 11337 bp, 14 predicted proteins | sample Coa_R1_4_FD_66440 | JGI IMG/M metagenome (GOLD analysis project Ga0070741, IMG submission 66440) | Surface soil microbial communities from Centralia Pennsylvania, which are recovering from an underground coalmine fire - Coalmine... | ecosystem: Environmental > Terrestrial > Soil > Unclassified ...
CGATCTGACCGGGTTTTTTTCCGCACACCAGAGCTACGACGTCGATTTCGGAGATGTTAAGGGACAGGGACACGTCAAACGCGCCATCGAAGTCGCGGTGGCTGGCGGTCACAACGTCTTTACTTGTGTGACCAGATAACCTGCGTAGGCTTACTCCATGAGAAAAGCCTTTTCCTATGTTCGGTTTAGCAGTGGAGAGCAAAAGTTGGGAGCCTCTAAAGAGAGGCAACTAGAGCGGGCGAGGGAGTACGCCAAGTGGAAAGAATGGGACTTAGATGAGCGGAGTTTTCAGGACCTGGGCGTTTCTGCTTACAGCGGAGCCAATGTGAAAACGGGAGCGTTGGGGGCGTTTCTTGATGCGGTAAAAAAACGAAAAGTTCCTAAAGGGTCAGTGCTTTTGGTGGAAGCGATGGACCGGGTCAGCCGACAAAATCCATGGGACGCAATAGAAGTAATCCAGGCGTTGGTTAATAACGGCGTGGAAGTCATCACTCTTGATGATGAGAGAGAGTACAATCAGGAAACTTTAAGAGATACCAAAAAATCTCTGTTAACTCGGTTGGTGGGAAAATTGGAGTTAGCTTTTGATGAGAGTGAACGAAAAAGCTACCGAGTTGGTGATGCTTGGCGTCGGCTGAAAGAGGACGCACGGGCTAACAAAACTCCAATCACAAAGCGTTGCCCGATGTGGTTGGAAGTGAAGGATGGAAAATTTGTTCCAATTCCTGAGAGAGTAAAAACTGTAGAGAAAATTTTCGCCCTCCGTCTGAGAGGTTTTGGTAAACGTTTAATAGCGGAAAAATTGAACCAAGAAAAAGTTCCCACCTTCAATACTAAAGTAAAAAGTTGGGGTTCTAGTTATGTTCACAAAATTCTACGTAATCGGGCTGTGGTCGGTGAGTATCAACCCTACAAACGCAGCAAAGATGGTAAGCGTGAAGTGCAGGGAGATCCCATAGATAATTTTTATCCTGCTATCATTCCTCTGGGGCAATTCCAGCAAGCTCAAGAGGAGCTGGTAAAATGTAGGTTAAGTAACAAAGCCGTCGAAGAGAAACCCTCCGTCCGCCAATTATCTAACCTTTTTTCTGGCCTCTTGTTTTATGAGGACACAGAGACTCCAATCCATTTTGTAAATAAAGGCACAGCTAAACGGGGCAATGGAAATTGGAAATATCTAGCTCCTGCCCGTGCTAATGGTGCGCAAAGTTTCTGGCGTTACTATGATTTTGAAGAGGCATTTTTAAATGAGATTGAATTGGACTGGTCACGGATTGGGGAGGAACGGGACAAAGCTTTTGCTGCTCTTTCTGAAACGGCGGCAGAGCTGGAAGCTGTAGTTGTTTCTTTAGAAAAGAAAAAGCAAAACTGGGAGGACAGAATGGCGGAGGGCTTTAATATTAACAAGGAACGATTCAATGAGTTGGACGCTGAGCTAAAGAAAAAGCAGGGGGAATTGGCTGCTGCTATGAAAAAGGTCAACGCCACAAGAGACCCCCTCGATGCTAGGGAAATCCGTTTACTTCGGGAGTTGGCTGGTGTCTCGTTTGAGGCACGGCTAAAGATGCGGCGGGAGATTCGGAGGATTGTCCGTAAAATTCAACTCTACCCATCAAAGCGTGAGTTCAGAGTTTTCTATAATGACTTAGGTGGGCTGTTTGGCTCAAGGCATGAGGTGTGAGGCGTCGGCTTTCATTTGCCCGATTTGATTCGGTTGTGATACTTGCAGAGTAGCTGACAATTTTCCGCTATTGTCTTCCCACCTTCGTGCCAGGGGGTGATATGGTCTGCCTCCATTTCTTCTATCTCGTAGTTCTTATCTACTTCACATTTGGGGCAAACCCCTTTTTGCCGTTCATAAACTTTTCTTTTTATTTTGTCATCAAACTGCCGAAGGTTTAGGTACTTCTCTTCACCTGTTAGAATATAGGGATAAATACCTTTTACATTTTCAACATCGTCATCATCAATCAGTCTGCAGATTTTCGCTTCCAGTTCCTCTGTGTTATAGAAAACATTTTTATATTTGTTATAGAGTGTTCCCCAGTCCACCCCTTTCATCTCTTTGCGGTAAGTTGTAAACGTTGTGGTAACCCACGAAATGACATCTTGGAAATAACGCCATAAAGCACTGGCGTTCTGGTCGTGTTGGTGGGTTGCCATATGACCTTCGATGTCCCCGTTAGAAATCCACTTAATAGCAGTTTCTAAAAATTCTTGCCGATTGGCCGAACCTGTGAGGTACTTGTCCCCCATCTTAGATGCTGGACACTCACGTTTGCTAAACCATCGTTTTGCATCAGTAACCCAGGGACCCGAGTACACAGCATTTCTTAATTCTTGGTCGGTAAGTTTTAGCCCAGCTATGTTTATGGTCTTAAACCATTCCAGTGTTTCCGTGGGTGTGCCGCTGCACAGATAGACCATGAGCTTGTAGTTGTTTATCTTCTCTTTCTCGTCGTCTTGTAGATTATCAAAGGCCAGATTATTGCCCCTGATGTTAATGGAAAAGTTGTTACTAATGTATTCACAAATTGAAATTGTGCGTTGTTGCCCATCCATTACTTCAAAACTGCCGTCGTTACGCACCGCCCAGTACATCACGTTAAGTGGGTAATCTTTTGTTATAGTGGCAATGACAGCGTCTCGTTCCTTAGGTTTGTAAATAAAATTGCGCTGATAAGGTGGACGTATGTCTAGCTTGCCACCATAGCCAAATACGCCCTCCTCGTCGTTGTCCTCGTACCCGTTTGCTAGTTCTCTAACAGTAATTTCTTTAAGTTCTATCTTCACGTTCTCTTTCTTACTAAAATTCTAAAATACTTTGTCTGCTTATTCACAGTTGGACCATTCCAAACTATCCTTCTCCCATTAGAGATTGCTTCCGTTTTTGTAGCTCCAATCCTTTCTGCTGCTGTTCCAGCATTCCAGCAATCCAGAACTTCAAACTGCTCGGGATTGTATTTATCTAGAAACGTAATTGGTACGCCCATGACCCCTTCGTAGTCCTCAGGGATTTCCGCCACTTTTGAGACCTCTATGGCGTCGTAATTATCGTATTTTGGGTAGTCTGCTGCAGTATACGTTTTGTACAAAGGGAGGTACTCCCTATGTTTCGCAATATCGAAATTGGTAAACCAGCATGAAGTTGACACACGTGCGATTTTCTTACCGTCTTTGTCGATGTGGTGGAAGTGCGTCCAGTCGTCTGGTACAACGAAGAACATTCCGACGTTAAAGTTCGTGTAACCTGTGCGCATCTTGTCGTCTTTGATAAGCTGAAAGATGTCCTTATAGGTCAACGAATTCGTGTTTCCGATAATTACAAAATGTTTACCGTAATCCACCAGCTGTGCTACATACTCTCTAAACAATGAAAAGGGCGGATTGGTAACTACAACATCGGCTTGTTTTAGCAGCTGTATACATTCCTTGCTCCGAAAATCCCCATCGCCCTGTAATTGTTTAATACCAATTTCTTCAGGGCTAGGAACGTTTTTGCCATTCTTTCCCCCTTTGTATTCTAGGTAGATAGCTTTTTCTGAATCATTGCGACTAAACAAGTCGGCGTCCTGGTTTTTGTAACACGTAGTGATTAGTTTCTTTAATCCAAGATGTTTGAAATTGTACGAGAAATAATGGAAGAAGTTGCTAACCCTCGGGTCATCGCAATTACAAAGAACGACCTTGTTTTTAAAATGTCGTTTGTAGTGTTTGAGCTCCTTTTCAATGTCAGCCAGTTGGGTGTAGAACTCGTCTTTTTTAGCTGTCCTCGCACCATGGAGTTGTTTGTGTAACGACTTCTTGTTGTTTGTAACAGCGTTAGGGCTTTGTCCTGGGGGACTGGTTTTAGTCACTTTTATTTCATGGGAGTAGGTGCGGGGCAGCTGGCCGCTTTCGTGTCGCTGCTACTTGATGTGGTAGGTTTCTGTTTCCAATTTGAGCGGGTGACAAGTTGTGTTTGGACTACCAACTCGTGGGGAACCCGGACGGCGCTTTCTGGCGTAGCCACACCGCCCTTGCGGCGTGAGCAATAACGGACGATTTCCCCGTACGTGCCGCAGGGGTCTAAGGGGGTAAGACCCCCTCTCTCTTCGTCCAATTTACCCTGTTTGAATTGGGGAAATTGTTGGAAACGCATCCCCTCGCTTCCTTACTCTTGGATTGGTTTTAGGAAGGGGAAATGGGTTTCCAATGAGCTGCTTCCAAACATGGAAGCAGTGGTTTGTTTGGCGCAAAGTGTGTACTACTTTGCGTAGGATTAACGTCCCGAGGACGTACTACAATTTGCGGGATTGCCTGCCCGCAATGTACTACAATCCTACGGATTGAAGGGGTTTCCAAAGGGGAATTCTCCCCTTTGGCAAAGGGTTTATTCGGAAATGCGGAGCAATGTCACCGATAGGTGTCCGAATAAGCCCTCTTGATGCGTATGCATCAATGTGGAACAACACCTGCTGAGGGGTAATAATACCATGCATTGTACTACATTTACCCCAACAGCGGGAACCCCCAAAAGTAGTACACTAACGTTTGGAGGGTTAGGCGTTCCTTCGCCTAACACTTGTAGCGAGTTGTGTGCCGACCTTTGGGGTATTTACAAAGGAGGCTGCGCTGATGAATAAGCAGCTTTGCAAACAGACTCGTGGGGTGTTACGCAGTCAAGCTGGTGACTTGGGGGAGTATGATGTTTTTGTCAGTGAACGACACCAGTCGAGTGAGAAGACCAGAGAGCTTTATAAAGCCCGTTATCTGCGTCTTCCTGATGAGGAGGGGCTACGGATAGCCTTCCCTCATGCGGGCAGTGTGGCTAGCCAAATAAAGCCAAAGCGGGGCAGATTTGAAGAGCACGAAAAGATTGCCGCCAAAGACTACCCCTTCCTGTTTGAACGGTTAGTTCATGAGCGGGAATTTTATTACAGAGAGCGGAAGGGGAAAAATGGGAAGGTGCGGAAAATTAAGGAATATTTTGAACGCAAAAAGCAACCTAGCAAAAAACAAAAGGCGGAAGGGAAAGAGGCTTCGGGGATAACTGGGAGCGGTATAGTGCGGACGTTTGTTACCCTCCCGAAGCAATATAGCTTAGCTTTGAGTGACGCAGTAGAAGAACGGCGACTTTCCCCTTCGGAGTGCCAGGAGATTTTAGCTAAAGCCGCTAGTTTTACTTTAGGGGCAATGGCAGCACGGACTGGCTACCAGAGTTTAACGGCCACCGTTCACCCTGAAACCACCGAGAACGTCCACTTCCACCTAAACCTTGGAAAAGTGGACGCCGAAACGCACGAGCTACTCGGGCGTTCAAAGAGTAAACAGAAAGGTAGAAAAGGTCTAAAGATGTTGGGGCGCTCTCTCTTAAATGTGGTGCGTTACGACCGCATAGAAGCTCTACCTCACCAGCTCATGGTTGGGGTAAAAAAAGTGTTTTCATTAAACGGGGCAAAGTTTGACGCTCGGCATGAGGTAGATGTTCTGGACAACAGCGGCTTTGACGATGTGGCAATCAATAATCAGTTGGAAAATTATCTACGTAGATTGCTCCCTAAAGATTTACTTAAGCGCTCCGATGAGATTGGTAAAGCCACACGGCAGGAGTGGCTGGACAGAGTGCAAGAACAGTTCCAGGGAGATGGGGGGAAGAAGAGCAAAAAAGATTTACTGAAAGAAATCGAAGAGCTCAAGCAGCGAAAAACACGCATCTCTGATGTGGGGTTAGACGCTGAATTGGAGTTGCAAGCTGAGCGAGAAGAGGGGAGGCGTCTTAGGGAACAGGTCAGGGGGCTAAGACGAGGGTTAAGTCACGCACTGAAACATTTTATCCCTGACCTTTGGAAAGATGCAGTAAAAAACGGACGTGAGACAACCGAGGTACTACACGTACTTGAAACAATAGACCGCAGCCTTGCTAACGGAGCCAAACAGCAGCCTAAATTATCCCCCAAACTTTCAACCCCCGCTAACTTGTCGGAGATAATATCCGCAGCATTTAATGAGTTACAACAGCATGGATTACTTGGGAGGCCACAAAGTAAACCTCTCAATAAAGACTGGCGTCGTTCAGTTCACCTTGATGAACCAGCCAGTCCGTCCCTATAATAACAAAGCAACCTTTATGACAAAAAAAGAGGTGATAATTAAACGGACACGTAAGCAGTTGGCGAAAACGGAGCAGAAGTTCCACGAGGCAGCTACCAAATATGTTATCGCCTACTTCACTGCTGCCTTGGCTGAACATGGCGATGAATTGTTTGTTACAGATGAAGGAGGAGAAACTGAAGAGCACGACCAAGAGCACACTCAGCGGAAAGGTCGCCAGTTGGAAATGAGCATGTAAAATACAAATGACCAAGCACGAAATCCAAGCCCTAACTGATGCGCAGCGGAATATAAAGAGCCGAGCTAACTTGGTACTGCTGGCGACGGTGGTGCTGGTTGGTTTAGCCTTGCCGAGAGCCACAGCTCTGGCTGATTGGCGAAGTGAAAAGCTAAAGCAAGAACGTGAAGAGCAGGCGAGAGCCGATGCGGAGTATCGTCGCTTATTACAGTACCGCAGGGAGGAGGCCGCAGAGGAAGAGCGTAAAGAAAAAGCGGAGCGAGCAGAATCGGCGAGAAGAGCAGAGGCAGCTCGGGCAAGAGGGCCATCCGAAGAGATGCTGAAATCCATGGCACGACTTGGATTTCCCACGCCTACTTCAACTCCAACCCCAGCCCCTACTCCCAGTCCTACGCCCAGCCCTACACCCCACGGCTGGCTTTGGCACATCTTCCACCCATTTTCTTCTGACTAATAAACTGTATGTCCAAAACCCAAATCCAAGCCCTAACAAATGCGGAGCTGCGGGCAAAATATAAAGCCAAAAAAGAAAAAGCTCTCAAGTTCCCGAATTGTTCAATGAACTGGGAAGGGAAGAAAAAACTTATACGTAAATTTTTACCTGAACCTTTTCAAAGTAACTTTTTGCGACTGGAAGAAGAATATTACAGACGCTTCCCGTTTAAGCCCTTCAAGAGAGGGGGTGGTAAGTGAGTCGGCTGGTGTTCTGTTTGGCTCTGGTGCTGGCGATTAATGTTTGCGGACAAACGTCTCCGAATGGTGTTAGTCAGCCATGGGGTGGTGCTCCTTTTTACCCTAGGTACCCGAGTTTAGATTGTGAACAGTACAACCCAAGCAATTCTAAGCGTCACCTGAAGGGAGCAGCCTACGAACAGATGTATAAACGGTGGGTTAGCTGTAGAGACGCCGCCGCAAGAGGGGAGAGAATACTAAAGGGTTCTGGAGTGAAATCGTATCGTAAAGCAGAGTCAACAACTAATGCGGATATGCGATTAAAAAAAGCTTCTGCCGCCCTATCCTCTAATGTTGCTAACCTGGGTGGCTCGCCCACACCTTCACCCATACCTTCAACAACACCTCAGGCAACTCCAACTCCGCAGAAAACGTGGTACGAAGATTACAACCCAGTGGTGGTTTTTGGTGGTCTCGGTGTTGTAGCAATTCTCCTTTTTCTGCTACATAAGCGCCGAATGAGAAAAGCCGAAGAAGCATTTGAAGAGAGACTGCGAGATCAGCGAGAGAAAAGCTGGTAAGTTTGACAATCGAGAAAAGTATAAGAGTAACAAGCTAATGGATTATAGAAATGAAATCTTAGAGGTAGCTATGGATGAAGCGGTAAAGGACTTATGTTGTGTTATTCTACCAGACCTAGAGCCGATGGTTAACGAGTCCATTTGTAATCTCTGTACCGATTTGATGAGGTTGTCTGAAGCTATGAGAAACCAGGACAAAGAGTACTCCCTGAAATTTTTGGCTTCAATAAATACCACTTTAGGCGACTTCAAAGAGGAGCTTAACGAAAAGGTTTGGGATTGGTTTGCAGAATAAATGTTAAATCGCTTTTTAGATTTTCTTTTTTGCTCGGCAATTCGACCTCACTTCATTCCGTCTTCCATTGCCTGTGCAGTGGTTTCCCTAAATTCCTTGCTCCGCAATGTGTGTTAAACTGAAGGCTGATTTATTTACGTTAATTTACAATGACAACGGTGGTCCCGGATCTGGAAACTCCCCAGCCCGAGGTTCTTTGCGGTCTTTCTTTGGTTGGTGTGTATTCTTTAGAAGTTCATCCTTCCCTATTCCCAAAATCCTTTTAAGAGCGTAACAGATGGTTTTTTCTAACTTTCGGTTGAGCCTCTCTTCTACGTCTTTAAGTAGAATGTTTTTCTTGTTTAAGTTAAGGCTAGGTGAAGCATCGTTGGCTAGAATTTGGTCAACTCGCAGTTCTTCATGCAATTCTTGTAACGTACCTACCTCAGGGGCGAAATAGAGGTCAAAGACTCCCTCGTTCGCTTTCGTCCATGTAATGTGGAGGCTCCCTAACCGAGACAGAGGCTTTGCGTCTGGTTTACTAATCAGTTCACCTTTGAACAAATCAACGCAAAAGTATGACCTTCCTCGTCGGGAGCTTTGATATGCTCCCCTGTGGTAGGTTTTCACGGTGAGAGAACTGGGGCGTAGAGCAGTGTTCAGCTGTGAGATTATACTGGTCACCACGTCACGGATGCTCCGTTCGGGTGTCGGTCTCAAGCTTTTGGCTTTGCAACTCTCACTGTGCCTGTAGTCGGCGAGTACCTGACTCAGCTCTGCATTCATGTGTAGTTATCATGTTAAGTGTCCTCTTGTGTCTTACAATCAATTACCAGCACATCCCACACCAAATATGTGAGCAGAATTAGAGGCACACTGAGAGGAAGTGAGCGTTGTCGTTTTGGACAAGGCTCACTTCTCTAAAGGGCGAGAAATATGATTGGCTCGGATATGACGGACGTTAGGAGTAATTCCGAAGCAATGATATTGCTCCGATGGGGCTGCAGTCTACGGCTTCCAAAACTCAGTGCCGCATTTTGCCAAAGCGTTGGTAAATATTTCCAGAGCTTTGTCTGCCCAGATTAATCTGCGGACGAGATACCCGCCAAAGATTAGAACGGCTGCAGTGGCTACAAACGCTGCGATAGGATTTGGAAGTTTGGAGGAGAAATAACAGGCAATAGCTACACAAACTAATTTCCACGTGAAAGAGCCTTGCCAATCTCTTAGCTGTACAATTGTAAGTTCCAACATCCTAATGTAATCTCGCTTATCCTCTCTCGTTTGTAGTGTTCGCAGTGTCTCAACACTGCATTCTGCCAACTTTTCCAAGTAAGCAAAGCCTGCCATGAAATCCTTGGCTGAACGGTGAACCCTTCGTAGTGACCAGCCAACAGCCGAAACAATTAACGTGGCGGCTATGCTGGCAATAATGTTGTTCTGAAACTGGTTCCAAGTATCAACTAACCAGTGCATCTACGTGGGGAAAGTGGGGTGCTTTTCTTACGCTGCCTTTACGTAAGCCCCGCCATTCTGTTTTCCTCCAAACTTCCCCACCTCATCGGGTGCTTCATTCCCCCATGTAGTCCAGCCTAACCGCATCTCTCTGGCAAAAAGCTCCAAGTATGGACTTGAGCTACATGCTTCAATGATGGGGTAGATTTGGTCGGGCTTCCTAGAATGTTCTCTTTTTCTAGTAGCCAGCAAATTAACCTGTGTGCGTCCTGGCTTAAGGGTGCGGTTGTTTTTTCCTCGAATTCCGAAAAGTAATAACTCAGTTACATTTCTAAAATAAAACCCGACTCCTCTTCCGTCACTTCCTCCGTCTTTTCGGATTTTGTGCCACACTAAATTGCTCTTGTACTCAAAGCCCCAGGCTTTCATGGTTTCCAATCCCGTCATTAAAAGAGCGTTTGGAATCCACAAATAAAGATGACATTTCTCCTCGGCAAAAAGAGAGATGGGGAGTTCTTTAATCTCCTCGTTAGTCAGCGTTCCGTAGCGGTGCAACCGTTTATGCTCAGGGGCAATTTTCCCTGTGCGGTTAGCGAACCGCCAGGGTGGATCGGCGAGGATGGTGTGGAATTTCTTCCCTTGTAGTGATGCAACTAAATCCTCAGCTGGCGTCATTCACTCACCTGCACTCTCAAGTAAACCTATTTCCTCAAACGATAAAGATTTTTTTTGTCGTTTCTTTTTCTTGGCTTCCTCCAATTTCCTCAAAAGTTCCCGTCCCTCCTCGTCGGTCACGTCCTCAGTAAAAAGTTTTGTGGTGATTCCCAAAACCAAAACGGGACACCCTCCACCTGCTCCACCTTCCAAACGGGGGAGTAATTTGCTCATGTGAGTGGTGCTTTCTCCGTAAGCGGTTTTACTTTTAAGTCCTCTCTCCGTGAGTTCCCTAAAAAGCGGGGTCAAGTCTTCGCTCCTGGTCAAAATTATTCCCACTGCCAAAGCCCTCAGTTCAAAGAGCAATCTGAAATTATTTAGGTCCCTATCAAAAAACGGATCCTTATTATTCCACTCAATTTCCAAACCCACTTTATTCTTAAAACAATCAACCTTGTGTGTCGGACTCTTTAGGCTCTGTTCATCAATCTGAATTGCTGTCTTAAAATTTCTTTCACTCCATCCTTTTACCTTACAAAGTTCGTGGTCAATCCAGTTTGCCATTTCGGTTTTGCTTCCACCTCCCACAATCACCTGAGATTTGAGGAGCTTGAAACGGGTGAGTACGTCTCTGATGTCCTCCCATTCTTTTTTGAAATCTGTGGTGAGCACTGCTCCTGCGTGTCTCCACTCATGGACTTCGTACTTGGGAAGTGCTGCCCTGATAACCTTTAAACCTTTGGAGGCGGTCTCTCCGTTGCTGGGAGATTTTCCGTTGAGCAAATGCTCTGGCAAATGCTTTGGCATGCGCTCTCGGTGTAATATTTTTGGAGGAGCAGATCCATAGAATTTTACTTTTATCTTTTGTTTTTGCAGGCAGGCACGGCTGCGCCTACCACCTGCCTGCAGTGGCTGTGCGAAATCTCCGACGCTTGCGCTGAACTGGGCGGAGGTTGGTTTCGGAGTATTGTCCCAATCCTATGAGACGCTCTACAGACAAAATAGATGAGGCGAAGTTGGAAGAAGTCACTGCAAAGGTGTTGGGCGGTATGAGTGAGAAAGACAGAAAGCTAGTTGACGAGGTGGAAACGCTGCTGCAGGGACAACCAACGAAACAAGACGCTAAAAAGCAGGTCGAGAGGCTCACAAAACAAATGCACTCGCCAGAGGCGAAACAAATCGCCAGAAATCGCCTGGACGAATTCCTGCGCACGTGAAACCGCCCGAAAGGAGTGCAGGGGAACTGGGCACAAACTTCTAATGGTCGGCCCACCGGGCTCGGGAAAATCAATGCTAGCCAAGCGTATCCCAACCATCATCCCGCCTCTATCACTCGAAGAAGCGATTGAGACGACAAAGATCCACAGCAT
>Ga0070741_10018364_pt1 | contig 11336 bp, 6 predicted proteins | sample Coa_R1_4_FD_66440 | JGI IMG/M metagenome (GOLD analysis project Ga0070741, IMG submission 66440) | Surface soil microbial communities from Centralia Pennsylvania, which are recovering from an underground coalmine fire - Coalmine... | ecosystem: Environmental > Terrestrial > Soil > Unclassified ...
TTGCCACTTGCCCATGTATTCGTATTGATTCGGGTTGGCGGGATTGATTTTTTCAACATACAAATCTTGGATGTCGGGACTGACGTTCGTGACGCCCCACGCGATGCGGTCATTGTGACCGATGATTACGCCCGGCACGCCGGGAAAAGAATAGCCGACGACATTGAAACGGCACGCATCCGAAATCGAATTGCAGTGGAGCGCGTTGAGATACCAAATCGAGGGCATCTGGATGCCGAGATGGGGGTCATTGGCGAGGAGTGGTTTGCCGGTGGTCGTTTTGGTCCCGTCAAGTACCCAATTGTTCGAGCCAAGCCCTTCGCTCATTGCGCCGAGAAACGAATTAATTGAATTGATTTTGGCAAAGTTCGGCGCGCCGAGACTCATCAGCGCCCTTTCATCTTGGAAAGATGAATCTGCTGGTGTGTACGAAGATGTCGCATAGGATTTGACATTGGGCGGAATGATGAAAGGACCTTGCGGGGGATAGGCGGGAATCAATGCGCGCATTGCGGCATCGCCGAGTTCTTGTTTTAATGCTGCTCGCAGTAGTTCGCGGTCGTAATTTCCACCGAGGTCGTACGCCATGACTTTGCCCCAGACCAGGGTATCAACGGGCTGCCAATCGGCGGGCTCGTAACCGAGCAGAACGAATTCGATGGGTAAATTGTCTTGATGGGTGTGGATGAACGCGTTCACGCCCTGCGCGTATTTTTCGAGATGCCGTTGCGTGTCGGCATCGCTGTTTTCCCAATCGCGCTGTGCGGCGCGTCCGAGTCCGATGGTGCGGAGAAATTTGTCTTTGTCTAATACCTCTTCGCCAAACAGTTCGGCGAGTTGCCCATGCCCAATGTGGCGGTTGAACTCCATTTGCCATAGGCGGTCTTGGGCATGGACAAAGCCCTGCGCCATATACAGGTCATCTTCGGTGTCGCCGTAAATGTGCGGGACGCCATCGTAGTCACGAATGACCGCAACGGGAGCGGACAAGCCAGCGAGCTGCAAGGTGCCACTGGTCTGCGGCAACGGTCGGGTAATCAGCCAATATGCTGCGCCTGCGCCGAATAGGATGAGCAAGAGGATAACGAGTGCTATTCCAATAAGAACGCGCACGAGAATCCGACGCATGGGCGACTTCTCCTTAACGATTTTGTTTTTTGATTGCAATCCGTTATAATCTGTTCGTTGCATTGACGCAGGCATTTTCTTGGGGAATTACCGCTATGCCGATGCCCAAAAAGCCGAGAATTGCTTGCTTGAATTGCGGTAAGCAAGCGGAACGTTGGAACAACAAGTATTGCAGTAATCGGTGTCAGTCAGAATATCAATACAAGCAATATATTCGAGAGTGGAAGGCAGGCGAACGGTCTGGACTATTGACAACGGAGCTTGTATCAGGGCACATTCGTCGTTATCTAATCGAAAAATATGGCGAGAGATGCGGCGAATGTGGATGGCAAAAGCGTCATCCGATCACCCGCCAAGTTCCATTGTCAATTCATCATCGTGATGGAGATTGGACAAATAATCGCGAAGAAAATTTGATACTTTTATGTCCGAACTGTCACGCCTTGACGGAAAATTTTCAGAATTTGAATAAAGGCAAGGGGCGTACGTATCGTCGTCAGTACGAACCGCGCAAGAACACATAAATGAATCGCCACCCTAGCTCAATCGGCAGAGCAAATCTTTCGTAAAGATTAGGTTCAGGGTTCGATTCCCTGGGGTGGCTCTGATTTAAACGCTGTGCCAAATGTTGGCGCAGCGTTTTTTGTTTCGTTGCTCGCCAGTATAACATCAATCAAAATACATTTGGCGTTTCTTCTGCCTATCGTTTATAGTGATGTCTAGTTTTTTGAGATGAACGCATCGTCCTCGTCAATTCCTCGCCGCGCTAGTCCGCATTTTGCTGACATCAATACTCAATTGTGGCTCGTTCCCATTGGCGTGTTGTTGTTCTATATCGTCGCCACGGCGAGTATGCTTTTTCCGTTGCCGCTGCAATTTGCCGATCATGTGCGCGACTATGGCGACCCACTTGACGATACGTGGGTGTTGGCGTGGAACGCGCATGAATTGCTCAATGACCCTGCCAATTTATTTAACGCCACTATCTTTTATCCGTATCCGAATTCGTTTGCCTTTTCGGAAAGTGAAATCGCAAGCGGTCTATTGGCGCTTCCCATTTTTCAATTCACCGGCAATGCGATCATTGCGTACAACTTGGTTTATTTTCTTTCGTTCGTGCTGTGTGGTTTTGGGATGTATCTGCTTGCCTATGATATGACGCGGCAGCGGGTCGGCGCGCTGTTGGCGGGAGTGGCATTCGCCTTTTGGTCGTATCGAATGCAGCACTTGAGTCATTTGAATTTGCTCACACTGCAATACATGCCGCTCGCGTTTTTTGCGCTGCGCCGCGCTTGGCAGTCCAGCGATTGGCGATACGCGATTGCGTTTGGGATTTTTCTGGTCCTTCAGGTGCTTTCCTCGTGGTACTCGGCGTTCATTATCGTCATCGGAGTTGTGTTATACGGCGCGTATTTGCTCATCACGCGACGGCATGAATTCGCTTGGCGCAAATGGGTGCCGCTCGGAACAGTTTCCGTTGTGGCATTCTTGATGATTGTTGCTGCGGGATTGCCTTATTTTCAGGCGAATCGCCAGCTTGAATTTCAGCGCAGTCTCGGTGATCAGGAGAGTGTCTCGGCACACGTGCGTTCTTTTATTTCGGTGGGCGAAAATCACCTGTATGGAAATTTTTTGCCGATAGACCGTACCGAACCGCTTTTTGCGGGAGCGCTCATCCTTGTCCTCGCCGTGATTGGTGCGGTCACGCGCGGGCCAACGCGTGACCGTTTGTTTTGGATTCTGCTGATTGCGGGCGCGGTTATTCTCGCGCTCGGCCCGACCTTGCGATTGGATACGCTCGTGCTGCCCCTGCCCTATCGCTTTTTGTACGAGTTCGTGCCGGGGTTCAAGGCGATGCGCGCGCCGATCCGTTTTTTCATCTTGGGAATGTTGGGCATTAGTATTCTCGCGGCGGGCGGAACGCGGGCGGTGTTACATCGAACGCGATTGAGTCCAATCGCGGTGGCTGTAGTGGGTGTTGCGATTTTGATGGTCGAATACAATGTTGCGCCCATAAACTTTGCTCCAATTGATGTGGGCAATCGGACGCCGCTGGTCTATCGCTGGCTGGCGCAGCATCCGGGAGGCAATGTACTGGAGCTGCCGATTCGGATGGGATTCGTTCCGCATTTCACGCGCGCGATGTATTTCAGTACGGTTCATTGGCACGCAATGCCTGTCGGTTATGGCAGTTTTATTCCGCCGACGCAAGACGATTTTCTCTTTACGCTTCAATCGGCGCTTGATGCGCCGTCGGCGCGTTTGCCGAATCTTTTGCGCGAGTTTGATGTGCGCTATGTCGTTGTGAATAAGACGGGAGTTGGCGCGGCGGCTGCGCCCAAGATTGAAGCAGCATTCGCGCAAATTCCTTCGTTTGAAGTTGTGTACGCGGATGAAACGCATCGGTTGTATCGAGTGAATGGGGAAGCGCCGCCTCATCCTTTACAATTCAGTTGTTTATTCCCCACCTTTGCCGCACCGGGCGGAAGTTATGTTCCGTATCTCTTGGTACAGCAACCGCGCCATTATCCGATTGTGAATACGGATTTGCAGCCGCATACTCTTTATGTGGAATGGCGCGAAAATGGAACGACGCGAGAGAGCCATACGTCCACTATTCAACTGCCTTTTGTTCTGCGCGAGCGACCTGAAGGCATCCCTATCATGGTAACTGCGCCGAATGCCCCCGGGGACTATGAGTTGCACTGCGCGCTGGATAATCAACCGCTCGATGCGCTCGCGCAGAACACGAAGGTTCAAGTGGCTTCGCAGTTTCAGGTGGATGATGCAACTCCGCCGCTTGAGCTGGTCAACATGACTATCGCTCCGGTAGAGCTGCGCGCAGGAAGCGAAGTTATCGCAACTTTTTTCTGGCGAACCCGTTATCACGTGCGCGACGATGCTTGGATACATGTTCAATTGGTTGATGAAGCGGAGCATGTTTGGTCTGAATTGACGCGTCAGCCTGTGTTATGGACCTATCCGACTCGTTTATGGCGCGATCAAGAATTGGTTGCCGATGGCTATGCTGTACCTCTTCCAAAGGATGCGCCATCGGGCATGTATCGCGTTCGGGTGACGGTTTTGGGCAATGAAAAAGGCACCGACCTTGTTCCATTTCGTTCGCCGCGCGGCGAGAGTACGCTGATGTTTGAATCGAGTTCAATTCCCGTTCGCGCGCGATAAGCCACGAGGCGGTGAGTTTGTATTCGTCGGCAGGTCGTTTATAATCGCGTGTGCGCCGCGCCGTGCCTGCGGTGCTACTTTAACCAATAGGAGTCTGCGTGAAACACTTGATCGCATTTGCCGTTGCGCTCGGCGTTTTCATTACCCTCGCCTTTGCTTTCAATAGCGTCAACGCGCAAGGCACGCCGTATCCGGCGGCGGATGTGTCAACCACGCCAACATTCACGCCAACGACCAACCCGTGCGTTGGGCCGCCACCTGCTGCTGTCACGTTAAAAGCGCCTCAAAAGGGCACAAGCACGAGCGCGCAACAGGTTACGTTACGATGGACCAAAGTAGCCTGCGTAACGAAATATTTCGTCACGATTCGCCGTGGTTCCAAAACGGGGCCCTTGGAACAAAAGGGCGGGACTACCACCAAAAAGTATTTTATAACTCATCCGCTCGCGCCGAATAAATATGTCTGGTTCGTCCGTGCGTGCAATGGGAAAATGTGTACCAAGTCGGCGTTCTCGAACTTTACAGTTACTGCGCCCAAGCCACCGCCGAGCGACGGGGTACCGCCGATTTTGCCTGCGCCGCACAATAACCTTGTCCAGTTCAACGGTGGTTACCCCGACGGAGTCTATATTGGAACATCGTCGGGGACGCGCTTTTACCGCGACTGTATCAAAGGTAAGTATCCCCATATTGGGGGTGGAATGCTTTACTTTACGGTTCTCGGTTTTCAAGGATACCAATCGGTAACAGTGTGGTGGCAGTCCTTTACGGATCAAGGCTATCATTATGTTACCAACGTCACTTCGGATCAATACGGACGTGTGCAGTGGGCGGTCAATACTGCGCCGTACGCCCCCGCTCATTACCACTGGTGGTTTGAATCCAGCACGGCGCGGTACTGTGGCCATTACGAACAATAAACGATGACTTGTTGAGAGGCTCATACGCTTGCAAAAAGTATGAGCCTCTGTGTTTATCTCTCTGCTTGGATGCTTCCCATTCCGTTGACACACTAACTATCTCGGTAGTTATCCCCGCGTTTAACGCCGCGCGTACTCTATCACAGACTCTCTCCGCGCTCTGCGCCACCGCTCCTCTCCCGCTCGAAATTACCGTCGTGAATGACGGGTCAACGGATGATACGGCGCGGATTGCCGAACAGTATGGCGTTTGCGTCCTTGCGCTGGAACAAAATATCGGTGCTGCCGCCGCGAAAAATCGCGGCGCGCAACAGGCACGCGGCGAGATTCTTTTTTTTACCGATGCGGACATTGTCGTTTCAAAGGATGTTTTCGCGCGCGTACTCGAAGCGTTTCACGCGCACAACTGCGCGGGCGTCGTTGGTGTATTGGATGAGCGTATTCCTGCGCGGAATTGGGCAAGCCAGTTCAAAAATCTGTGGATGAATTTCACGTATACGCGTTTGCGAAATATGCCGCGTATTGGTCTTTTTTACACGAGTGTCGCGGCGATAAAGCGCGAAACATTTTTGCGGCTCGGCGGATTTGATGAAAATTATCGCGGGGCAAGCATCGCGGAAGATACCGAGTTTGGTCAGCGCGCGTGGGCGCAGGGAATTCCGATTGTTCTCGACGCTGATTTGCGCGTCGTGCATCTCAAGGCGTATTCGGCTGGAAACGTTTTACTGGAAGATTTTCGCCGCGCTCGCGCGCTAACGCTTATGCGGCTTCGCAAACGGCAGAGCGACGCTTTTTTTACCAGTGTGCCGTTTTTCTATCAATTGGCTGTGCCGACGATTTATCTGGTGCTGATCTTGTTCATCGTGGCGATTGTTTTTCAATCGGTAGTTGGGTCTGTCGCTGGTTTGATTGCATTGGGTGGGTTTTATGTTTTGAATCTGCCGTTGCTGGCGTTTTTATGGCGGGCGCGTGGCGCATGGTTTACAATTGAATCCGCGCTTTTTTTACCGCTGGACGCGCTGGTAGTGGGATTGGGAATTTTGCGCGCGGTTTTCGATTTTTTGCGTGGCATCCGTTATTGAAACTTAACCCGAAGGGGTCTCGTCCGACAATCCCTCGACTGCGCTTGGGATGTCGGCGCTCCTTCGGATTTGACTCGACAAGCCAACTTGATTGGCGTACAATACCGCATAATCATGTCAACAACGACAACCCATTATCTCCTTTTTGATGCGGGCTGCGCTCAATGCACTGACCTCGCGGGTGAGATTGAAAAAGCAAGCGGCGGCGCGCTTCTGGGGATGAGTCTGTATGCCCCCGAAGCGCAATCTCTGCTGAATCGCGCGCGTCCGAATTGGAAATTTGAGCCGACACTGATTGACGTGCGGGGCGAACAAGTTCGCGCCTATACGGGGATGGCGATGCGCGTGCATATGGTTACGTTTCTCAATCCCGCGCAATTGTTGAAAATCGCGCGTCTTGTGCAGCAGGCAGGCGTCCCGTTATTTCGCTCGGTTCAAAAGCCGATGCCCGAAACTATCGCCAAGCCATTTGAAGCCGAGACGGAGAATAAGCTGGAGCTTCCCGCAGGGTTTAGCCTCACGCCCGTAGGGCCCGACTTGGGCGCGCAGTCACCCGTTCAGACTGTAACAACGACGCACGGCGAGACGATTCAACTTGGACAAGGCGCGGGGGAGAATAATTTACTTTTGTTTTTGTCAACGCACTGCACCTTTTGTCACAAGGTTGCTGCTGCGCTTTCCGACTTGGTAGAGGATACGCCGGAACGCGTGATTCTTGTTTTCGGGGTCAGCGACCCCACCGAACTGGATGAGTTTCTTGACAAGTACCAGCTCGGCTCGCTGCCAATTGTGGCTTCGCCCGAAGTGCGCGCAGCGTTTGGTGTGACAGGCGTTCCGTATGGGTTCGCTCTGGACGAAAATGGAATCGTGCGCGGCAAAGGCATCGTCAACAACAATGACCATCTCGATAGTTTGGCGAATACCTTTTATGTGAGCGTCGAAGCCTTTAAGCAAGCGTTAGCGTCACGCAAAGAAGATAAGGTAGTTGTCACATAGCTATACAGTTTTGCATTGAACGGCTTGGATAAGTCCCGAATCCTTCTTTTTGACGATTTCTTTGACAAGGGAAATTGAACGCGCCTTGTCCCTCGCCGCTTGAACCGTGTCCTCGCCAAGATTCGCCCCACGCGAATTACCTCTAAAAATCTCTCTGGAATGTGGCAGTTAATTAAAAATCCGGTTTGGCAGAACCGTTTCGCGGGCGTGAGCATTTTGGGCGTGATTCTGCTCGCGTGGTATTTCCGCATCCATGCGCTTGCCGAGCTGCCGCCGGGAATTGACCGGGATACCGCTGACAACGGCGTTTATGCCTTGCATATTTTGTATGATGGCGCGCGCCCCTTTTTTATTTTGCGAATGGGCGCGGCGCAGCCCATCATTCTGTACTTGCAGGCGTTAAGTGTCGCGTTCGTCGGCAACAGCATCTTTGCTCTACGGCTCGTGACTGCCATGATTGGTACGCTTTCGATTCCGTCGCTTTATGCGCTCGTGCGCGCGCTTCGGTTTCCCCGACGCGTCGCAGTACTTGCCGCGTTCGGGCTGGCGGTTTCGCTGGAACATGTTTATTTGAGTCGGCTAGGGCTGCGCGCGATTTTCATTCCGCTTTGTGAAACGCTGCTGCTCTTGTTCTTTTGGCGCGCGCTGGAGATGGGGCGCGTGCGGTATTGGGTGGCGGCGGGGCTGACGCTGGGGTTCTCGTTTTATACCTATCTGTCCGCGTTCGTTTTTCCTGTTCTGCTTATCGTCCTCGCAATGTATGCGCTCGCTGCGAATCGGGAACAACTGCGACTGCGGTGGCAATCGTTCGCCGCGTTTTTTGTTACATTGGTCGTGATGAGCGTACCGTTGGTCGTGCTGCCATTCCTGTATCCTGCTGCGACGTTTTCGCGGGTGGGCGCGGTAAGTCTTGTACAAAATCCCGTGTATCAAAAAATGGGCTTGCTCGGCGTGGTGGGGCTGAAGCTGCTTGGCGAAGCGAAAATGTTCGGCCTGGAGTGGGCAGGGCAATACAATCCGTTCTCGCAGCCGCTGCTCGATCCATTTTGGTTTGTTTTGTTTTTAGTGGGGGTTGTTCTCGCGCTATACCATTTTCGGCGTTTTGAATATGGCTGGGCAGTTTTGACTATCGGCGTGATGTTCGTCCCGGACATTTTGGGAGGCAATGAACTTTATCCTCACGAATTGCGCGCGATTGGAATTATTCCGCCCGCATTTTTTCTGTGCGGGGTGGGGTTGGTCGCGTTGCTAAATCGCGTGCCCTCGCGCGCTCACGTCTTGGCGTATGCCGCAGCAGCAATTTTATTACTGACAAGCACTGTGCACACATATGACCTTTTCTTTCATCAGCTCGGCACGCCGGAACGCGCAAGCCTCGACCCTGATTACAATATGCTTTTTGTCAAAGAGGGGGAATGGCTGGCGCAAAGTACCGAACCTGTGCTTGTGCCCTTGAATGAGTTTGCGCGGCAGCCGGTGCATTTTCTCGCGGGGGCGCGCAGTCCGTATTTCGAGTCGGCGCTGGATGCGAATGGTGAGTTGAAAGCGAATCTGCAAATTGACCGTGCGCGCGTATTGCTGCCCGCCTATCCTGAACTACCTCGCACCGAAGGAAAAATTTATGTAGATGATCCGGCGCTTTTTGTCTTGCTTCAAGACAAGACCGCGTATTTATTGCCGCCGCTAGAAGCAAGCGCGGTAACGAAACTCAAGGGGCAATTGGAAGGCGCGCCGATGCGAGAAATTCGAGAGCCGAATGGCCGCGTCGCCGCGCGCGTGTATTCGCCAGAGTCGCCTGGGGTAAATCTACGATTTGGCATTCCGCCGCCGATTACGGATGTCGCACATTTTGGCGATTTCGCGGATGTGATGGGATATGATTTGAGCGATATACGCGCGGTGCCGGGTCAAACGATTGACCTGACGTTATTATGGCGAGTGAATCGGGCTATTGACGTGGACAATGCGATTTTTATTCATCTGCTTGACGCGCAGAATAATGTGATTGCAAATTACGATGTTATCCCTGGACTAGGCGCGTATCCAACGTGGTTGTGGAAACCGAATGAGGTTCTGGCGACGCATCATCTTTTGCATATTCCCAACCGCGCCAAGCCGGGTCGTTATACGCTGGAAATCGGTCTTTACAATGTGCTGGACGGCGAGCGAATGGATAGGGTGAACGACAAAGGAGAAAGCGTTGACAGTCGGCTGGTCGTTGGTCAAGTCAAGATTGCGCCTGCAATCGCGCGGGTTTATGCGCCGACGCATTCGCAATGGGCGAATTTCGATAATCAAATTGAGCTTCTGGGATATGATTTGCAAACGGATGATGCGCCGCGCTCGTATCGTCTGGCGTTGTACTGGAAAGCGTTGTCTAGCATTCCGCGCGACTATACAATTTTTGTCCACGTTCTCGATTCGCAAGGAAATATCGTGGCACAATTTGACCATCAGCCGCAAAACGGCAATTATCCGACTTTAATTTGGGATGCGAACGAACAGGTCAAAGATGATTTGGTGCTGACGGTGGCGGAGAATGTGCCGCCGGGGAATTATCAAATCAAAGTGGGATGGTATGACTTGGCGACGGGCGCGCGGTTGAGGATTCAAGATGCGTCGGGACAGACAAATGATTTTGTTATTTTGAATACGCCGATTACGGTTAAATGACAAGTGCGCTGAATTGTTATTTTGAGCATTGCTGCGAGAAAACGCGCTTCGAAGAGAGATTTCTGCGACAAATGAAGTGTGATGTTTTCGGGCGATGAACTGCATCGCACAAAGCGGACAGGAAAAATCCACACTTCACGTCGCGTTCGAAATGACAATCCGTAGCGCTGCTCTTAAAAAGATATAAGAGCGCACTGCTGGCATGAGATGGACAAAACAAGTGGATTGGGTACAATGGTCGGCGACTTGCGCGTAGGGACAAGTTGCGACAGATGGCGTCGCAAAAACTTGTCCTACATTTTGAAGGAGCATTAATGAGTAAACTCGATTATCTCCCGTTTGCGAAACGCGTGTTTTGGAAAAAGGGCGCGTCGCCGTTGTATTTTGTTCTATTCATTACCAAGAACTGCAACGCGCGCTGCGGACACTGTCTGCTAGGGTCGCACGAGCGGCATACGGGAGAGTTGACGATTGATGAGATTGAAAAAGTCAGCGCGTCTATGGACCCGATGATTTTTTTCACGCCCACCGGCGGCGAACCGTTCTTGCGTAAAGACCTGCCCGAAATCGTCAAGATGTTCCACAAAAACGCCAAGGCGTTGAATGTCGGCATTCCCACCAACGGCTCGCTCACCAGCCGCGTCGTGGATGGGGCGCGGGAGATGCTCGATTCGTGTCCTGATTTGGATTTGCACATTGACATTTCGATTGACGGTGTGGAAGAAGACCACGACAAGTTTCGCGGCTTTAAAGGATTGTTCGACCGCGCGATTCGCACCTACCGCGAGCTGCGCGTGCTGGAAAAATATTACCCGAACTTTTCGACGTGCATTCAAATTGCCGTCAGCGCGTACAATCACGAAAAACTCGACGAGATTTACGATTACTTGCAAACCTATGTTGGCGTGAACACGGTCTTTACCTTGTTGCTGCGCGGCGGGCCGAAAGACCCCGGCGCGAAATATACGCCCCCGATTGACCCGAAGGCGAACGAGTTTGACGTGGACAATTACGCGAAATTCCACGAACGGCTCGAACATGATAATCGGTCGCGCGAGCTCACAGGGTATTACAAACTGCCGTTTGGGGATTTCATCAATGCCAAGCGCATCATCCGTCCGAAGCTGATTACGAGGATGACGAAAGAGCGGCGCTATGTGATTCCGTGCTATGCGGGTTCACTCGGCGGCGCGATGTATGCGGACGGCTCGGTACTGGCGTGTGAATTGCTGGACGAAAAAATTCTGGGCAATGTGCGCGATTACGATTACGATTTCAAGAAAATCTGGTACTCGCAAAAGGCGGACGAGGTGCGCGAGTGGATTAGCAAGACGAAATGCTACTGCACCTA
>Ga0070741_10018365_pt1 | contig 11336 bp, 12 predicted proteins | sample Coa_R1_4_FD_66440 | JGI IMG/M metagenome (GOLD analysis project Ga0070741, IMG submission 66440) | Surface soil microbial communities from Centralia Pennsylvania, which are recovering from an underground coalmine fire - Coalmine... | ecosystem: Environmental > Terrestrial > Soil > Unclassified ...
TCGAACGGCAGGATCTTGACCTTGCCCTTGGTGTAGTTGAGCAGGCCCTCCGCGTAACGATGCGTGATGGAGTTGTAGAACGCGCGCGAGAAGCGCTCGCGCTGCGCCGGCGTGGCTTCGCGCGCGTGCCTGCCCAAGACCAGCAGCGATGCGTAGTCGATATCGAAGTGCGGCAGCAGGATCTGGTCGATCACCTGGATCAACTGCTCCGGATTCTTGCGCAGCTCTTCGCGATGGCCGTCCAGCGCGTTGCCGAGCTGGTCGATGATGCTCTGCACGACCTGCTGCGGCGTCTGTGTGGATTGCGCGGACGCCGGCGCGACGAATGAGGCGACGCCCGCAAGGCAGACGAGCAGCGCCACTGCAACGAAACGAATGAAACGCGACATGGATGCTCCTGGATTGTCGATTCAGCCGCCTGATGAAGCGGATTTCGGCGAAGTGGAAGAACCGGGCGAGTTGCTGCTTTTCGGTCCGCCGTTGACCAGGAACTTGCCGATCAAATCCTCGAGCTGCATCGCCGATTGCGTCAGCACGATTTCGTCGCCGTTCTTCAGGTTCTCCGGCGAACCGCCCGGTTGCAGGCCAACGTACTGGTCGCCCAATAAACCACTGGTGAATATCGCGGCGCCGGAATCGTCCGGGATATCGTTGTACTTGTCATCGATGGCCAGCGTCACCAGCGCATCCATCTTGCCGCGCTCCAATTGGATCGACTGCACCGAGCCCACGCGCACGCCCGCGATCTTCACGGGCGCACGTTCCTTCAGTTGCCCGATGTTGGAAAAACGCGCCTTCACGAGATAACTGTGGCCCTGATGCACGTTGGCAACGGACGTGGTCTGTGTGGCGAGATACGCCAGCGCAGCGAAGCCGAGCAGGATGAAAAGGCCGGTGCCGATGGCGTAGGAAGGACGAGAATTCATGGGCGTGTCTTATGTCAGGAATGCCGTCATCACGAAATCGACCGCGAGGATTACGATCGCGGAGAACACCACGGTGCGCGTGGTCGAATACGCCACGCCTTCGCTGGTCGGTGGCGCGTTGTAGCCTTGGTACACCGCGATGAGCGTGACCACCGCGCCGAAGGCGAGGCTCTTCCACACGCCGTCGATGATGTCTTTCCACAAATCCACCGTGGAAGTCATGTTGCCCCAGAACGTGCCGTTGTCCACGCCGAGCCAGGTGACGCCGACCAGATGTCCGCCAAGAATGCCGAGCGCGTTGAACAGGCACATCAAGAGCGGCATCGCGATCACGCCGGCGAGGTAACGCGGCGCCACCACGTAAGCGATCGGATCCACAGCCATCATTTCCATCGCGTCGATCTGATCGGTCGCGCGCATCAGTCCGATCTCCGCGGTCACTGCGGTGCCCGCGCGGCCCGCGAACAACAACGCGGTCACCACCGGCCCCAGTTCGCGGAACAGCGACAACGCGACCACGGTGCCGAGCGCCGCAGTGCCGCCGAAGATCGACAGCGTGTAATAAAGCTGCAACGCCAGCACCATGCCGACGAACAGTCCGCACGTCATCACGATCACCAGGCTCATCGCGCCGACGAACCACACCTGCCGGCAGATTTCGCGTGAATGACGCAGGCTCTTCGGCAGCGCGATCAGGATTTCGAGGAAGAACAGCCCACACTCGCCGACCTGCGCGATACCGTTCAACAGCCAGTTGCGGCGCACGGCTGTGTTCATCGCGCGAATCCCAATTCGCTCGCGTAATCCGGCGCGGGATAATGAAACGGCACCGGCCCGTCCGCTTCGCCGCCGAAGAACTGCCGCGTCCACGGCGAATCCTGATGCGCCAGCTCGTCCGGCGAGCCTTGCGCGACGAGTTTGCCGTTGGCGATCAGATACACGCGATCGGCCACGCGGCGCACCGCGGCGAGCTCATGCGCGACCAGAATCGAAGTGATTCCGAGCGTGCGATTCAACGTGCCGATCAGGCGCAGCACTTGGTTCAGCGCGATCGGATCCAGGCCCACGAACGGCTCGTCGTAAAGGATCAGCATCGGATCGAAAACGATCGCGCGCGCCAGGGCCACGCGCCGGGCCATGCCGCCGGACAGCTCGCTCGGCATCAGATTCGCCGCGCCTCGCAAACCGACCGCCTGCAATTTGGTCAGCACGATGTCGCGGATCAGCACTTCCGGCAATTTCGTGTGTTGCCGCAGCGGAAAGGCGACGTTCTCGAAGACATTGAAATCGGTCAGCAATGCGGAGTTCTGGAACAGGAATCCGATCTTCTCGCGGAGCGCGAACAGCGCGTTGCGCGGCAAGCGCGCCACATCTTCGCCGTCCACCCGCACCCTGCCGGAATTCGCATGCAATTGTCCGGTGAGATGCCGCAACAGCGTGGTTTTGCCCGTACCACTGGGACCCATGATCGCGGTGACGCTGCCGCGCGGCACCTCGAGACTCAAACCATCGAAGATGATCTTGTCGCCCAGGCGCGAGTGCAGATCGCGCACCTGCACAAGTGGTTCGGCCTCGATCGGTTGCACGACTTGGGACATGACCGCGCTACGTTAGCGGAAGCGCCACGCGCGCGCCAAGCGGCCGCGGTTATGATGCGCGTTGAAGGAGACGCGCATGGCACAACGTTACCCCGATTACATCTGGCACAACGGCGAAATCAAGCCCTGGGCCGATGCGACCGTGCACGTGATGGCGCACGCGCTGCATTACGGCTCTTCGGTGTTCGAGGGAATTCGCAGTTATGCCACGCCACAGGGCACGATCATCTTCCGTCTTACCGATCATTTGAAGCGCCTGTATTACTCGGCCAAGGTGTACGACATCACGATTCCGTATACACCGGATCAGCTCGCGCAGGCGTGCCGCGACGTGATGAAGGCGAACGGCCTGACGCACGGCTATCTGCGGCCGATCGCGTTTCGGGGTTTGGGCGGTTTCGGATTGAGCGCGGAAACACCGACCGATGTCGCGATCGCGGCGTGGCCGATGGGCCCATACCTCGGGCCGGAAGCGCTCGAAAACGGCATCACCGCTTGCGTTTCGAGCTGGCAACGCGTCGCGCCGAATACGATTCCGATGGGTGCGAAAGCCGGCGGCAACTATCTCTCCGGTCAATTGATCGCGCGCGAGGCGCGGCGGTTGGGCTTCGGCGAAGGCATCGCACTGGCGCATACCGGATTGCTCTCGGAAGGCGCGGGCGAAAATCTGTTCCTGGTGATGGACGGTGCGTTGCAAACGGCGCCCGTGAGTGCCGCGCTGTTGAACGGCATCACCCGCGACACACTGATCAAACTGGCGCGCAAGAACGGCATCGAAGTGATCGAACGCGAATTGCCGCGCGAATATCTCTATCTTGCCGATGAAGTGTTCATGTGCGGAACGGCAGCGGAGATCACGCCGATCCGCGAAGTGGACGGCAAACCGGTGGGCGCGGGCAAGGCCGGGCCGGTCACGCGCCGGATGCAGGAGCTGTTCTTCGGTCTATTCGATGGACGCACGAGGGACGAGTGGAGGTGGCTGGAAAAAGCGTGAGCCGTCAGTCGTGAACCGTGAGTCGAAGAGTGCTTCTCGTTTGACGGTTCACGGCTGACGTTTCACTGCTTCTGGAAATCCAGCGTCGCCACGGCGCCACGTTCGGCGCGGGGGCTAAGCGACACGCGCCAGCCATAGAGTTCGCACAGGCGTTTCACGATTGCCAGGCCGAGTCCCGCGCCTTTCACCGTCTGCCCTTCGCCGCGCACGCCGCGTTCGAACAAGCGGTCGGCATCTTCTGCTTTGATACCCGGCCCGGTGTCTTCGACCAGCACGCGGCATTGCTGCACGCGCACCACCACTTCGCCTTCCAGCGTGTACTTGCAGGCGTTGCCGACCAGATTGCCGAGCGCCACCGCGACCACCGACGACGGCGCTTCCACTTCGCAAGGGTGTTCGACTTCCAGACGCATCGTCACCGGCTTGCTGCCGAGGTGCTGCAAATTGGTGTCGATCACTTCCGCGGCGATCCTCGCGACATCGGTGCTTTCGCCATCCACGGGCCCGGAGCGCTCCGCGCGCGACAATAACAGCAAGGCTTGCGTCAATTCGGTGGATTGCCGCACCGCCCGTTCGATGCGTTTCAATCGCGTCTTGATCTTGTCGGAGAGATCGGGATTGTCCAGCAGCAGTTCGGTGGTGGTGGCGATCACGGCGAGCGGCGTGCGCAATTCGTGGCTGACGTCGGCGTTGAATTCGCGGTCGCGTTCGATCAACGCACTCTGCCGCTGCGCGTAGTCGTCGAGCGCCGCAGCCAGTTCGCCGACTTCGTCTTCGGCGAAGTAAGGTGCCAGCGGCTCGAGCTTGCCGCCGCCGCGCCGCAAGGCACGCAGCCGTTGCGCGAGCTCGGTAACCGGCTTCATCACCCGCCCGGACAGGTAGATTCCGAACAGCAGCGACAGCAACCCGAACACCACCACCGCAGCGACGAGGCCGGTGAGCAATTGCCGTCTTCCGAGCTGCTCCCGGCTGATGTCGTAGCGGACGAATCCCACCAGACCATATTTTCTTCGCACCGCCAACTTGTAGTGATGTGTCTGCCCGTCGGGTCCGGTTTCCGTGATGTTGTAGACGCCGCTGCCCAGTTGTTGCCATCCGAGCGGAGCCTTGTAGATGGTGCGATCGCTCCACATCCACGCCTGGATCAACTCCGAGCTTGCCGGCTGACTTGGGTCTTCGTGCACATGCTCCACCGCCTGATCGACGTCATGCTGGAGCGAGGCCACCACCAATTGATCCTCGACCTTGGCGCGCACGTACATTGCGGCAACGGCGAACAGCGCCGACAGGCCGAAACCGAGCAGCGCATAGGAAATGATGATGCGGCTGCGAAGCCTACGTCGCGGTTGCATCCGGATCGACCATGCGATAGCCGATTCCGTGGCGGGTGTGGATCAGCGGCTTGTCGAAGGGCTTGTCGATCGCCGCGCGCAGGCCATGGATGTGCACGCGCAACGAATCCGAATCGGGCAGCTCCTCGCCCCACACCCGTTGTTCGAGTTCCTGCCGTGTCACCACGGAGGGACTGGCTTCCATCAGCGCCTGCAGCAGTTTGAGGCCGATCGGATTCAACTGGATCGGCTTGCCGTCACGCGTGACGGTAAGCGTGTCGAGGTTGAAGGTGAGGTCGGCCACCTTCAGCACCCGGCTCTGCGGCCCCTTGCCGCGGCGCGACAACACTTCCAGCCGTGCGGCGAGTTCCTGCAGCGCGAACGGCTTGGTCATGTAGTCGTCGGCACCGGATTCGAAACCGACCAGCTTCTGATCCAGCGCGTCGCGCGCCGTCAACATCAGGATCGGCGTGTGCTTGTGCGCTTCGCCGCGCAGTTTGCGGCAGACCTCGAGCCCATCCATGCCCGGCAGGGTGAGGTCCAGCACGATCACGTCGAAATCGTTGACTACCGCCAGGTGCAGGCCGGTCACGCCGTCGCCGGCGAAATCGACCACGTGACCGTGATCCTCGAGGTAATCGCCGATGTTGGTCGCGATGTCGTTGTTGTCTTCGATCACCAGCACGCGCATGTGGGGGCCCGTCCAGAACCAGCCGCAGGGACTTGAGACGCATGCGGACGCGTCGCTGACACAAGCTTAGCCTGAAATGAGCATGCGGTCGCACAAAAGGGTGGATGAAGGTTCAGGAAGAGCCGCACGCGACGTGTCGATCGCGCCGCGCGTGCGTCAGCGGGTGATGACGGTGACGCCCGCAGCCGCATCACCGAGATCGCGCCGGCAAATGTGCGACCCCGTCATGACGCGGCAGGGTTCGGCGCCATCGGGAAGATCGAAATCGATCGCCTGCCGGTACACATGGCCGGTCTGTACGCTTTCGGGCGCGAAACGCCACTGTTTCAGCGCCGAAACCGCGGCACGCGCCAGTTGCGGATGATCGCCGCCCGTGAGTACGGCCACGTCCTGCACGCTGCCGTCCGCGGCGATCCGGAATTGCAGGTCCACACGTCCATGTACAGCGCGCTCGCTGAGGGTGACGGGATATTCCGGCGCGACGAAGTGCGCCACCCGCGGCGCCGCGGCCGATTCCGCCGCCGGTTGCGAGCGATCGGGATTCATGGCGGCAGGCGCCGTCGGTGTTGGCGTGGCCGTGGCGGACGTGTGCGCCGGAGCAGATGTCGGATCTAAGGCCGTGTTTGCGAGCTGTGTCGCCACAAGAGGGATCGGGGCTGCGGCCGGGTGGTCCGGAGTCATCGCGGCGGGTGCGGCCTCGCGATCGCTCCGTGCAACGCGCGGCTCCGCCGAACGAGCCGGTTCACTTGCGTAGCTGTTCTTGTTTGTGGAGTCTGTGGAGACTGCCGCAACGATTGGCTTGTGCGGAACGACGGCGGTTGTTTTTCGGACCTTTGCGGGCAGCCTCGCTGTTGGCGCGGCTTCGACAACGCGGTGCTCGGCTGGAAGTGCGGCTTTGCCAACGGATTTTTGTTCCACCACGGGTCGCGGCGTCGGAACATCAGTCGCGGACGCCGTCGCGACACGCAGAGGAGTGTTGAGCCTGGTTTCGAGTGCTGCAGGTTGCAGGGCTTGCTTCACGCCGAATGCGAGCAGCAGCACCCCCACGAGAGAGAACAACGGCAACCAGGCTCCGGGTGCGCGCTGTGCGCGCGGAGCCAGAAGGATTTCGATGCGCTCGATCAGCACGCCCCCATTCGCCGCCGGCGCGAGATTCGAAGCCGTCTCCGCGAGCTCCGCCAGCACTTCGGCGTAACGGCGCGGCGGCGCGCCCATTTTGGCCAATACCGCCTGGTCGCAGCACAGCTCCCGATCCGCCCGCACGCGCGCGGATAGCCAATGCACCACCGGGTGATAGAACAAAACCGTTTCCATCGCGACCTGGATCAGGTTCACGAGGTAATCCCAGCGGCGCACGTGGCACAACTCGTGGGCGAGGATCAGCTCCAGTTGTTCCGGCGGCAAACGCAACAGCAAAGATGTGGGCAACAGGATCGCAGGCTTGAAGATGCCCAGCAGAGTGGGCGCGTCGACGGCAGCGGTGGCCAGCAGCGAGATCGAGCGCCGGACGCCGAAGCGCGCCGCTAGTGCTTCGATGCGTTCGCTCCAGGCGTTCACCCGAATCGCGCCCCGGCGCGCGCGCACCAGCCGCCACCAGTCCCGCACCGAACGCGCGCCGAGCAGCGCGACGCCCGCGCACCACAAGGCGACCATCCAGGGCAGGGCGACATCGATGCGATGCCAGGCGTCGGCGCTCGGCGCGAATCCGGCGTTGCTGGCAAGCCGATCGGGCAGGCGCTGGAAGAATGCCGGCAGCGGCTGCGAAGGCCATAGCCAGCACAACGTGACAATGAGAATCAACGCGCACAGCGCCAGTGCGGCGATACCCAACAGGTAACGCGTCTCCGGCCTGCGGTAGTGCGCACGCAGCACCGCATAGATCCCTCCGATCAGCGCGCCTTGCCAAAGGAAATGCAACAGTGTCCACCCGATGGCGTCGATTGCGTTCATGACGACTTCTCCCGGTCGTCATGCTTTTGGAGCAGTTCACGCAATCTGTCCAGGTCGCGTCGAGAAAGGCGTGCGTTGCCCAAGGCTTCCAGCGCCAGCCGAGAGGTCGAGTTGTCGAAGAGCCGTTCCGCCAGATCGCTGAGCAGGCTCCGCTGCACCTTCTCCTTGGCCAGCGCCGCGCGATATACATGTGCGCGCTGTGAATCGTCGCGCACCACCAAGCCTTTGGCGTGCATGATCTGCAGAAGCTTCAGCGCCGTGGTGTATCCAGTCCCGTCGCGTCGATGCAAGACTTCATGGACATCTCGCACCGTGCAGGCGCCCCTTTCCCAGAGCACCTGCAGGATTTCGAGTTCGGCGTCGGTGGGACGAATCGGTGGCATCTGCATTTGTGGCCTGATTCGGGCGAATCCGAAGCGGCGGCTCAACCACCGCCACCACCTGCATACACGCTGCCTCTGTGCTGCATGTGGTCCATCATGTCCTGGGCATCCTTCTCGTCCTGTCGCATCTGCGCGTAGGTCCTGCATACACGCTTGGGTATGTGCGAGCCGGTCGGCATTTCGTTGCTGCAAACCAGGCGATTTCCGTCGCGGCGGGTCAGGATGTCGTTCACCGCCTGCTGGTCACCGAACAACCGGACTTTGGCGGTCTGGTCCATCTGATCGACCGTGCCGAATTTGTCGAACAGGCCTTGCATCTCTATCAATCTATTGTCGACCTCGTCCTTCTCGGACTTGCTGGCGTATTGCCAGCGCCCGCCCGACCCCATCTGTTGGCGGATCGCCGCCGCTACCGCGGCGAAATCGTCCTTGTTGGTCGCCTTGACCACCGGCGCGTCGTCTGCCAAGGCAATCCCCGCCTGCAACGCGCCGCAAGACAGGACCGCTGCCAAAATCCACTTGCTCATCTTCATGTCAATGCCCCCGTATTGGTCCGGCGCCTTCCGGCGCGATCTTCCCCGAAGATTGTCGGATGCTAGACCCGCGGGAGCGACGGCGTCAACGATCTGCTTCGTAGCGGACCCGAGCCGCCGCGTGAAGCATCGAACCAATATTGGAGCGGAGCCGATTGAAGAAGGCGCATCTTGCGATTAGCACTGGGTTTTACACGGAACGGGACGCCCCGTATTCCCCCACATTCGTGCATCTTCCTCGTCCTGCCGCATTTGCGCGTAGGTTCTGCACACGCGCTTCGGAATATGCGAGCCGGTAGGCATTTCGTCGCTGCAAACCAGATGTTCGCCATCGCGCTTGGTCAGGATCTCGTTCACCGCTTCCTGATCGTTGAACAAACGCATTCTCGTGTCCGGATCCATCTGCTGCACCGTATTGAACTTGTCGAACAACGCCTGCATGTCGTCGAGCCCGCGGTCGACCTGCTCCTTCTCGAGATTGCTGGTGTATTGCCAGCGGCCGCCCGGTTGCAGTTGCTGCCTCACTTCCGCGGCGACGGCTTCGAACGCCGTCTTGTTGTCGGCCTTGACCGTCGGCTTGGCGTCGCTGCCGAAGGCGACGCCCGCCTGCAATGCAACAGCGAACGCGACTGCCGCCATCATCGATTTGCCGAATTTCATATTGCCTCCGAAGCCGATCATTGATGGCGATTCGCCGCTGGATGCCCGGAGCGGGCATCCAGGTTCGACGAAACGTCCTGCTCAACAAGTCACTCCGCTGCTGCCGCCACATTGGGAGGCACGACCGCCGTTTCTGTTTTCGATGACGTCCAGCTGCCAGCGCGCGTTGTCCTGCTCGTGCCGGATGTCGCCATAAGTCCTGCACACGCGCTGCGGTATATGCGAGCCGATGGGCTCGATGTTCTCGCAAACCAGATGCTGATCATCGCGCTTGGTCAGGATCTCGTTGACGGCCTCTTGATCGTTGAACAGGCGCGCCTTGGTGTTCTGATCCATCTTGTCCACCGCGCCGAATTGCTCGAACAGCGCCTGCATGTCGTCCAATCGCTGATTGACCTGCTCCTTTTCCAGCTTGCTGGTGTATTCCCAGCGGCCGCCGCGCTGCAGTTCCTGCCTCACGGCTGCGGCTACGGATTCGAAGGCTGCCTTGTTGTCGGCCTTGATGGTTGCGCCGACCTCATCCGCGCCAACCACACCTGGCAGTGCCAAGGCGGTGGTCAGTGCCGCCCCTATCAACCATTTGTACATTGTCGAGGTCTCCTGATTCCCTTCCCGCACCTCCAATGTAGGCCACAGTCTTCCGACTGTCAACGATTCTTTTCGTACTAATCATTTCGTTGAGCCGGGCGGCAAGACCTGCCGCACGCAGTTCTAACCCGTCGCCTCCTCGACATGGCGTACGACCGCCGCTGCGACGTCCACGCCACTGACCGCTTCGATGCCTTCCAGCCCCGGCGAGGCGTTGACCTCCAGCACCAGCGGACCGCGCTCCGAACGCAGCAGATCCACGCCCGCAATCCCCAATTCCATCGCACGCGCGGCGCGCAAGGCCGTCTCCCGTTCGCGCCCGCTGAGTTCGACCTTGCTGCCGGTGCCGCCGCGGTGCAGGTTGGAACGGAAATCGCCCGGCGAGGCTTCGCGTTGCATCGCCGCGACCACTTCGTCGCCGACCACGAAGCAGCGCACATCGCGGCCATTGGCCTCGCGCACGAATTCCTGCACCAGGAAATTCGCGTAGAGTCCCCGGAACGCCTCGATCACGCTTTGCGACGCAGCGGGTTTCTCGGCAAGCACGACGCCCTGTCCCTGCGCGCCTTCGTTGAGCTTGATGACGTGCGGTGGCGGACCGAGCATGTCGAGCAGATCGCTGGTGTCATCCGGATTGTCTCCGAACACGGTGGTCGGCATGTCCAGCCCGCGTTTGGCGAGGATCTGCAGGCTGCGCAGCTTGTCACGAGCGCGCAGCACGGCTTCGGAGGAGTTGGGCGTATAGACGCCCATCATTTCGAACTGGCGCAGCACCGCGGTGCCGTAAAAGGTGATCGACGCGCCGATGCGCGGGATCACGCAATCGAAACCCTTGAGCACGCGGCCGCCGTAATGCAGCGCGAAACCGTCATAACCGATACGCATGTAGCAGCGCAGCGGATCCAGCACGCGCACACGGTGGCCGCGCGCGCGCGCCGCGGCGACCAGCCGCGTGGTTGAATACAGCCGCGCATTGCGCGAGAGGATGGCGATCTTCATGGACGGCGCCCCGACACGCCGTCAGCGTATAGCACGCGCGGCGCCGGCGCGCAGCGGTGCCTCCGGCCCCGTCAGGCGACGCTTTCCTGTGGCATCGAGAAATCCTCGAAAAGGCTCCGGGTATCTTCCAGGTTCTCGAATTGCAGGACGCCGAGTTCCTCGAATTTCTGCCGCAGCCAGCCGTCGCCGGCGTCCAGCAGGCCGAGCCGTTTGCAGTTCGGAACGACATTGGTGAACAACATCCGCTGGAACACCTGCCGTTCGGGCGACTGCATGATCAGTTTGATGGTCTGCTTCACCGGCAGGCCCATCCGCTCCCAGACTTCCTGCTGCAGGAAGCGGTCGCGCATGCGCACCGCGGCTTCGAACACGAACTCCTGCCGCTCGCGCAGTTCCGCGGCGGAAAGCTCTGAATAGAGTTCCTTCAATGTCATCACTCCGAACGCGATGTGCCGCGATTCGTCGGCCATCACGTAGCGCAGGATGTGGCGCAGCAGCGGCTCCACCGTCAGATCGTGCATCGAACGGAATGCGGACAGCGCGAGCCCCTCCACCATGATCTGCATGCCGAGATAAGTCATATCCCAGCGGCTGTCATGCACGATCTGGTCGAGCAGCAGCTTCAGATGGGCATTGATCGGGTAGTGGCCGGACAACTTCGTATCGAGGTAGCGCGAGAACAC
>Ga0070741_10018366_pt1 | contig 11336 bp, 9 predicted proteins | sample Coa_R1_4_FD_66440 | JGI IMG/M metagenome (GOLD analysis project Ga0070741, IMG submission 66440) | Surface soil microbial communities from Centralia Pennsylvania, which are recovering from an underground coalmine fire - Coalmine... | ecosystem: Environmental > Terrestrial > Soil > Unclassified ...
TATTTGAACATCAACCGCAAGCTGTCCCACGCCCGGCCCAGCCAGCCCGCGATCCCGACCGACTCGAGCGCGACCACCGGATAGTCCGCGAGCGGCTTGCCGTCGAGCGTGACGTGCAGCGTGCCGACCTTCTGCCCCTGCGCGATCGGCGCGATCAGCGGCTGCTCCGACAGGAGCTCCGCCTTCAGCTTGGACGCGTCGCCCTTCGGCACCGTCACGAAGAGGTCGCGCAGCACGCCCGCGTGCAGGCGCGAGGCGCTGCCCTTCCAGACCTCGAGCGTGCTGATCGGGTGCTCCTTCTGGTACAGGCGCACGCTGTCGAAGAACTGGAAGCCGTAGTTGAGCAGCTTCTGGCTCTCCTGCGCTCGCAGCGTCTCGGACGCGGTGCCGAGCACCACCGACATCAGGCGCCGCGGTCCGCGCCTCGCCGAGGCGACCAGGCAGTAGCCCGCGCTCTCGGTGTGTCCGGTCTTCACGCCGTCGACGTTGGGATCGAGCCACAGCAGCCGGTTGCGGTTCAGCTGCGTGATGTTGTTGTAGCGGTACTCGCGCACCGAGTAGATCTTGTAGTACTCGGGGAAGTCGCGGATCAGCGCCGCCGTCAACAGCGCCAGGTCGTTCGCGGTCGAGTAGTGCCTCGGATCCGGCAGGCCGCTGACGTTGGTGAAGTTGGTATTGTTCATGCCGAGGCGCTGCGCCTCGCGGTTCATCATCAGTACGAACGCTTCCTCGGATCCCGCGATGGCCTCGGCGAGCGCGATGCAGGCGTCGTTGCCCGAGTCGACGATCATGCCGTAGAGCAGCTCCTCGACCGTCACCTTCTTGTTCGGCTGGATGAACATGCGCGAGCCGCCCACGCGCCACGCGCGCACCGACACCGGCACCGCCTGGTCGATCGCGACGGTCTTCTGCCGGATCGCGGAGAAGGCGACGTACGCGGTCATCAGCTTGGTGAGCGAAGCCGGCTCCATGCGCTCGTCGGCGTTGCGGGTGGCGATCGGCTCGCCGCTCGACACGTCCATGAGCACCCACGCGCGCGCGGCGATCGCGGGCGGCTGGGGAGCTTGGGCGGCGGCGGCGCCGCAAAGGGAGACGAAGAGAAAAAAAAGCGAGACGACTCGGAAGCGTGACATCGATGCTGCGTCGGAAGAAAAGAGAATTATACCGGCGCTCTAGCGCTCGATGACCACCGGCTTGAGATCCAGGGCCTCGCGGATGCGCACGGCGACGCCGTCCGCCTCGCCGCGGTCGCGATACGGCCCGAGGCGCACCCGGAACAGGCCCTCGACGGGCATCACGTCGAACGAGCGATCGACCCACGACAGCTCGCGCTCGAGGCGCGCGCGCAGCGCGTCGGCGTTGTCGCGCGCGGAGAACGCGCCGAGCTGGAGATAGACGCCCTTCGCGTCGGGCGTGGCGGGGATGGCCTCGACGGGGAGCGGACGCGCTTCCGCGCCCGGCGGCACCGCGGCCGCGACCGGCGGCGGCGGCTCGACGGGCGCCGCGCGCGCGGCGCGCTGCTCCTCCGCGACCCGCGACATGTCGCCCGGCAGCAGCGCCTCGACCTCGACCGGCGCGCTGCCCGCGTTGACGTAGCCGAGCTTGGCCGCGGCCGCGTACGAGAGATCGATGATGCGGCCCGAGTGGAACGGGCCGCGGTCGTTGATGCGCACGACGACGCTGCGGCCGTTCTTGAGGTTGGTGACGCGCGCGTAGCTCGGGATCGGCAGCGTCGTGTGCGCGGCGGTCAGCTTGTACATGTCGTAGCGCTCGCCGCTCGAGGTCATCTGGCCGTGGAACTTCTTTCCGTACCAGCTGGCGATGCCGCGCTCCTTGTAGGGCCGCAGGCTCTTCGCGGGGACGTAATGGCGGCCGAAGACGGTGTACGGGTTGTTCGCGCTCTTGTGCAGCGGCTCGACGCGGGGCGTCGGCTCGGGGACCGATTCGACGTTCCTCGGCGGCGACGCGCCGGGCCCGTCGTCCTTGTAATAGCCGCCGGGGCGCTTCGGCGAGGTGCCGCAGGCCGCGAGCAGCGCGACGACGGCGACGGCGACGAGCGCCCCGCGAGCTCCGCCGGCTCGCCCCGCGATCACGTCTGCACCAGGGTGCGGTGGTTCTGGATGCTCATCAGCATCCCGATCGCGATGAAGAGCGTCACGAGCGCCGTCCCGCCGTAGGAGATGAACGGCAGCGGCACGCCGACCACGGGCAGCAGGCCGCTCACCATCCCCATGTTGACGAAGGCGTAGGTGAAGAGCGTGAGCGTGAGCGACCCGGCGAGCAGGCGCGCGAAGAAGGTCGGCGCGTTCGCCGCGATCATGAGTCCGCGCGTGACGAGCGAGAGGTACAGGACGAGCAGCAGGCCGTTCCCCAGCAGCCCGAACTCCTCGGAGAACACCGCGAAGATGAAGTCGGTCGAGCGCTCGGGGATGAACTCGAGGTGCGTCTGCGTGCCCTTCAGCCAGCCCTTGCCGACCAGGCCGCCCGAGCCGACCGCGATCGTCGCCTGGATGATGTGGTAGCCGGCGCCGAGCGGATCCTGGCTGGGATCGAGCAGCGTCAGGACGCGCTTGCGCTGGTAGTCGTGCAGCATGCCCCAGAGCAGCGGCATCGCGCCGAGGATCGCGAGCCCGCCGCCGACGATGATCCTCCACGAGAGCCCCGCGAGGAAGATCACGAAGAACCCGGCGGCGGTCACGAGCATCGCCGTGCCGAGGTCGGGCTGGCGCACGATCAGCGCCACCGGCACGGCGAGCAGGATCATAGCGACCAGGTAGTCGCGCAAGCGCAGCGCCGCCTCGTGCCGGTGGAAGTACCAGGCGAGCATGAGCGGCATCGCGATCTTCATCAGCTCCGAGGGCTGCACGCTGCCGAAGCCGAACGAGAGCCAGCGCCGGGCGCCGTTGCGCACGTCGCCGAACAAGGCCACCGCCACGAGGAGCAGCAGCCCGAGCATGTAGACCGGAAGCGCGAAGCGCATCAGCGTCTGCGGCGACACCTGCGCGATCACCCACATCAGCGCGAACGCGACGAGGATGTTCACGACCTGCGCGGTCACCCGCGCCGGGTTCTCGTTGGAGGCGCTGTACAGCGTCAGCAGCCCGAGCGCGAGCAGCGCGAAGGCGATGCCGAGCAGCGGGCCGTCGAGGCGGCCGGTGAGCCGCCGCACGAGGTTGTCAATCGCTCTCATCGTCGTCGTTCTGGGGAGTCGGGGCCGCTTCGGCGGGCTTGCCCTTGCGCTTGCCGAGCAGGTAGTAATCGAGCACCTGGCGCGCGATGGGCGCGGCGGCGCGCGCGCCGAAGCCCGCGTTCTCGACCACGACCGCGAGCGCGATCTTGGGGTTCTCGACCGGCGCAAAGGCGATGAACAGCGCGTGGTCGCGGTGGCGCTCGGCGGTGCGCTTCTCGTCGTATTTCTCGGTCTGCTTGATCGCGATCACCTGCGCCGTGCCGGTCTTGCCGCCGCTCGTGTACTCGGCGCCCCGGAACGCCGCCGCCCCGGTGCCCTCCTTGTTCACGCCGACCATCGCGCGCTTGATGAACTGGATGTTCTGCGGCTTCAGCTTGATGGTCTTCACCGGCTCGGGCTCGACGTAGGTGCGCTCGCCGGTCTTCGCGCTCTCGATGTAGTTCACGAAGTGCGGCCGGTACATGACGCCGTTGTTCGCGAGCGTCGCGACCGCCTGCGCGAGCTGCAGCGGCGTGTACGAGTTGTAGCCCTGGCCGATCGCCACGCTGATCGTCTCGCCCGCGTACCACTTCTGCTGCTCCGGGCGGCGGAAGCGCTTCAGCTTCCACTCCTGCGAGGGCAGCACGCCGATCGCCTCGCCCTCGACGTCGACGCCGGTGCGCTGGCCGAAGCCGAACTGGCCGATGAAGCGCGCCATGGTGTCGATGCCGAGGTCGTTGCCGAGGATGTAGTAGTAGGTGTCGCACGACTCGACGATCGACTTGTACATGTCGACGTAGCCGTGCCCGCCCGCCTTGTCGTCGCGGAAGCGGTGGCCGCCGAAGTTGAAGTAGCCCGGGTCGAAGATCGCCTGCGTCGGCGTGCGCTTGCCCACCTCGAGCGCGGTGAGGGCCATGTACGGCTTGAACGTCGACCCCGGCGGGTACAGGCCCGCGAGCGCGCGGTTGTTGAGCGGCAGGTCGGGCGAGTTGTTCAGCTCGTCCCAGTTCGCGGGGTCGATGCCGTCGACGAAGAGGTTCGGGTCGAACCCGGGCTTGGAGACGAACGCGAGGATGCCGCCGGTCGAGGGCTCGATCGCCACCAGCGCCCCGCGCCGGTCGCCGAACGCCTCGTCGGCGACCTGCTGCAGCCGGATGTCGAGCGTGAGCGTGAGGTTGTTGCCCGAGATGGGCGCGGTGCGCGACAGCGTGCGCACGCCGTGCCCGCCGGCGTCGATCTCGACCTGCTCGAAGCCGGTCGTTCCGTGCAGCTCCTGCTCGTAGCTCTGCTCGAGACCGGTCTTGCCGATGTGGTCGGTGCCCTTGTAGTTCGCATCGAGCCCCGCCTCCTCGATGCGCTCGAGGTCGCGATCGGTGATGCGGTTGATGTAGCCGGTGACGTGCGAGGCGAGCTCGGCGAGCGGGTACTGTCGGAACAGGCGCGCCTTCACGTCGACGCCCGGCAGCCGGTACTTGAGCACGGTGATCTTCGCGACCTCTTCGTCGGTCAGCCGGATGCGGATCGGGATCGAGTCGAGCGTCTTGCTCTCCTCCATCATCTTCTGGAAGCGGCGGCGGTCCTTGGGCTGGATGTCGACGATGCCGGCGAGCTCGTCGATCGTCGCCCTGAGATTCGCGACCTTGCTCGGGCTGATCTCGAGCGTGTACGCGGCGTAGTTGCGCGCCAGCACGACGTCGTTGCGGTCGACGATCAGCCCGCGGTTGGGCAGCACGGGGACGATCGAGATGCGGTTGTCCTCGGCCTTGGTGTGATAGTAGTCGTGCTGGATGACCTGCAGGTAGAAGAAGCGCGCGAACAGCAGGCCGAACGCGATCACCACCGCCATCCCGGCGAAGCCCACGCGCAGCTGGAAGTAATGCAGCTCGCGCTGCGTGTTCTTGAGCTCGGCGATCCTCATATCGAGCGCGGCTCGTCGGAATGGCGCGGCCGGCGCTGCGGGATGAGCAGCACGTACGTCGCCACCGGCCACAGCGCCCCCGCGATCACCGGACCGATGAAATAGGCGAGCCCCGGGTACGCGCCGCCCGCCGCCATGCGCACGAGCAGCATCAGCAGCTCGCTCGCGACGAGGAGAATGAGCACGTGCGCCGCCTGCGCCCACGCGGAGAACCACAGGATGCGCCGGTGCAGCGCGATCGCGCCGAACGCGAGGATCGCGTACGCGAACGCGTGCTGCCCCATGAGCGCGCCGTTGCCCGCGTCCATGAGCAGGCCGAGCGCCCAGGCGAAGCCGATGCCCATCTTGCGCGGCTCGTGCACGCACCAGAAGGCGATGACCAGCGCGAGCAGGTCGGGCAGCCCGACCACGTCGCTCCACGGCAGCAGGTTGAACAGCATCGCGGCCGCCGCGGTGAGCGCCATGAAGCCGACGTTCACCGGCCGCGGGATGCCCTGGAAGCGGGGATCAAAGGCCATGATCCGCCTTCCTCACGGCCGCCTCGGGCGCTTCGCCTTCGCCGCGGGCTTCGCTTCCTGATCCGCGGCCTGCGGCGGAGCCGGCGGCTGCTTCCAGTCGTACGCGAGCACCAGGACCTGCCGGTGGCGGTCGGGGCCGGTGGTCGCGACGCACGACACTTTCGCGAACGCGTACGCGGCGTCGCGCTCGATCTTCACGACCTTGGCGACCGGCAGCCCTTCGGGGTAGGTGCCGTCGATGCCCGAGGTGACGAGCGTGTCCCCGTTCTGGATGTCCGCGTTGGTCGGCATGTAGCGCAGCTCGAGGGTGCCGGGCTCGCTTCCGCCGTAGACGACGGCGCGCAGGCCGTTCCTCACGATCTGCGCGGGGATCGCCTGCTCGCGGTCGGTGACGAGAGTCACTTCGGAGAGGAGCGGGTAGACGCGCGTCACCTGGCCGATGACGCCGACGTCGTCGATCACGGCCTGCCCGGTCTGGAGGCCCTGCTGGCTGCCCTTGTCGATGACGACCTTGCGCGAGAACGGATCGCGGCTCGTGTACAGGATCTCGGCGAAGGTCGCCTTGCGCGGCAGCTGCTCCTGCGCGTCGAGCAGGCGCCGCAGCTGCACGTTCTCGGCGCGCAGCGCCTCCAGCGTGAGCAGGTCGTTCGCCGACTCGAGCTGGCGCGTCTTGAGCTGCTCGTTCTCCTGCTTCAGCGTCACTAGGCTCGTGAAGTAGCCGGCCGCGCCGTTCGCGAGGTCGACGGGCAGCAGCGCCAGGCGCTGCAGCGGGTAGACGACGATCGCGGCCACCTGGCGCAGCGACTCGGTATAGCGGAAGCGCGCGTCGAGCACCATCAGCAGGACGGCGAGCGAAATGAAGAACATCAGGCGTACCAGCGGTGCGGGCCCACGGCTGAAGAACGGCGGCGGCTGGTAGTCCATCAGGGGGGCGGAAAGCGTAAAGCGGTAGAGGGACGCGCGAGGCGCGCCGGTGCGCCGGCGCTCTTCACGCGCTCAAGCATGCATGCAGCGGGGTTCCGTCATTCGTTGGCGAAGATGCTCCCGAGCTTTTCCATCTTTTCGAGCGCCTTGCCCGAGCCGCGCACGACGCACGTGAGCGGATCGTCGGCGACGATCACGGGCAGCCCCGTCTCTTCCATGAGCAGGCGGTCCAGGTCGCGCAGCAGCGCGCCGCCGCCGGTCAGCACCATGCCTTTTTCCGCGATGTCGGCGCCGAGCTCGGGCGGCGTCTGCTCGAGCGCGGACTTCACCGCGCCGACGATCTGGTTGAGCGGCTCGGTGAGCGCCTCCAGGATCTCGTTCGAGCTGATGGTGAAGCTGCGCGGAATGCCCTCGGCGAGGTTGCGCCCCTTCACCTCCATCTCGCGCACTTCCGACCCCGGGAACGCCGAGCCGATCTCCTTCTTGATCGTCTCGGCGGTCGTCTCGCCGATCAGCATGCCGTAGTTGCGGCGGATGTAGTTGATGATCGCCTCGTCGAACTTGTCGCCGCCGACGCGCACCGATCCCGAGAACACCATGCCGCCGAGCGAGATCACGCCGACTTCCGTCGTGCCGCCGCCGATGTCGACGACCATCGAGCCCGTCGCCTCGGCGACCGGAAGATCGGCGCCGATCGCGGCCGCCATCGGCTCCTCGATCAGGTACACCTGGCTCGCACCCGCCTCGGTCGCGGCCTCGCGGATCGCTCGGCGCTCGACCTGGGTCGAGCCGCACGGCACGCAGATGATGATGCGGGGCGAGGGCGAGAACAGGCGCGACTCGTGCACCTTCTTGATGAACTGCTTGAGCATCTGCTCGGTGACGGTGAAGTCGGCGATCACGCCGTCCTTCATCGGGCGGATGGCGGTGATGTTGCCCGGCGTCTTGCCGAGCATCTGCTTCGCTTCCTTGCCGACCGCCTGGATCGTCTTCTTGCCGTTCGGTCCGCCTTCCTGGCGGATGGCGACGACGGAAGGCTCGTCGAGCACGATGCCTTTGCCGCGCACGTAAATCAGCGTATTGGCCGTGCCCAGGTCAATCGCCATGTCGTCGGAGAAATACCCGCGTAAAAAGCCGAACATCTTCGTTGAGTCCCTCAATGCCTTTGTCCTGATCCCCGGTGGCGGTGCCACCCCTGTTTCCGCCGCAAAACCCTTTTGGGACAGCGTCTTAGACGAAGCGGATTCGCGAACGCGCTATAATACCGCAAATACCCGTCGGCTAAAGTGAAATTTCATGCGGCTGTCCCCCGAGGAAGTGCAACAAATCGCGATGCTCGCGCGGCTCGAGATCGGAGACGCCGAGGCGCCGGCGCTGCAGTCGCAATTGAGCGACATTTTGTCGATGATCGGCGAGATGCAGAAGGTGAACACCGACGGCATCGAGCCGATGGCGCACGCTCGCGACGTGACGCTGCGGCTGCGCGCGGACGAGGTGAGCGAGCCCGATCGGCGCGACGCGTACCAGTCGGTCGCGCCCCGGGTCGAGAGCGGGCTCTACCTCGTGCCGAAGGTGATCGAATAGAGCGCCCCGTCCGGCGGCCCGGCCATGCATGACCGGTCCCTGAAGCAGCTTTCGGCCGCGCTCGCGCGCCGTGAAATATCGAGCGTCGAATTGACGCGATTGTTTCTCGCGCGCTGCGAGAAGGCGCGCGCGCTCAACGCCTTCGTGAGCCTCGATCCGGAGCGCAGCCTCGCGCAGGCGCGCGCGGCCGACGCGCGGATCGCGGCCGGAACGGGCGGCCCGCTCACCGGCATCCCGATCGCGCACAAGGACATCTTCCTCGCCCGCGGGTGGCGCGCGACCTGCGGCTCGCGCATGCTCGCCGACTTCGTCGCCCCGTACGACGCGCACGTCATCGAGCGCTTCGACGCCGCCGGCTGCGTCGTGCTGGGCAAGACCAACATGGACGAGTTCGCGATGGGCTCGTCCAACGAGAACTCCCACTTCGGGCCGGTGAAGAACCCGTGGGACGGCGCGCGCGTGCCGGGCGGCTCCTCGGGCGGCTCGGCCGCCGCGGTGGCGGCGCGCATCGCGCCGGCGGCGACCGGCACCGATACCGGCGGCTCGATCCGCCAGCCCGCGGCGCTCACCGGGATCTGCGGCCTCAAGCCGACCTACGGCGTCGTCTCGCGCTACGGCATGGTCGCGTACGCGTCCAGCCTCGACCAGGGCGGGCCGATGGCGAAGAGCGCCGAGGATCTCGCGCTGCTCACGAACGTGATGGCGGGGCACGACGCGCGCGACTCGACCTCGCTCGAGCGGCCCGCGGAGGATTACGCGCGCGAGCTCGAGCGGCCGCTCTCCGGATTGCGCATCGGCGTCTGCCGCGAGCATTTCGGCGCGGGGCTGGCGGGCGAGGTCGGCGCGGCGGTGGAGGCGGCGATCGCGGGGCTCGAGCGCCTCGGCGCGCGCCGCGTCGAGATCGAATTGCCGAACAACCGCCTGTCGCTGCCCGCGTACTACGTGATCGCGCCGGCCGAGGCGTCGTCGAACCTGTCGCGCTACGACGGCGTGCGCTACGGCTACCGCGCGAAAGAATACGCCGACCTGCTCGACATGTACCGCAAGACGCGGGCGCAGGGCTTCGGCGCCGAGGTGAAGCGGCGCATCCTCATCGGCACCTACGTGCTCTCGCACGGCTACTACGACGCCTACTACCTGAAGGCGCAGAAGGTGCGGCGCCTCATCGCGCGCGACTACGCCGAGGCGTTCCGCGCCTGCGACGTGATCGCCGGGCCGACGACGCCCGGCGTCGCCTTCGCGATCGGCGCCAAGGCGTCCGACCCGGTGCAGATGTACCTCTCCGACATCTACACCGTCCCCGTGAACCTCGCGGGACTTCCGGCGCTGTCGATCCCGTGCGGGGCGGGCGAAGCCGGGCTGCCCGTCGGCCTGCACCTGGTCGGCGACTACTTCTCGGAGGCGCGCCTGCTCGGGATCGCGCACCGCTACCAGCAGGCGAGCGACTGGCACCTGCGCGCCCCCGAGGGGGGCCGATGAGCGCCTGGGAGATCGTCGTCGGCCTCGAGACGCACGCGCAGCTCGCGACGCGCTCGAAGATGTTCTCGGGAGCGTCGACCGCGTTCGGCGCGCCGCCCAACACGCAGGCGAGCGCGGTCGATGTCGCGCTGCCGGGCGTGCTGCCGGTGGCGAACAAGCGGGCGGTGGAATGCGCGATACGATTCGGGCTCGCCGTCGGCGGCCGGGACGTGATCAACCGCCGGTCGATTTTTGCGCGAAAGAATTATTTCTATCCCGACCTGCCGAAGGGCTACCAGATCAGTCAGTACGAGCTCCCCGTCGTGAAGGGCGGCGAGATACCGATCGTCTCGCCGACGCGGGGACCGCTGAAGATCCGTCTGACGCGGGCTCACCTCGAGGAGGACGCGGGCAAGCTGCTGCACGAGGATTTCCGAGGTGCGAGCGGCGTCGACCTCAATCGGGCCGGTACCCCGCTCCTGGAAATCGTCTCCGAGCCGGAGATGCGCTCGGCCGAAGAGGCGGTGGAGTACGCGAAGGCGCTGCATAAGCTGGTCGTCGAGGAAATCGGGATCTGCGACGGCAACATGCAGGAAGGCTCGTTCCGCTTCGACGCCAACGTGTCCGTGCGCCGGCCCGGCGCAGCGCTGGGCACCCGATGCGAGATCAAGAACCTGAACTCGTTCCGCTTCCTCCAGCACGCCATCCAGTTCGAAGTCCGGCGCCAGATCGAGGTCATCGAGGACGGCGGGAAGATCGTGCAGGAGACCCGACTCTACGATGCCGACCGCGACGAGACCCGCTCGATGCGGACCAAGGAAGAGGCGCACGACTACCGGTACTTCCCGGATCCGGATCTGCCGCCGCTCGAAATATCGGAAGCGTGGATCGGGGAGATCGAAGCCGGCATGGGGGAGTCGCTGGAGTCGCGGCGAAGCCGGTTCGTCGCGTACGGCCTTCCGCAGGATCAGGTGAACCTGCTCGTCGCGACCCGCGATGCGTCCACGTTCGCCCTGTCGACGTTCAGCGGGGCGCCCAGGGAAGCGGTACCCACGCTGTCGAACTGGATCCTCGGGCCGCTGACTGCGAAGCTGAAAGAAGAGAAGCTCGATTTTTCGCAGAGCAAAGTCGGTTCCGGCGTGCTGAGGGCCTTGCTCGCTCGCGTCGCGGACGGAACCATTTCGAATACGACCGCCGTCGGCAAGGTATTGCCCGCCCTTTGGGCCGGCGAGGGCTCCGTCGACGATATCATCGAAAGCAAGGGGCTCAAGCAGATCACCGACGCCGGCGAGATCGAGCGCACCGTGGACGAGGTGCTTGCCGCGAACGCCAGGCAGGTCGAGGACTACCGCGCCGGGAAGGAGAAGGCGTTCAACTCGCTGGTGGGGCAGGTGATGAAGGCGACCCGCGGCAAGGGCAACCCGGCCCGGATCAGCGAGCTGCTGCGCAAGAAGCTCGGCCGCTGAGGCCTGCGCTATCGCTTCGGCGTGGCGCGGGTCAGCTCGACGTAGCGGCGCTTGTCCTCGTCGTACCTGGCGTTGATCGCGGACGCTTCCTTGCGGCGCGCGTCGAGCGCCTGCTGCCAGTTCTGGATGTCGACGCCCGCAGTCTCGAGGTCGAGCTCGAGCTTCCTCGGGAGCGCCTTGTTCGCGTAGGAGGTCTTCTCCTTGTTGAGAGCGTCCTGACGCTTCAGCGCGTCGGCGTAGTGTCTCTCGGCGTCCTGGACCGCCACGGCGTTGTCCTTCAGCGCACGGGCGCGCGCGTC
>Ga0070741_10018367_pt1 | contig 11336 bp, 7 predicted proteins | sample Coa_R1_4_FD_66440 | JGI IMG/M metagenome (GOLD analysis project Ga0070741, IMG submission 66440) | Surface soil microbial communities from Centralia Pennsylvania, which are recovering from an underground coalmine fire - Coalmine... | ecosystem: Environmental > Terrestrial > Soil > Unclassified ...
CATATAACACGGCTATCGATAACTACTTCCCAAATCCTTACAGCCTGCAATATATGTTGGACGTGCAGCGGAAGTTAGGGCATGGGTTCGTCTTTGATACGGGCTTTGTCATGACGAGAGGCCTCAAGATGAACCTTGACAGCAGGATTAATTACCCGGATCGTGTGACTGGAATTGCCCCCGACCCCGCGGTCGGCACGATGCACTACTATCAAGCTGCTGACACAAGCAGTTACTACGCCTGGCAAACTTCGCTGGACAGACGTTTTGCGAACTCTCTCGAATTGGGCGTGAACTACACTTGGTCCCGCAGTTTTGCGTACGAACTCGGGGATCTGGAATTGCACGGCTACCCCCAGGACATCAACAACGTCAGGGCGGACCACGGGCCCACTAATTACGACCAGCCCAATAATTTCAACGCACATGTGGTTTACGTGCTGCCTATAGACACGTGGGCCGGCGTAAGCGGCAGGAGCGGAAAACTGCTGCTGGGCGGCTGGCAGGTTTCCAGCATCTTCACTGCCGGGAGTGGATTCCCCGCCACTGTCAGCGTCGGCAATTCTTCCTATCCCGCGGACCGACCCGACGCCGTTAACGGTGTGAATCCCTACTTCAGTAACTATCAAAGAACGCTTCTGTACTTGAACACGGCGGCTTTCGCTTTAGTGCCCTTTAGCAGCGCCAGCGGGGCTCCGATCCGGCCGGGAAACCTGAGTCGCAACTCCATTCGCACGCCGGGAGCTTGGAATGTTGATCTGTCGGCGGCCAAGAACCTTGCCATAACGGAGCGGTTGAACTTTCAATTGCGCGCCGACTTTTTCAATGCCTTTAACCACACTAACCTGGCGGGATTGCAGACTAATATTAACTCGGCGAGGTTCGGTCAGTTCACCTCTGCGATCGCCAGGACAATTCAAGTCGGCGCTAGGTTGACCTTCTAACCGGTTGGGTCATGCCAATACCCCGGGAATCCGAGTCGAGGCCGCTGAAGGCGGCACAACCTAAGATCTTAGTTGCGCCCGCCGCTAAAGCCGAAGTTCATAAGCCCGTTGCGCAGGGTTGCCTATGTTTCAGGCGGGAACAGAGATAACATTGTGACTCAGGGTCGCAACAAGTTCCTTCTGTCGCGTGAGCAAGAAACTACCCTTGACCGAGCCCGAGGCGCTTTGCTGGACATAGCAGAAATTATATGCGGCTGCCGGGATCAGATGCGCAGATGTGAGCCGCGAGGTTGAGATGAGGATCGACTCCTTAATCCGGCTAATTCAAAAAGGAACATCGTCAACATGACCGATCGTAAGACCTTGCTCCAGGCTGTAAGCTTGGCCATCGCAGTGACTCTTGGCGGAGGCAATCTGGATGTGATAGCGCAAAGCCGAGGCGACGCAAGCAACCCTGCTGGCATCCCTGGCACGCCGGAAGAGCCGGTGCGGGTTCTGAACGGTCAGATCGATCTGGACCGTCACGATGGAGGGCTGGGCCCGGCGGTCGGTACCGAACTGATGCAGGTGATGCGAGCCAACCGAACCCATCCGGAGTGGGCAGAAGGCTTCGGCTTCACATATAATCATGCCCCGATGCTCTGCTATTGGAAGGGGAAATTCTACGTCGAGTGGCTGAGTAACACCTACGGCGAGCAGGTGCCGCCGGGACATACGCTTGTAGCAACTTCAATCGACGGCCGCAACTGGGGCAAAGCTGCCGTAGTATTTCCAATTTACTATTTTGATGTTCCCCCTTTCCACAACTCAACGAGCGAGCCGGGTATGGCAATCATGCACCAGAGGATGGGCTTCTACGTCGCACCCAACGGGCGCCTGCTGGTCCTGGGGTTTTATGGCTGGAACAATCCATTCGGGCCCGGAGGCGTCGGCCGGGTTGTTCGCGAAGCCCACGCCGATGGCACTTACGGACCGATTTATTTCATCAAATATAACCCTCACTTCAAGCAAACCTTCGGGCGCGAGAGGCACGAGGAAGATCCGGGCTGGAGCGAGGACAACACGAAGGACCCGTTCACTCCGGGCGAGACGCCGATGCCCGTGTTGTACTACAAGCACTCGCCGGACTCAGGATTTGTTGAGGCCTGCGATGCGCTGCTGGCGGACCGGCTGAAGACAATGCAGTGGTGGGAAGAAGAGGGCGATCCGGCAACGCTGTTTAAGGCTGCGCCTTCGGCTCGTTTCCCTAACGGACGCACAAGGCGCTGGGAGGCACCTTCGGTCTATCACCGCAAAGACGGCGTCGCGGTTTCCGTATGGAAGTGGTCGGGAGCGGCGTTGTCCACTGACGAAGGCAAGACCTGGAGCGATGTTGTCCCCGTGCCGAGCATCGTCACCGCCGGGGCTAAGGTCTGGGGGCAGAAAACCTCTGACGGGCGATATGCTTTGGTCTACAACCCGGCCAATGACGGATACCGTCGATGGCCCCTTGCTGTCGTCTCAGGAGACGACGGCATCACCTTCGATCATATGTTGCTGGTGGAGGGAGACGTGTATCCGCGCCGTTACATGGGTCGGGCCAAGGACTTTGGCTTCCAATATACGCGCGGCATCTCGGAAGGCAACGGAACCCCTCCCGGCACTGACATGTGGTTGACGTATAGCACCAAGGAGGACATCTGGGTTGCCCGGGTTCCCGTCCCGATTCGCGGCACGGTAGAGGGCCCTGTCTCCGATAAGTTCGACGACATGGAAGTCGGCGGAGCGATCAAAGACTGGAATATCCGCCGCGGCCCATGGATTCCGGTGGGAGTTGTCGATTTTCCCAATCCGAGGAACAAGAGTCTGCAGCTCGAAGACCGTGATCCTTACAATTACGCCAAGGCTGAGCGCGTGTTCGCCCGGGGAGCGAAGGCTATTTCGACCAAGGTCTACGCGCATCAGGCGAACACCGGGCAGTTGAATGTGGAGGTCTTGAATCATGTCGGGAATCGGGCGGTGCGGCTGGTCTTCGGTCCGGACGGCCGAATTCGGGCCACCGATGGGCCGAAATCCGTGGACGCCGGACCATACAAGGCTCACACGTGGTACAACCTCGTGATTACGGTAGACGTGGAGAATGGAAAGTACAATGCCACGCTGGACGGAAAGCCGATCGCGCGCCAGGCTTCCTTCATGGAGCCCGCCTCGGACGTGGATCGGCTGTGCTTCCGCACTGGCGAGCCCTACATGGAGCCGACCCGCAAGACCAGCCGCGACATCGGCGGTCGCGATGTCCCCAACGCCGGCGAGCCTGGTCCCCGCGCCGTTTACAACATCGACGATGTTTCGGTGAATTAGGCGTGATTGCACTTCGAATGTGGAAGTCTCTCGCCAGGAACGTATTTTGAAGCCGTGGCGCCGAGTGGCGCGTAGTCGCGGGTGCTGATCCAAGCTTTCAGGGTGAACTCCAGATACGGATCGAGGATGGAGGAGTGTAGTGCCGGGCGGGGTGGAATCGGTCGGATTCGACTGCGGGGCGCACAATATCCGGGTGGCCGCAAATGACACAGCGTAACAAACGGGACTGAAGCAATGGGAGCCCAGCCCAAGGTGTCTGGAATCTCCGTTCCCGTTCCGGTTGTCGGCGTTACTGCGCGTTACTACATGGCAATTGGTGCCGGATAGACTGATCAAAGCGGAAGATTGATCGTCACGCGCGGCCGGGATTGCCGGCGCCGGTAGTTCCGCTGCCGATCCCGATGAGGCTGGCGGCCCTTCCAAGCGGCCATGCGCCCGCGCGGCGGCGAGAGAGTCTTCGGGTCTTAGGCCCACGCTTTGCGCGCCATTTTGTTTTTCCCGCCATCCGCGCTAAAATGTGACTTGGAACTGTCGAACCTACCGAGTGGGCGAAAGCCCACTTTTTTGTTGGTTCCGTACGTTTTTGAACATGCGGCAGGCTGTGGTATCCAAGATCGAGGAAATCGCCGAACGCGTCGCCCGCTCCGAGGGAATTGAGATCGTTGAAGTGGAACTCAAAGGCGGCGGCAGGAATCAATTGTTGAGGATATCCATCGACAAGCCGGAGGGCATCACCCATGCCGACTGCGAAATGATCTCGCAGCAGGTGGGCACCATCCTGGATGTCGAGGATGTCGTGCCCGGCCACTATACGCTGGAGGTCAGCTCGCCGGGAGTAGAGCGGAAGTTGTTGAAACCTGGAGATTTTGAACGCTTTCAAGGGAAGAAGGCCAGGATTACCTTACATGAGCCCGTCGACAACCAGCGCAACTTCGAAGGCACGCTTGCCGGCTATCACGATGGGCTCGTCACTCTGGATACCGGCGCCAAAACCGTGCAGTTCCGGCTCGACCAGGTGGCGAAAGCGAACCTGAAGTTCGAGTGGTAGCACCCCTCCAACGCACATAACAGCCAAGCGACAACGAAACGAGGAACACTTTGGAAACGATTTTTCAGTCCATCGAAATGCTCAGCAAGGAAAAGGGTATCGACAGCCAGATCGTGCTGGACGCGGTCAAGGATGCCATGCTCATTGCCGCGCGTAAGCACTTCCGTACGAACGAGGACTATGTGGCCGACTTCGATCCCAAAAGCGGCGCCATTCAGTTATTCGCCGTTAAACGGGTTGTCGAGGCGGTGGAGGATCCGTCGCACGAGATGACTCTGCACGATGCCCGGCGGGTCAATCCCGACGCCGAGATCGGCGCCGAAGTCCGCATCAAGAAGAACACCGACGCCCTCGGCCGCATTTCCGCGCAGACCGCCAAGCAGGTGATTTTTCAAAAGGTGCGGGAGGCGGAGCGGGAAACCGTGTTCCAGGAGTATTCGGGACGGGTAGGCGAGCTGGTGAACTGCACGGTGAAACGCATAGAAGGTTCGGATTACATTCTGGACCTCGGCAAGACCGAAGCGCGGCTGACGCGCAAGGAGCAGTCGCGGCTGGAGAACTATAGTGTCAGTGATCGCGTGCGCTGCGTGATCCGCCTGGTGGACAAGTCGAGCAAAGGGCCCGGCGTGGTGGTTTCACGCGCGGCGCCGGAGCTGGTGATGCGGCTGTTCGAGCAGGAAGTGCCGGAAATCTACGACAGCACGGTGTTGATTAAAGGTTGCGCGCGGGAAGCCGGGGAGCGCACGAAGATCGCGGTGCAGAGCCGCGACCGCGACGTCGATAGCGTCGGCGCGTGCGTCGGTATGAAAGGCATGCGCGTGCAGTCGATCATTCGCGAGCTGCGCGGAGAGAAGATCGATATTATCGAGTACTCGGAAGATCCCGTGGTATTTGCCACGCACGCGCTCAGTCCGGCGAAGATCAGCCGCGTGAGTATAATCGACGCTCTCGAAAAGCACATGGAAGTGATTGTCGACGACTCGCAGCTTTCGCTGGCCATCGGCAAGAAGGGTCAAAACGTACGTCTCGCGGCCAAACTGCTTGGTTGGAAGATCGATATCAAGAGCGAGGAAGAGAAGCGGCAGGAGGTCGAATCGCAGATGGCGGCGCTGGTGCAGCCCGGTGCGCCGGTCTCCGTGCTGATCGATTACGGCCTGCCGGAGAATCTGGCCGAGAAACTGCTCGCAGCCGGAGTAGGGTCGATCGAGAAGCTGGGCGGGATGACACCCGAGCAGCTGGAAGAGATTCAAGGCGTCGGGCCGAAGATCATCGAGAAGATCCAGGAGGCCGTAAACGCCTATTATGGCCAGTTCGAAGTGGCGCATGAGGGGTCTGCCGACGAGGAGGCGGGCGGCGAGGAGCCTGCGGGCGAGGCGTCTGTGGCCGCTGTAGAGGAGCCGGCGGAGAGCGCGGAAGTTGTGGAAAAGGCTGCCGAGGCAGCGGACGCAGAAACCGGGCCGACGGTCGAAGAGGAAGCCGCGCCGATGGCTGAGGCTGGGGCTCCGGACGCTGAGGCTGCGGAAGCTGAGGCAGAGCCGGGGGAGTTGGAATCGGCTGAGTCCGAGTCTGCTACGATAGAAGACTCGGGGCAAAAAGCGGAGAAATAGGACCAGCCACAGGGGCAGTCCGCACAAGCCACGAGGCTTGTCTGACGAGTAGTAGAAGCAATCGTCTCACTATGAAGAAGATTCGTATAAACGAGCTGGCGCGGGAACTCGAGGTCAAAGCCCACGAGATTCTCGACAAGCTTCCTGAACTGGGTGTACAGGAAAAGAAGACACACTCCAGCTCGATCGACGATGATGTAGCCGACAAGCTACGGGTAGCGTTCGGGCACGAGCCGGTAGGATCGACCGAAGGACCGGGCGAGGCTACGCACGAAGCGGCCGACGGGGCCGCCGTCGATGGAGCGGGCCCCGCGACAGCTCCCGTCGAGCCGCGCTCCGCCGCAACGGTAGCGACGGCTCCGGAGGAGATCGAACCCGAAACCCCGGCTGTAGAGGAGCAATCGCCCGTCGAGACTCCGGCACGTCCGGCGTCGATGCCGATCCGTCCACCGCTGGCAGGCCATGCGCCGCTGCGGCCGCCGACGCAATCACACGCCGCCCCACCCGCGCCGTCCGCTCCTCCCGTTCCGGAGCAGCCCGCGGCTCGCGCGACGCAACCGCCGCCGGCCACCGAACAGGCGGCCCCGAGCCGGCCCATTCCGCCGGCAGCCAAACCGCTGCCAACTGCGCCGCGTCCCGGACAGGTACTCTCCGGTCCCCGCCAGCCGTTCCCCGGCGGTGTGGAAGGAGTGCGTCCGCCTGCGCCCAGTCTTCCCCGGCCGGCAGCGCCCCAGCCGCAGCGTCCGCCGGCTGTCCGTCCGCAGCCTTCGGCCGGATCTCCGCCCGCATCGGTGACTGCGCCGGGGCCGGCGCGTCCGCCCGCTCGTCCCGGTCTTGCCGGACAGCCCGCCGCGCGTCCGGTGGTGCCGCCACGTCCCGATCTGGTTCAGAAACTGCAGCCCCGATCGCCTATGCCCGGCACGCCGCAGGCGTCGCCTCGTCCCGGTGTCCCGCTGCGCCCGCAAGGCGCGCCGGTTCCGGGACGTCCGATTTATCAGGGACCGATCAAGCCCGGCCAGCCGATGGTGGCACGTCAGGGAGTACGTCCCGGTGCACCCGGCCCTCGTCCCGGCGGACCGCGCCCGATGCATCCGACATCACGCGGGCCGCGCATGGAGCCTGGGATCGCGCCTCCGCTGCCCGATCAACAACGCCGCCCCGGCGGCGCGCGTCCTACCCGGCCGCAACCGCGTGAACGCACCGAGGAAGAGAAGATCCTGCGTCCAACAGGACGGCGCCAGGTCGAGTCCGGACCGCCCCCCGTCAGTCGCGAGATCACCATTTCCGAGGGCATCACGGTGAAGGAGCTTTCCGAAAAGCTCGACGTGAAGGCCAACCTGGTGATCAAAAAACTGGTGGACCGCAACATCTTCGCCACCATCAATCAGACGCTCGACTCGAAACTCGCGACCGATATCGCGCGCGAGTTCGGCGCCTCGACCGCTACCATCAGCTTCGAAGAAGAAGCGATGCAGGAAGTGGAGACGAAGCAGGAAGACAAGGATCTAGAAAAGCGCGCGCCCGTGGTTACCATCATGGGCCACGTCGACCACGGCAAGACTTCGCTGCTCGACGCCATCCGGCTGGCTAATGTTGCCGAGAAGGAAGCCGGCGGCATCACGCAGCACATCGGCGCCTATCAAGTCGAGAAGAACGGCCGCAAGATCGTCTTCATTGACACTCCGGGCCACGAAGCGTTCACGCGCATGCGGGCCCGCGGCGCCAAAGTCACGGATATCGTGGTGCTGGTGGTCGCGGCCGACGACGGCGTCATGCCGCAGACCATTGAAGCGATCGATCACGCACGAGCGGCCAAGGTGCCGATCCTGGTGGCGATCAACAAAATCGACAAGCCCGGCGCGCAGCCGGAGCGCATCAAGCAGCAGCTTGCCGATCGCGGTCTGCTCGCCGAAGATTGGGGCGGCGATGTCGTCATGGTCCCGGTCTCGGCGAAGATGAAAACCAATTTGGATCTGCTGCTCGAAATGATCCTGCTGGTGGCCGATCTGCAAGACCTTAAGGCGAATCCCAGCCGTCCCGCGACAGGCTCCGTGATCGAAGCGAAACTCGATCGCGGCCGTGGTCCGGTGGCGACGGTACTGGTGCGCAACGGCACGATGCACGTCGGCGATTACTTCATTTGCGGCTCCGTATTCGGCAAAGTGCGCGCCATGCTGAACGATCGCGGCGAACAGGTGCGCGAAGCTGAGCCGTCGATGCCGGTGGAGGTCCTCGGTCTCGAATCGCTGCCCGAAGCGGGAGACGATTTCCAGGTGGTGACCGATACGGCCAAGGCGAAGCAGATCGTGATCTACCGCGAGGCTAAGTTGCGCGAGGCTACGATGGCGAAGTCGAGCCGTCTGACGCTGGAGCAACTGCACAAGCAGATGCGCGAGGGCGAGGTCAAAGAGCTGCCGATCATTCTCAAGACCGACGTGGGCGGTTCGGCCGAGGTATTGACAGAATCCCTGCGCAAGCTTTCGAACGACAAGGTGCGGGTGGACGTGCTTCGGTCGGGCGTGGGCGCGATCAACGAATCGGACGTGCTGCTGGCCTCGGCGTCGAACGCCATCATCATCGGGTTCAACGTGCGGCCGGAGCGCAATGCAACGGCACTGGCCGAGCAGGAGAAGGTCGATATTCGCCTGCACACGATCATTTACAACCTGACCGACGAGATCAAGCGCGCCATGAGCGGACTGCTGGAGCCGGTCTTCAAAGAAGTGTACAAAGGCAAGGCCGAGGTGCGCGAGACGTTCCGCATCAGCAAGGTGGGCGCCGTGGCCGGCTGTGTGGTGCAGGACGGCACCATCACGCGCGACAGCGAAGTGCGCCTGCTGCGCGACAACGTCGTGGTGTACACGGGCAAGGTGAGTTCGCTGCGGCGCTTCAAGGACGACGTCAGTGAAGTGCGTGCCGGCCAGGAGTGCGGCATCACGCTGGAGAACTACTCCGACATCAAGCAGAGCGATGTTATCGAGGCCTTCGTCACCGAGCGGGTTGCGACGGAGGTGTTCGCCTGAGGCTGACATGGCTGCGATCGGGGTCCTCACGCTGGAGCTGCGGCTGGAGAACTCGCACTCGTTAAAAGACAAGCGGCACGTCGTCAAGAGCCTGAAGGACCGTCTCCGCAATAAGTTCAACGTGTCGGTAGCCGAGATCGACTACCACGACCTGTGGCAGCGCGCCGCGGTGGCGGCGGTAACGGTCGCGTCCGATCACGGCCGCGCCGAGCAGGTGCTGCAGTCAGTGGAGGCCGAAGCCAGCGCGCTGCTGGGCCGCGATCTGGTGGACGTCACGGTGGAGTGGCTGGATTGAGAAATGAGCTGTGCGCCGTCAGGTATCAGCTGTCAGCCGGGCAGTGCGGGAGCTGAAAGCCGATCGCTGGCGGCTGATGGCTTTTTATGGATGAACATCGTGTCCAACGCGTTTCCGAAGCTGTCCGGGAAGAGCTTTCCGAGATAATAGGCTTCGAAATGAGCGATCCCCGGCTCACGGCGGTGGACGTAACGGAAGTGCAGGTCAGCCCCGATTCCCGCCATGCCCATGTCAAGGTGGACGTTTCCGGCGACGAGCGCGAACAGCAGCAAGCCCTGGCCGCGCTCGACCATGCCCGGCATTATTTGCGTAACGAGCTCGCCAGACGACTGAATTTACGCAGGATACCGGAATTGCACTTCGCCGCTGACCGTTTTTCCGACGCCGGCGAGCGGGTGGAGCTGCTGTTGAAGAGAGCAAAAAAAAAGCGTGGTCCCATCGAAAATCAGCCCTAAACGAAAACGGTTTGTGCTAGTTTTGTTTTTGCTGCCCGTGATGGCCGGTTTTCCGGCCGAACGGGAGATGCTGCGGCTGGAATCGAGCGTGGATGCCATGGGCTCCACGTACTCGGTGGCGTTGTACGGATACGACCGCATACAGTTGGAAGCCGCGGCTGAGGCTGCTTTTGACGAGGTCCGGCGGCTGGACGATTTGCTGTCCAACTACAAGCCGGATAGCGAATGGAGCCGAGTGAACCAATTGGCGGCCCAGCGTCCGGTAAAGGTCAGCCGTGAGTTGTTCGATCTGTTGTCGGCGTGCCTGGACTACAGCCGGCGGAGTGAAGGTGCGTTCGATATTTCGGTCGGCCCGCTGATGAAGGTGTGGAAGTTTTATAAGGGCAGCGGGCACCTCGCCCATAAGGCAGAGGTTGTGGCGGCGCTGAACAAGGTCGGCTATCGCCATGTGCATCTGGATCCGGCCAGGTTGACCGTCCGGTTCGACCGGGAAGGTGTGGAATTAGACCCCGGTGGCATCGGCAAGGGTTATGCCGTAGACCGAATGGTAGAGGTTTTGCGCAACAAAGGCATTCAGATCGCTCTAGTATCCGGTTCATATAGCAGCATTTACGGAATGGGCGCGCCGCCCAACGAACCACGCGGCTGGGAGATCAAAATTCGCGATCCAAGGGATGAGCGAAAGACGGTGGAGACGTTGTATCTGAAGGACATGTCGATTTCCACCTCCGGGAGTTACGAGAAGTTTTTTCGGGCCGAAGGCAGGATCTACAGCCACATCATGGATCCGCGGACGGGATATCCCGCGCCGGGCATGCTTTCGGTTTCAGTGGTTGCACCCAGGACGCTAGACAGCGAAGCGTGGTGCAAGCCTTTTTTTATCAATGGTCGGGCCTGGGCGGCCAAACGTAAAGACTTAGGACTTCGCGCGTACTTCTGCGAAGACAGGACGGATCAGCCATGCGCGTGGCTCCAATGACAAGCCGCTTTCTGGATGCGTGCCGGCGTCGGCCAACCGACGTGCGTCCCGTGTGGTTCATGCGGCAGGCCGGCAGATACATGAAGCAATACCGGGACATCCGCGCCCGGCACGGAATCCTGGAAATCTGTAAGCGCCCCGATCTGGCGGCGACTGTCACGCTGCAACCCGTCGAAGTGCTCGACGTGGATGCGGCGATCATTTTCGCCGATCTGCTTCTGCCCGTCGAGCCGATGGGGCTGAAGCTGCGCTTTGTCGAGAACAAAGGGCCGATCATCGACAATCCGATTCGGGTGTCCTCCGATATCGACTCGCTATCGACAGCCAATACCGACGATCTGGGCTACGTCGGCGAATCCATCCAGATGGTAGTGCGGGCGCTGGCAGGCAAGGTGCCGGTGGTTGGCTTCATCGGGGCGCCGTTCACGCTCGCTAGCTATATGATCGAAGGCGGCTCGTCACGGAATTACATCCGCACCAAGCGGATGATGTATTCCGACGAAACGATGTGGCGGCGGCTGATGGGCAAGATCGTGGACGTGCTGGCGCCGTTCGCGAGCCTGCAGGTGACGGCGGGCGCGCGCGCCATCCAGGTGTTCGACAGTTGGGTGGGAGCCCTGGGACCCGACGACTACGTGCGCTTCG
>Ga0070741_10018368_pt1 | contig 11335 bp, 10 predicted proteins | sample Coa_R1_4_FD_66440 | JGI IMG/M metagenome (GOLD analysis project Ga0070741, IMG submission 66440) | Surface soil microbial communities from Centralia Pennsylvania, which are recovering from an underground coalmine fire - Coalmine... | ecosystem: Environmental > Terrestrial > Soil > Unclassified ...
GCCGCCATCCGCCATGAACGCCAGGTACTCCGCGTTCGTGACGAGCCGCGTGGCGAGGCGGAACGGCTCGAGGTAGACGCGGTGGCGCGGCAGCTCGTTGTCGAAGCAGAAGCCCGCGCCGTTGTAGCCGAGCCAGCCGATGCCGCCGGAATGCGCCTGCCAGCCGATGGGCGGCGCGTCGCCCGCGGCATCGGGCGCCGCCTCACGGTACGCCGGCCGCAGCGGATTGCAGGCGAGCACGTGCTTGAGGTCGGTGAGCAACAGCTCCTGGTGCTGCTGCTCGTGGTGCAGGCCCAGCTCCACGATCGGGGCGAGCGGCGCCAGGCGCGCGGCGTCGGCGCCAGCCAGCAGCTCCTGCATGCAGGCGTCCACGTGCGCGCGGTAGCGGTAGATCTCGGCCACCGTGGGGCGGGTGAGCAGCCCCCGCTGCGGGCGGGCGTGGCGCTCGCCCACGGCGTTGTAATAGGAGTTGAACAGATAGCTGTACATCGGGTGGAAGGGGTGGTAGTCGGGGAGGGCCGAGGAGAGGACGAAGGTCTCGAAGAACCAGGAGGTGTGCGCCAGGTGCCACTTCGTGGGGCTCACGTCGGGCATGGACTGGACGACGTAGTCCTCCGGCTCCAGCGGCTCGCAGATGCGCTCGGTAAAGCAGCGCACCTTCTGATATTGCTGGAGCAGGCCATCCTGACACCGCTCGGACCGCGGCTCGGCCGCCGGGCGGTCTTCCCCAGCAACTAACGTGATCGGCTCCATCCGCTTCGATTCCCTTCCGCCACGACCGCGCCATGCCGTCCCACGGCACCGCGACCTGTAAGCCGGACTTATGTTACCTCTAGCCTTCGCTTGGATTGCGCTTAGACATAGTACCACTCCGGCCCGCGCCGTCACGCGAACGGTGCGCGGGCCGGGGCCAGCCGCGGGCTCAGGCGCCGGCGGCCTCCACGGCGCGCAGCTCGATGCGGCCGCACCCGGGGCAGGTGAAGACCTCCTCCAGCACGCCGCCGAAGGCCGGATCGGCCGCGGCGGGGTTCTCCAGCGCGGCGGTGTAGTCCACCTTGTCGGCGTGGTGGTTCATCTCGCTGCCGCAGACGGGGCAGCGCAGCGGGCGGGTTGCCATGGCTCCTCCCTCAGTCGAGCGCGACGTGCTCGCGGCCATAGCGCAGCACGGTCGCCATCCAGATCAACTCCTTGAGGAACTTCTCCGTCCGGGCGACGTAGGCGGTGTCGCGAATCCGGCCGTCGGCGTCGAAGAGGTCCTGGGCGCCCGAGAAGTTGCCATCCCAGAAGATCGTCACCAGCCCCAGCTCGCGCATGACCGGCAGCAGGTTCTGGATGACGCGCGTGCCGCCGAAGCCGCCGGCCGACACGCCGCAGATGCCCACCGCCTTGTGGATGTACTCCTTCAGGTTCGTGTCGAGCGCGTGCTTGAGCAGGCCGGGGTAGCCGTGGTTGTACTCGGGCACGACGAGCACCAGCCCGTCGGCGCGCGCGCAAGTGGCGGAGAAGTCAGGGTCCTTGATCGCCTCGCCGGCGTCGTCGGTGGGGAAGCGCAGGTCGCGCAGGTCGAGCAGCGCGGTCTCGACGGCCGGCCGCTTGCGTAACTCGCCGTGCACGAAGCGCGCCACGTTCTCGCTCGCGCGCCCCTGCCGGGTAGTGCCCAGGATGATCGGGATGAACAGCGGCCGGGTCGCTTGCATGAGCGTTAGCCTCCCGTCGGCGGGCTGGCGCGCGGCGGGCGCCAGCGTGCGGCGTCGGACGCGAGCGCGGCCTGGAGCACTATAGCGCGGCCGCACCCGCCGTCCCCACGTTGAGTCTCGGATGCGGGCCGCTCGTTACAGCCGCGCGGATTGACGAGCCGGGCGCGCGGGGCTAGAATCCGCTGCGCCGCGGCAGAGCAGGCCGTGCTCCGCCTGACGCAAGGAGTACTTGGACGGCTGAGAGCTGGCAGCCGAACTCGGCGTAGATCGCGGAGGTGCAGCATGGCGCAGACGTTGTCCACGGGTCCTCGGCTCTCGCTGGCGGAGCGCGACCGCCGCTACGCGGCCATCCGCGAGCAGTTGCGCGCGCGCGGCGTGGATTGCCTGATCGTCACGGGCAGCGACCTCTTCTACCTGACGAACCACCTGCCGGGCGAGCAGGTCGGGCTGCTCGCCACGGATAGCGACGCGCCGCCCACGGTGCAGCTCAACAACCGGCACCTGGTGGACATCTCGCCGCAAGTGCTGCTCGACGCGCAGGACTGGATCAGCGACGTGCGCGCGAACGCCGACGCGATGGTCGCGCGCGTGAAGGAGCTGGGCCTGGAGCAGGGGACCATCGGGCTCACGCGCACGCGGGCGGGCATCGGCGGCCTGGGGCACGGCTTCTTCACCGAGCTGCAGGCGGCGTTCCCGCAGGCGAAGCTGGTGGACGTATCCGACATCCTGACCAACCTGCGGACGATCAAGAGCGACGAGGAGATCGCGCTGATCGACCGGGCGAATCGGCTGTTCGACATCGCGGTGGCGCGCGTCCACGAGTTCGCGCGGCCGGGCATGCGCGGCGCGCTGGTGGTGGCCGAGGCGCAGCGGGCGATGGTCGAGGCGGGCGGCGACCCGGAGAGCGAGGTGGGCTTCAACTTCGGGCCGCAGGCGCACCAGAACCCGATCCTGGCCGAGGTGTGCCTGGAGCGCGAGATCCAGCCGGGCGACATCGGCACGCTGACGGCGCACGCCGAGTACCAGCACTACGCCGGCCACAGCGACGCGGTGATCTCGTTCGGCGAGCCGCGCCCGCTGCACCGCGCGCTGTTCGAGGCGGCGGTGAAGGTGCGCGAGATCGTGCTCGGGACGTTCCGCGAGGGCGTGACCCACGGACAGGTGATCGCGGCGTACCAGCAGGCGTGTACCGACGCCGGCTTCCGCTGGTCGCCGCACGGCCAGATCCACCAGTACGGCATTGACGTGCCGGAGTTCGCCGGCCCGGCCTTCCAGGTAGCGAAGCAGAACGGCGGCGGCGGGCGGCCCGACTTCACGCTGCGCGCGGGCATGATCTACAGCGTGTCGCCGACGGTGGTGGCCAACGACTGCGAGGACCGCATCGTCTGCGGCACGTCGCTCGTCGTGACGGCCGACGGCTACCGCGAGCTGGGCGACCGCAAGATGGAGCTGCTGATCGCAGGGCGCTAGCTGGTTACTCAGAGTGATGGGAATGTCTGGCGAGGCCAGACATTCCCATCACTCTGTTCCAAGCGCCTACCGCTTCTGGAGGAGGCGCTGGAGCTCGTCGCGGACGCGGCTCAGCGCCTCCTCGTCGTTGCGCTGCACGAACTGCACGTCAATCGGCGTGAAATGCACGCCCTGGGCCTGCAACGCCTCGATGGCGCCGGCCGTCTTCGCGCCGGGCAGCAGGTAGTGGTCGCTGTAACCGACCTCGAAGAGGATGTCCTGCGCCTCACGGCTGAGCAGGTAGTTGATCCAGAGGCGCGCGGCGTTCGGATGCGCGGCCAGCCGTGGCACGCCCAGGTAGCGGTACTGGACGACCGCGGCGTCGGCGGGCACCACGTGGGCGGCCGGCGCGCCGCGCGCCTGCCAGGCGAGCGCGTCGGAGCTATTGGTGTTGATCGCCAGCAGGTCGAACTCGCCGCCGGCGATGCGCTCGACCTCGCCGGCCCGCATCAGGCCGCTGATCTGCTCCGCGAGGCCCGACACGTAGGCGACGGTGCGGGCCTCGCCCCATAGCTCGGGGCTGGCCAGGCGGTCGAAGATCGCCGCGTAGGGGGTGGAGGCCACGCGGCCCTTGTAGCGCGGCTGCAGCAGCGCCTCCAGCGTCGTCGGCACCTCGTCGGGCCCGACCCGAGCGGTGTTGTAGGTGATGCCCGGCATGGTGGCCGTGACCTGGACGGCTACGCCGCCGGGGGCCAGCAGCCGCGGGTCCTGTACGTTGGGAGCCCAGGCGAGCCAGTCCACCGGCGCTAGCGCGTCGGCTTGCATGAGCAGCACGACGTGCGTCTCCGTGCCCAGGAACACGTCGGTGTCGGGCGTGCGGCCGGCCTGGTGCTGCTGCGCCAGGCGCCCGGCCATCTGGGGCATGTCGGGGCCGGGGGTGAACTGGACGTTCAGCGCCAGGCCGTAGTAGCGGTTGAAGCCGTCCGCCCAGCGGCGCACGGCTGCAGCGCCGCCGGTGGTGTTCTGGCTCCAGACGAGGCTGAGCTGCCCCTCGCGGCGCGCCCCCTCGACCAGCTCGGCCAGCGCCCCGCCGGGCGCGGAGGCAGCCGCGGACGGCGCGGGCGCCGGGGCGCCGCCGGGCGGCGCGGCCGCGGGACTGGCGGGCGCGGGCGCGCAGGCGGCCGCCATGGCGACGAGAAGCGCCAGGACGGCGAGACGGCGGGCTGCTCGCATCGGTGGCCTCCCGCGAGCGCTGGCTACCCTCGGCTTACCGCTTCTTCTGCAAGATGCTCTGGAGCTGGTCGCGGATGCGGCCTAGCTCCTTCTCGTCGTTGCGCTGCACGAACTGCACGTCAATCTGCGCGAACTTCACGCCCTTGGCCTGCTGCGCCTCGACCGCCGGGGCCGTCTTCGAGCCAGGGATGAGATGGTGGTCGGTGAAGTCCAGCTCGTACAGGATGTCCTGGCCCTCGCGGCCGAGCACGTAGTTGATCCAGAGCTTGGCGGCGTTGGGGTGGGCGGCGTTGCGTGGCACGCCGAGGTACCAGTAGGCGATCTCCGCCGCGTCCGAGGGGATGGCGTGGCCGAGCGGCGCGCCCTGGGCCTGCGCCTTCAGCGCGTCGTAGCTGCCGCAATCGGTGACGAGCATGTCGAACTCGCCGCTCAGGATGCGGTTCACCTCGCCGCAGCGCATCAGCCCCGCCGCTTGATCGGCCAGCTTCGTGACGTAGTCCACGGTGCGCGCCTCGCCCCACAGCTCGGGGCTGGCCAGGCGATCGAAGTTCGCGGCGTAGGGGGTGGAGGCGATGCGGCCCTTGTACTCGGGCTTCAGCACGTCCTCCAGCGAGGTCGGGACGGCGCTACCGCTAATGCGGTTCGAGTTGTAGGTGATGCCGATCACGCGCGAGGCGAGCTGCACGGCCACGCCGCCCGGCGCGATCAGCCGCGCGTCCTGAATGTTCGGCGCCCAGCTTGCCCAGTCCACCGGGGTGAGCGTGTCCGTCTGCATCATGCTGGCGATGTGCGCCTCGGAGCCGATCAGGACATCGGTCGAGGCGGCGCGCCCGGCGGCGGCTTCCTGGGCCACCTTCGCGGCGACCTCCGGCATCGAGGGGCCGGGCGTGAAGCGCACGTCGACGTTCAGGCCGTAGGCGCGGTTGAAGCCCTCGGCCCAGCGGCGGGCGCCGACCTCGCCGCCGGCGGTGTTCTCGCCCCAGATCAGGGTGAGCTGCCCTTCCTGCCGCGCGCCGTCAATCAGCGCCTGCAGCGGGCCGGCCGCGGTCGGCGCGGCGGACGCCCCCGCGCCTCCTGCCGCGCCCGTATTCGCTGCCGGCGCCTCCGCGCTGCTCCGTGCCGGCGCCGCGGGGCCGCTCGCCGGCGCCCCGCACGCGGCCAGCACCACGAGCGAGCCGATCAGGCTCCCAAGCCATCTCACCCGATTCATCTTCCCTTACTCCGGCTGCGCGGCAGCGCTATAGAACGCCCACTCCTGCCCGACGCCGCGCTCGCGGGCGCGCGCGTACACCAGGTCCGCGAAGGCGATGTCGCCGAACCCGCCCTGCGACTCCTTGAAGATGATGAGCTGGTCGGGCGCCGTGCGCCCCGGCGCGCGCCCCACCAGCACGTCGCACAGCTCGTGGACGTCCGACCAGGCGAGCTGGCCCGCCTCGATCAGCTTCAGGAGCTGGTGGGGATAGCGGCCGACGTCGAAGTACTCCTCCTCGTGCTTGCGGTGGCCGACGACGATGCGCTGGGCCGCCAGGTATACGGACGGATCGATCTCGCTGGGCCGGCCCATGCTGCCGACGAACGCGCCGGGCGCCAGCCAGTCGGCGTGCAGCACGGGCGCGAGCGCGTCGGTCGCCACGTAGACGATGTCCGCCTCGCGCGTGGCCGCCGCGGCGTCGGCCGTCGCCTCCACCGGCACGCCGAGCGCCTGCTGGGCGCGAGCGGCGAACGCCTCCCGCCGCTCGGCGTTACGGCTGTGGACGCGGATGCGCTCGACGGGGCGCACGTGGCAGGCGGCCTGCAGCAAGCTCAGCGCGTTGCGGCCGGTGCCGATCATGCCGACGGTGCGGCTGTCCGCGCGGGCCAGTAGCTCCGTGGCGACGCCGATGGTGCCGCCCGTGCGGAGCCGGCTGAACGGATAGGCCATGACGGTCAGCAGGGCGCCCGATTCGGAGTCCCACAGCAGCGCGATCATGCTGTCGCCGCCCGTGGCGTCCACGAAGCCGGCGGCCGGGCCGAGGCGCACGCCCATGCGCTGGCTCTCGATGAGCGCGCCGCTCACCACGCGCAGCGCCCCGCGCGGCACGGCGATGTGGCGCGGCGGCACGGCGGTCACGGCGCCGGCGGCCTGCTCGCGCAGCGCCTGGCGGGTCGCCTCCATGGCGCCGGGCAGGTCGAGCAGGCCCTCGACATCGGCCTGGGACAAGAGCAGTGTCATAGCAGCCGGTCTCCTGGCGCGTGGTTGGTGCCCATTATACGCTAGCCGTTACGCCCTGCCACCTTCACACGATGACCGGCGCGCGGCGCCGGTGGCCGGGAAGAAGAAGGCGCGGGATCGTAGGCGTCGAGCTATGGATAGGCGCGGCGGTGAGCTTGGACATACTGATGCCGGGCGGTTATGCTTCGAGGTATGAGAACGACCGTGCGCCTCGATCCGGACCTCCTGCACGAGATCAAGCTCGCCGCGGCCGAGGATCGGATTACGATGACGGCCCTGCTCGAGCAAGCCGTGCGGGAGTCGCTCGCCCGGCGCCGTCAAGGCCGTCCACGTCCTAGTGTGCCGCTCCCCACCTACCCGGGGTGGGGCCTCCAACCGGGCGTGGACCTCAACAATACTGCGGCGCTGCTCGATCTGATGGATCGCGGCGATGCTCCTGCTTGATGTGAACGTCCTGGTGTACGCGTTCCGCGAGGGCGCCCCCGACCACACGGCGTACCGGGAACGGCTACAGGACGCCGGCGCTAACGAGAGCGCTCGCGGCAACCTGATCCCGGATGCCTACCTGGCGGCGCTGGCCATCGAGTCGGGGAGCGAGTTCATCACGACCGACCGCGACTACGCGCGCTTCGCCGGCCTGCGCTGGCGCGCGCCGTTCTAGATCCGTAGCCGCCCGCCATTCGCCGGGGCGGGCGGCTACGGGTTGCTTCCGCTGGCCGCAACGTCTACCATCCGCCTCACCGTGGGGACAAGGGAGGGGACGATGGCCGAGGCGGTACGCGATCCGGTGTTCGTGGACTGGCAGCTCCCGACCTTCTCGATGGAGGAGCGCGAGCGGCGGTGGGGCCGTGTGCGCGCCCTCATGCGCCGCGACGGCATCGACTGCATCGTGGGCCTGAACAGCACGGGCACCCACAACCGCAATCAGGCCGACGTGCGCTACCTGACGCAGCTCGGCAACAACTGCGAGGAAGTGGAGGTCTGCTTCCCGCTGGAGGGCAAGGTCACCGCGATCACCAACCGCGGCGGCTACTGGCCCGCCGGCGACTGGGTGGGCGAGACGATGCGCTCGGGCCGCGGCTGGGCGCGCGCGCTCGTCCAGTGCTTGCAGGAAGCGGGCATGCAGCGTGCGACGATCGGCATCTGCGGCCTCACGCACGGCGCCTACTCGGTCGTGCGCCAGCACGACGGCTACGCCAGCTACACCGCCGTGCGGCGGTTGCAAGACGCGCTGCCCGAGGCGCGCTTCGTGAGCGCGACGGACCTCCTGGGCGAGGCGCGGTTCGTGAAGAGCGCCGAGGAGATCGCCTTCCTGCGCCACGGCACCGCCATCGCCGAGCGCAGCTTGCAGGCACTGCTCCAGACCGCGCGCGTGGGCGTCTTCGAGCCGCTGATCATGGCGCAGATGTACCAGGCGGCGATCGCGGCCGGCGGCAGCATGCCGATCATGTTCGGCTGGACGTCTGGCCCGTTCGGCGCCGCTTACCACCGCATCGAGCAGCCCACCCATCGGCACGTGCAGAGCGGCGACTACCTGGCGGTGGAGATCGAGGGCCGCTGGGGCGGCTACACCGCTCAGCTCGACCAATCGGTCACCTTCGGCGACGTGCCCGTCTGGGCGCGCGATGCCCACGCCGCGGCCGTCGAGTGCTTCTGGGATATCGTGCAGACCATGCGGCCGGGCGTGACGTTCGGGGAGCTGAAGGCGGCGGCCGAGCGGGTGAACCGCGGTGGCAAGGCGACCGGGGCGCTGACGCTGCACGGCCGCGGCCTGGGCGACGACGGGCCGCTGATCACCAACCAGTCGCAGCCGGCGGTGGACGCCGCGCCGCTACAGGAGGGCAACGTCTTCGTCGTCAAGCCGACGACCACTTACAACGGCCAGCAGGACGTGGGCCACGTGGGCGACACGGTGGTAGTCACGGCGACCGGCGCCGAGCGGCTGGGCACCCGCCCCATCGAGCACTACTGGCACGTGGATTAGGAGTGAGTATGGCCGCGCTGCGCGAGCTGGGGCAGCAGGAGTATCCGCGCGCCCAGGACCTGTCGTATCCATACCCGCGGTTCTCGCTCGCGGAGCGTGACCGGCGCTGGGCGGCCGTGCGCGCCGAGATGGCGCGCGCCGGGGTGGACGTGCTGGTGGGCACGAACAACTCGGGCCACTGGGACCACTGGCAGAGCGACGTCCGCTACCTGACCCAGATCGGCGGCAACAACGTGGACGCGGGCGTGGTGTTTCCCATCGAGGGCGAGCCGACCGGCTTCGCCATCAACGACCTGTACTGGGGCATCGCCGCGCCGTTCTGGCTGCGCGACCTGCGGCCGACGAACTGGCGCTGGGGCGAGGCGATCGGCAAGCGCCTGCAGGAGCTGACCGTCGAGCTGGGCAAGCCCGATCTGGTGGTGGCGATCACGGGGCTGGCGGGCGTCCTGCGCGCGCCGGAGGGCACGGCCGCCTGGGGCACCGTGGAGAAGATCCGCGAGCTGGTGCCGCGGGCGCGCATCGTGAACGGCACGGACCTCTGCCGCTACCCCCGCTACGTGAAGAGCGCCGAAGAGATTGCCATGCTGCAGCGGTCGGTGGACCTCATCGAGCAGGCGGTCGAGGCGATGCGCGCCACCGCGCGGCCGGGCGTCAAGGAGTGCGTCGTCTACGCGAACATGATCCAGGCGATGATCGCGGGCGGGGGCGAGATCCCGACGATGCTGTCGTGGCTGTCGGGGCCGTGGGGCCACCTGTCGCGGCGGCTGACGATCGCCACCGAGCGCGTGATGGCGAAGGGCGACGCGATCCAGAACGAGATCGAGGCGCGCTACGCGGGCTACTGCGCGCAGCAGGCGCAGCCGCTGTTCCTGGGGCCGGTGCCCGCCGAGGTGCAGGAGATGTTCCCGTGGCAGCTCGAGGCGTTCGAGGCGGCGCTGGGCGCGATGCGCCCCGGCGCGACGTTCCAGGACGTGATCGACGCGGCGCGCGGCGTGGGCGAGCGGTCGGCGAAGTACCGCACGAGCCTGATCATCCACGGGCGAGGGCTGGGCGACGACTGGCCGCTGGTGGTGGAGAACCGCGCGGCAGGCGGCACGGGCGACCTGATGAGCCGGCCGCTGGAAGCGTCCACCGTGTTCATCTTGAAGCCGAGCGCCCACCCGCGCGACTCGGACTACCGTGGCGAGCGCATCACCTGGGCCGATACCGTGCAGGTCACGGCGACGGGCGCGTGCCGCATGGGCACGCGCCCGCCAGGCGTTATCTCGGTGGAGTGCTGACCTAACCCCCCCGGCCCCCCTTCCCTATCAGGGAAGGGGGGAGCCGGTGGCTGGCTATGCCGCTTCTCACCCGGAAGGGGGCCGGGGGGTTGGGTTCCGGCCGTATTGATCAGACCTGCCGGCCGAGGAAGGCGGCAAGGCGGTCGTGGATCGGGGCGTCGGGCGGGCAGGGCTGCTCGGGACCGAACGCGGTTGTCTGGGCGCGCATTTCGGGGGTGAGCGTCTGCCGTGCGCGCTCCAGCACCGCCGCGCACACCTCCGGGTCGAGCGTGCGGTCGCGCCCAGTGGCCTTGGCCAGATCCCAGGTGTGCATGAGCTGGTCGCCGATGTTGAAGCCGATCGCCTGCGCGCTCGGCATCTCGCCGAACGGTAGGTTCAGCGTGCGCTCCAGGGCGCCCGGCGTGCGCCAGCCGGCGAGCGCCGCCCGCGCCGAGGCCGCGTAGTTCGCCGCGGGGTCGGCGCCCGACGGCGAGGCGCCCGGCGCCGGGGCGCCGGCCTGGGCCTGGCCGCTGGCCACGGCGGCGAAGCGCCAGTTGACGCCGATCATGTGGTCGAGGAGTTGCCGCACGTTCCACTCGCTGCACGGCGTCGGCTTCTCCAGGTCCTCGGGGCGGAGGCTCGCGACCATCCGCTCCGCGCCCTCCAGCGTGCGCTGGCACATCTCAATCGGGTCCATGACTGCGCTCCCTGCGGTGTGATGCGCGTTAGCCGCGTACACGGCCCCGCTGCCGGAGCAGGGCCTGTGCCCGGGGTAACTTTCGGGCCAGGCGCGCTGTCCGGCGCCGGTGCAGCCCGGTGAGGATAGCACGCTTGACGAGGGACGGACCGCGGACCATAATCGGCGCGAGGCGAGGGTGCGGTGCGGGCGGCGAGCGGCGGTCGCCCGCGCGGGGAGGAGCGCAGCATGGACATCCGCGGCGTGGGCACACCGATCAGCTACTCCGACGAGAACCCGATCACGCAGTGGGCGCACGCGTTTCGGCACCACCGCGACGCGCAGAAGCGTGAGCCGCGCGACGAGGCCGAGCGCAAGCTGCTGGCGCGCTGGATGGGCTGGCGCGGCCGCATGGAGCTGGAGCAGATCGTCGGCTCGGCCTGCTACGCCTACAGCCACTTCACCGGCGACCTGGACAGCGAGTGGCGCCTCGTCCTGGCCGACCACATTCGCACGGAGGCGGGCCACGGCTGGGGCTACATCAAGCAGGGCGACCTGATCGACCCCAGCGTGGACCACGCCCAGCCCGACCCCGACTTCGCGGACGAGTACGGTGTCACGCTGAACTACCCGCACATGGAGCTGATGAAGCACGATTTCCTGAGCTACCTGATCGCGGGCAACCTGTGGTCCTACGGCACTGTGACGGCGCACACCATCCAGAACATCGTCATCACCACGCCCAAGGTGCTCGACTTCGAGACGCGCGTCGTCGAGGCCGAGGAGCGCGGCCACCACGACGCGGCGCTGCAGAAGATCCACGAC
>Ga0070741_10018369_pt1 | contig 11335 bp, 12 predicted proteins | sample Coa_R1_4_FD_66440 | JGI IMG/M metagenome (GOLD analysis project Ga0070741, IMG submission 66440) | Surface soil microbial communities from Centralia Pennsylvania, which are recovering from an underground coalmine fire - Coalmine... | ecosystem: Environmental > Terrestrial > Soil > Unclassified ...
AGTCGCGCCCGGTCTCGAGCTCCAGGTGATCGGCGCCGGCGGAGGCGAGGGCCCGCCGCCGCTCCTCGCGCCGCCGCTCGGCCAGCCGGGACACCCGGGTCCGGACCGCGCGGCTTCCGGCATCCACCAGCACCCGCCGCCCCGACTCCGCGTCGGCCAGCTCGATCCAGCCGGACTCGGGCAGCTCGCGCTCCCGCGGATCGTCCACCGTGATGGCGACCACCTCGTGCCGCGACGCCAGACGCCGGAGCGGCCGCTCCCAGCTCTCGGCCAGGAAATCGGAGAGGATGACGACGATGCTCCGGTGCCGCAGCAGCCGCGCGGCGTAGGTCAGACTCGCGGCCAGATCGGTCCGGCGGCCGGCGGGCTCGAAGGCGACGAGATCGCGGATCACGCGGAGCGCGTGCCGGCGTCCCTTCCGGGGCGGCACCACGTGCTCCACCGTCTCGGTGAAGAACAGGGCGCCCACCCGGTCGTTGTGGAAGGCGGCCGCCAGCGCGAGCACGGCCGCCGCCTCCACCGCGAGGCCGGCCTTGGTCACCGGCTCCCCGAACCCGGTGGAGCCGGAGCGGTCCACCACCAGGAGGAGGGTGAGCTCGCGCTCCTCGGTGAAGGTCTTGACGAACGGGGTCCCCAGGCGGGCGGAGACGTTCCAGTCGATCGCCCGGAAGTCGTCCCCGGGCTGGTAGGCCCGCACCTCGGCGAACTCCATGCCCTGGCCCCGGAACACCGAGCGGTACTCCCCGGCGAAGATGGATGCCACGAGCCCCCGGGTGCGGAGCTCGATGGATTTTACCTGCTTCAGGATGTCGGGGGAGATCGAAGGTTGAATCATGAGGTATTAGCCGTTAGCCGTTGGCCGTTAGCCATTGGCCGTTTGGCCGTCGGTCGTCAGCACGGCTAATGGCCAACGGCCAATGGCCGCCGTTACGGCACCGGCACCGCCGCCAGCACCCGCGCCACCACGTCGTCGGTGGTCAGGTCCTCGGCTTCCGCCTCGAACGTGAGCACGATGCGGTGGCGGAGGACGTCGGGCGCGAGCGCGCGCACGTCCTCCGGGACCACGTAGCCCCGGCCGCGGAGGAACGCGTGGGCCCGCGCGGCCTGGGCCAGCGCGAGCGAGGCCCGGGGCGAGCCGCCGAAGGCGACCAGCGGCTTGAGCTCGGTGAGGCCCACGCCCCCGGGATCGCGGGTGGCCCGGACCAGGTCCACGATGTAGTCCACCATCTTCTGATCCATGTAGAGATCGGCGATGGCGCTCCGGGCCGCCAGGATCGCCGAGGGGTCGAGCACCCGCTCCACCGGGATCTCGCGCCCGCTCCCCATCCGGAGCAGCACCTCCTTCTCCTCGTCCCGGCTGGGGTAGTCCACCCGCACCTTCAGCATGAACCGATCGAGCTGGGCTTCCGGCAGCGGGTAGGTTCCCTCGCTCTCGATGGGGTTCTGGGTGGCGAGCACCAGGAACGGCTCGTCCAGGCGGAAGGTGGTGCCCCCGATGGTCACCTGCTTCTCCTGCATCGCCTCGAGCAGCGCGGCCTGGACCTTGGCCGGCGCGCGGTTGATCTCGTCCGCCAGCACGATGTGCGCGAAGAGCGGGCCCTTCCTCACGTGGAAGTCCTGGGTCTTCTGGTTGAAGACCATGGTGCCGATGAGATCGGCCGGCAGGAGGTCGGGAGTGAACTGGATCCGGGAGAAGGAGGCGTTGATGATCTGGGCCAGGGTGCGGACCGCGAGGGTCTTGGCCAGACCCGGGACGCCCTCGAGCAGGATGTGGCCGCCGGTCAGGAGCCCGACCAGGAGCCGCTCGACCATGGCGTCCTGGCCCACCAGCCGGCGGCCGACCTCCTTGACCACCCGCTGCACCGGCACGGGGTCGGCGGCCGGAGCGACGCTCCGGGCGGTGAGGGGCACGGCGGGATCCGTCCGGCTCATTCCTCGGGCTCCATTCCGATCGCGCGGTACACGGCGGCCTCCTCCCGGTCGGTGAGCGGGCGCCAGGCGCCCGGCGGCAGGTCACCCAGCCGCACCGGCCCGTACGAGAGCCGCGCCAGCCGGTCCACCTTGAGCCCAAGCGCCTCGCACCAGCGCCGGACGATCCGATGGCGGCCTTCGGCCAGGGTCACGTCGAGGATGCTCCGCCCCTCGCGGCCCGGCCGGACCCGCACCTCCGAGGGGACGACCGGGCGCCCGTCCACCAGCACGCGCCGCCGCACCGCCCCCGCGATCTCCTCGGTCGGCCGGCCGTGCACTAGCGCGGTGTACCGCCGCGGGATGCGGTAGCGCGGGTGGGTGAGCCGGTGCGCCGCCTCGCCGTCGGTCGTGAGCAGGAGAAGGCCGGTGGTGTTCACGTCCAACCGGCCTACGTAGGTGAGCCCGGCGGCGTTGGGGACGAAGTCGAAGACCGTCCGCCGCCCCTGCTCGTCGGCGGCCGTGGTCACCACCCCGAGCGGCTTGTGGAACGCCAGCCATCGCCGCGCCACCGGCCGCACCGGCCGGCCGTTCACGGTGATGGTCTGGCGCTCCGGGTCCACCGTCATCCCGATCCGGGCGACCTCGCCGTTCACCCGCACCCGCCCGGCCGCGATCAGCCGTTCCGCCGCCCGCCGCGAGGCGACCCCGGCGCGCGCGAGCGCCCGCTGGAGCCGCATCGCGCTCACGACTCGGCCGGAACGTACGCCTCCGCGTCCTCGGGCCCGTCGGGGGCCGGGCGGTGGGGCCGGAGGGCGATGTTCAGCTCCTCGGCGCGGGGAAGGTCGGCGAGGTCGCGCAGGCCGAGCAGCTCGAGGAAGAGGGGCGTGGTCCCGTAGAGCAGCGGCCGCCCCAGCGCCTCGCTCCGCCCCACGACCTCGATCAGCCCCCGCTCCTGGAGCGAGCGGAGGACGCCGCCGGCCGACACGCCCCGGATCTCCTCGATCTCGGCCCGGCCCACCGGCTGGCGGTAGGCGATCACCGCCAGGGTCTCGAGCGCCGCCGCGGTGAGCCGGGTGGCCCGGGCCGAGAACTGGGCGCGCTCGATCGCCGCGGCGTGCTGCGGGCGGGTGAGGATCTGGTAGCCGCCGGCCAGCTCCACCAGCTCGACCCCGTGCTGGTCGAACTCGTAGTGCTCCCGGATCTGCTCCAGCGCGGTCCGCACGTCGGCCAGGGTGGCCTCCGGGTCCAGCGTGAGCAGCTCCTCCGCGGTGAGCGGGCGGGCGGCCGAGAAGAGGGCCGCCTCAAGCAGCTGAGCGAGCGGGGTCACGGGCGATCACCATCGGGGCGAACGGAGCGGGCTGGGAGAGCAGGAGCGCGCCCCGGCGGGCGAGCTCCAGCAGGGCGAGCAGGGTGGAGAGCACGTCGGCGATGGTGGGCCGCGGGCCGAGCGCCTCGAGCCAGCCGATCTCGGCCCGCTGGCGCAGCAGCTGCTCGACCCGCGCGATCGCCCCCTCGACGTCGAGCGGCCGCGCCACCACCCGGTGGAGCACCGGGACCGGGATCGCCGCCACCACCCGCTCCACCGCCTGGAGCAGCGCCAGGAGATCCAGGGTGAGCGGCGGCGGGGGGAGCTCGGGCGGGGGAGGCAGGTAGCCCCGCGCGAAGCGCTCGGCCCGCCGGGCGGCCGCGTCCTCCATCCAGAGCGCGATCTCCCGGATCTGCTGGTACTCGAGCAGGCGCCGCACCAGCTCGGCCCGGGGATCCTCCCACGCCTCGTCGTCGGGGTTCCGCGGGAGCAGCATCTGGGCCTTGAGCCGCATGAGACGGCTCGCCATGTCCAGGTAGTCGGCGGCGCGGTTGAGGCCCAGCTCGTGAATGGCCTGGAGGAACTGGTCGCAGATCCGGGCGATCGGGATGTCCGCGATGTCGATCCGCTCCTCCCGCAAGAGGTGCAGCAGGAGATCGAGCGGGCCGGAGAATCCCTCCAGCCGGACCACGAATCCCGGGGACGCCCCCAGCGCGGCGGTGGGGGCCTCGGCGACGGTCATGACTGAAAGATGTTCCAGCCGTCGCCCACGGCGAAGGGGCGGACCAGGCGCACGAGGTACCCCATGCTCACCCAGGCGGGGGTGAGCAGCACGCCGATCACCGGCTTGGCCAGGAGCAGCACCGCCAGGAGCGGCAGGAACCCGAACCGCTGGAGCGAGCGGTAGCGGGCGCCCAGGCCGGGCGGGAGCAGGTGGTAGAGCAGGTGGGAGCCGTCGAGCGGCGGGATGGGGATGAGGTTGAAGAAGCAGAGCATCAGGTTCAACCAGACCCCCCACATCATCATGCGCTGCGCGGTGTCCACCACCCCGATCACGGCCGGGGCCCCCTGCCCCAGGAAGCCGAGCAGGACGAACACGACGGCGCAACCCAGCGCGATGCCCAGGTTGGCCACCACTCCGGCGGCCGACACCACGATGTCGCCCCGGCGGTAGTTCCGGTACTTCCGCGGGTTCACCGGGACGGGTCGGGCGCCGCCGAAGGTGAACTGTCCCTGCGAGAGGAACCAGAGCAGCGCCGGCAGCAGCAGGCTCATCCAGGGATCGATGTGGGGCAGCGGGTTCAGGGTGAGGCGCCCGAGCATGTAGGCCGTGTCGTCCCCCTGACGGAGCGCGGCGGCCCCGTGCGCGTACTCGTGCGCCACCACCGAGAACACCCGCACCGGGAGCGCGAGAATGAAGTCCTGGAGCAGTCGGCGGTCCTGGCGAAAGCCGGCAGAAGGTTACACGGGGCCCCGAATCGTGTCAAAGCATGCCGCCGCTTGACGTTGCCGCTCGAGGTCGGCGCTTGACGTCGTCCTCGCCGGGGTCTATTCTTCGCGCCCCGACTGCCGGAGAAACCGGTCGTGCCGCGAATCAGGTCCGCCGCCAAGCGCATGCGTCAGAGCCGCGCCCGGGCGCTTCAGAACCGGGCGCAGCGCAGCCGCCTGCGCACCGCGCTCAAGAAGGTGCGCGCCGCCGCCACCGCCGCCGAGGCCGAGAAGGCCTACGCGGCCGCGGTGCGCCTGCTCGATCGCGCCGGACGAAAGCGCCTGATCCACCCGAACGCGGCGGCGCGCCACAAGAGCCGGCTCGCGAAGCTGGTCGCGGCCAAGCCGCGCTGAAGCGGCGCCCGGCCGGGCGGAAGGTCCGTCCCGCCGGGCTCTAGACCGCCGCCAGCTCCGCTCCGCAGCGCTCGCAGTACCACTCGGTGGGACGGTTGAGCGTCCCGCACTCCCCGCACTTCAAGGTCTTGGCCCCGCCGCCGACGGCCCCGGTGCCGCCGCCCGTCCCCGAGGGCCCGGTGGCGCCGGCAGCGGCTCCGGCCCCGTTCGGGGCCCCGGCGCCCGACGTGGCCCCCGGCGCCGCGGCACCGGACCGGGCCCCGGGCCCGCCGACCCTGGGCTCCGCCCCGGAGAGGGGCTCCGACGGGAAGGGCGCTGGGCGCGAGATCTCCTCGCTCCGGCGCGTGGTGGGGGTGCGATCCGCCGGATCGGGCGAGCCGGTGAGCGACTTGAGGAAGGCGAGCTCGTCCGGCCGGGGCGCCGCGCCGCCGCCCGCGCCGGATGCGGGTGCCGCCCCGGGCGCCGCGGGCGCCGGGCCGGATCCGGCAGCGGCCGGCCGCGCGCGAGCCGGCTCCGCCGCCGGCCGCGGCACGAAGCGGGGAGCGCTCGGCACCGTGGAGGGGCTCGGCTGCTCCGGGGGCGGCTCGAGCGAGGGCGGCGACCCCACTGCGGCCGCGATGTCAGGCGTCGGATCGGGGAGCATCTCGATCGGCGGCGCGGGCCGGGCCGCGTCGGCCCGCACCGGCGCCGCCTTGGTCTCCGTGATCAGCTCCTGAACCTCCACCAGCCGAGCCATCTCCTCGGCGATGTGGCTGAGCTCGCCCTGCACCTGCTCCAGGTTGCGGGCGTTTTCCTGGCTCAGGCGCTGCCACTCCTCGTCGGTGTACTCCCCGACCGCGTGCCGCACCCGCGCCTCGGCCAGCGTCTCCTCCGCCTCGAGCCGGCGGGCCTCCAGCTCCGCCCGCAGCCGCCGCTGCCGCTCGAGCTCGGTCTGGATGGTGGTGGCGTGGGAGCGCAGCTCGTCGATCACCGCGCGGAGGCGGCCCAGGTAGTCGGCCCGCACCTTCTCCCGCACGCCGGGCGGCGCGGTGCCGGACGTGGCGTCGAGCTTGGCCAGCCAGTGCTGGAGCCGGGCGCGCTCCTCCAGCAGCTTCTCGATCGGGGGCCCGGCGGTCGCGGTCGTCTTGGCCATCGCGGCGGGTTCCTCTCAGGGGGCTCGGGGCATCAGGGGCGCGGCGAATGGAACGGAGGCGCGCCGACGGGGATCGACCGTTCTGCCGCTGCGAGCAGATCTTCAAGTGGAAATGTAAGATGGGCGCACTGCCCCTGGAACCCGGCAGCGCCCGGCGCGCGCCGGCGGCCCCCGCCAAGGGCCCCCGCCGGCCGCCCGCGGCCGGTCAGCAGCCGCGCTGGAAGACCACCTGCCCCCGCACCACCGTGACCGTGGCCCGGCCGACCAGCCGGCGCCCCCGGAAGGGCGTGTTCCGGCTCTTGGAGTAGAACTGCTCCGGCCGCACCACCCACTCGAGCGCCGGATCGAACACCACCACGTCCGCCGGCGCGCCCACCGCGAGCGTGCCGCCGGGCAGGCCGAAGATCCGCGCGGGCACCGTGCTCATCCGGGCCACCAGCCCGGGAAGGTCGAGAAGCCCGGTCTCCACCAGCTCGGTGATGGCGAGCCCGAGCGCCGTCTCCAGCCCCACGATCCCGTTGGGCGCGTCGTCGAACTCCCGCTCCTTCGCGTCGTAGTGGTGAGGGGCGTGGTCGGTCGCGATGACGTCGATGGTCCCGTCCGTGAGCGCCTGCCGGATGGCCTCGCGGTCCTCCGGCTCCCGGAGCGGCGGGTTCATCTTCGCGTTGGTGTCGTAGCCCTCGCACGCCTCGTGGGTGAGGGTGAAGTGGTGGGGGCAGGCCTCCGCCGTGACCCGGATGCCCTGCTCCTTGGCGCGGCGGATCAGCTCCACCGACCCGCGGGTGGAGATGTGGCAGAGGTGCACGTGGCCCCCGGTGAGCTGCGCGAGCAGGATGTCGCGGGCGACCATGATCTCCTCGGCCGCGGCGGGAATCCCCTTGAGTCCGAGCCGGGTGGAGACGATCCCCTCGTGCATCACCCCGCCCTCGGCGAGGGTGGGCTCCTCGCAGTGGTCCGCCACCGGGATCCCGAAGGTGCGGGCGTACTCGAGCGCGGTGCGCATGAGGTGGCTCGAGGCGACCGGCTTTCCGTCGTCGCTCACCGCGACCGCCCCCGCGCCCACCAGCTCCCCGAACTCGGCGAGCTGTTGCCCCTTCTGCCCCAGGGAGATCGCCCCGATGGGGTAGACCCGGGCCTTGCCCGCGCGCTGGGCCTGCGCCTTCACGAAGCCCACCACTCCCTGGTTGTCGCAGACCGGGTCGGTGTTGGGCATGGCGCAGACCGCGGAGAACCCGCCGGCCGCGGCCGCCATGGCTCCGGTGGCCACCGTCTCCAGCTCCTCCTGCCCGGGCTCGCGGAGGTGGACGTGGAGATCGATCAGCCCGGGGGCCACCACCTGCCCCGTCGCGTCCAGCACCATCGCGTCGGGCGGGGTGCCGAAGTTCCGGCCCACCGCCTCGACCTTGCCGTCCAGCAGGTAGAGGTCCGCGATCTCGTCGAACCCGCGGGAGGGGTCGATCACCCGCCCGCCCCGGATCAGGATCCCGTTCACCGTTCCTCGCCCCGCCCGGCCGCCTGCGCCCAGTCGGGCGACCCGCCGGCCAGGAGATAGAGCACCGCCATCCGCACCGCCACCCCGTTGGTCACCTGCGGCAGGATCACGCTGTGCGGGCCGTCGGCCACGTCGCTGTCGATCTCGACCCCGCGGTTCATCGGTCCCGGGTGCAGGATCACCAGGTCCTTGGGGGCCCTGGCCAGCCGCTCGGTGGTCACCCCGAACACCCGGTTGTACTCGCGGAGCGAGGGGATGAACCCGGCCTGCATGCGTTCGAGCTGGAGCCGGAGCACGTTGAGCGCGTCGGCCCACTGGATCGCGTCCTCCACCCGCGGGAGGACGGTCACCCCGAGCTCCTCGATCTTGCGGGGGAGCAGGGTCGCCGGGCCGCAGACCGCCACCTCGGCCCCGAGCTTGAGCAGCCCCCAGATGTTGCTCCGGGCCACCCGGCTGTGGAGGACGTCGCCCACGATCGCGACCTTGAGCCCCCGGATCCTCCCGAACCGGTCGCGGAGGGTGAGGAGGTCGAGCAGCCCCTGGGTCGGATGCTCGTGCTTGCCGTCCCCCGCGTTGATGACGTTGGACCGGATCCGCTGGGCCAGGAACTGGGCCGCGCCGGAGGACTGGTGGCGGATCACCACCATGTCGATCCGCATGGCCTCGAGGTTCCGGGCCGTGTCCACCAGGGTCTCGCCCTTCTGGACCGAGGAGCCCTGGGCGGCCACGTTCACGGTGTCGGCGGAGAGGCGCTTCTCGGCGAACTCGAAGGAGATCCGGGTCCGGGTCGAGGCCTCGAAGAAGAGGTTCACGATGGTCTTGCCGCGGAGGGCGGGGACCTTCTTGATGGGCCGCTCGCTCACCTCCTTGAACGGCTCCGCCGTGTCGAGGATGAGCTCGATCTGCTCGGCGCTCAGGTACTCCAGCCCGATCAGGTCCTTGCCGAGCGCCGTCATCTCAGCCGCTCCGCACCAGCTCGACCGCGTCCCGGCCGTCGAGCTCGCGCACCAGGACGTCCACCCGGTCGCTGTCCACCGTGTTCACCGTGGCGCCCACGATGTCGGCCCGGATGGGGAGCTCCCGCCCGCCCCGGTCGATCAGCACGCAGAGGAGGATCCGCCGCGGCCGCCCGAAATCGGCGCACTCGTCGAGCGCCGCGCGCACGGTGCGCCCGGTGTAGAGCACGTCGTCCACGATCACGACGGTCTTGCCGTCCAGGTTGGGGAGGCTGGTCTCGCCGACCACGGGGCGGGGGCCGACGACCTGGAGGTCGTCGCGGTACAGCGTGATGTCCATCTTCCCGACCGGCACCCGGGCGCCCTCGGCCCGGTCGATGAGCTGCTTGAGCCGCTCGGCCAGCTCCACGCCGCGGCGCTGGATCCCGATCAGGACCAGGTCGTCGGTGCCCCCGCACCGCTCCACGATCTCCGACGCCATGCGCGCGAGCGCGCGGCCGATCGCGCGGTCGTCGAGCAGCAGGGTGCGGGTGGGCATCTCGGGCCCGGAAGGTAGCGCCGGGCCGGGGGAGGCGCAAATGGCAGCTAGCAGCCGTCAGCCATCAGCTATCAGCCATTAGCTATCAGCCATTAGCTATCAGCGATGAGCCTTCAGCCAGGCGCCTCACGCTCGGGCCGACCGCACAGAGCTGACGGCTGAAAGCTGATGGCTGACGGCTGAAACGGACAGGGCGGGATTCGAACCCGCGAGGGGCTTGTGGCCCCCACACGCTCTCCAGGCGTGCGCCTTAAACCACTCGGCCACCTGTCCGGGACCGCCGGGCGCGGCAACTTAAGGCCCGCCGGGCGACCCCGTCAACGCGAGCCGGCCGGCCCCAAAATCGACCCTCCGCGGGCCTCGGGGCCCGCCTCAGCGCCCCTCGATGTCCCGCTCGCCCAGCACGTTGCGGGCGGCCCTCCCCTGCCCCGGATGCTTGAGCGCGTCGTACAACCGGTGACCCTTGAGCCGGAGCTCGCTCACCAGCGCCTCGAAGTCCCGGGGCGCGAGCTCCCGCGCCACACCCGGGATGAGCCCCTTGAGCAGCGTGATGCGGTCCGCCAGGCGCAGCCGGTTGGCCTCGTCCACCAGCCGCCGGATCACCGGATGATTGAGGTCTTCGGTCTCGCTGCTGGTCGTCATGGCCCCGCCCCGCCCGGAAGAATGTCTCCTAAGTCTGCGCTCTCGCGCCCGATCTGCCAACGCCCTGGCCCCCGCCCGGTCCCGGCCGCGGCCTTGCCGGACCGCCGGCCCGTCGCGAACTTTCGCGGCCACCCCTCCAGGACCCGCCGCCATCGCCGCCGCACCGGATGACACCCCGCCGGAGCGCCCCAGGGTCGCCCTGGTGTGCCCCACCATGTGGGACGCCTGCGAGCTGCCCCGCGCCGCCGCGCGCTCGGCGGTATCGGTCGAGCCCTACGGAACCGACGTGAGCGAGCGGCCCGGGGAGTTCGACGCCCTCCGCTTCATCGAGGAGGCCGTGGCCGCCTTCCGGGCCCGGCGCCCGGACGGGGTCATGGCCTCGGACGACTACCCGGGCAGCCTGGTAGCGTCCGCGATCGCCCGGGAGCTCGGCCTCCGGGGACCCGACCCGGCCGCGGTGCTCCGCTGCCAGCACAAATACTACTCCCGGCTGGTTCAGCGGAGCACCGTGCCCGAGGCCGTACCGGACTTCACCCTGCTCGACCCGGCGCGCCTCGACGGCGAGGTGACGGCCCTCCGGTATCCGGTCTTCGTGAAGCCGGTGAAGTCCTTCTTCTCGATCCTGGCGCGACCGGTCGGGAGCCCGGCGGAGCTACGCCGGCTCGCCGGCGAGGCGGCGGTCCACCTCCGCGAGTTCGTCCGGCCGTTCGACCAGCTCCTCGGGCGGTACACCACGCTGCCCCTTCGGGGTGGGCTCCTGCTCGCCGAGGAGCCCATGCAGGGGGCCCAGGTCACGGTGGAGGCGTACCTGGCGGGAGGCACGGGCGACATGGTCGGCGTGACCGATTCCGTGATGTACCCGGGCACCATCTCCTTCGCCCGCTTCGAGTACCCCTCGGCCCTGCCGGCGGAGGTGCAGCGGCGGATGGGCGAGATCGCCCTCTCGGTCGGGCGCGCCGCCGGGCTGGACCATACGCTGTTCAACGCGGAGATGTTCTACGACCCGGAGCGGGACGCCGTCCGCATCATCGAGGTCAATCCCCGCATGTGCCCCCAGTTCGCCGACCTGATGGAGAAGGTGAACGGGGTGAACACCTACGAGATCGCGCTCGCCCTGGCGCTGGGCAGCCGGCCGGTCGCGCGCCGCCCCGGCGCGCCGTTTCAGGTTGCGGCGAGCTTCGTGCTCCGCCGCTTCCGGGACGCGTGGGTCCGAAGGGTGCCGGGCGAGGCGGACCTCGCCGCGGTCCAGGCCGCGCTGCCCGATGCCCGCGTCAAGGTGCTGTGCCGGGTAGGCTGCCGCCTCTCCGAGGAGCTCCAGGACGGCATGAGCTTCCGCTACGCGGTGGTCAACCTCGGCGGGCGCGACCGGGACGATCTCCGGGCCCGCTTCGAAACGGCGATGAGTCTGCTCCCCTTCAACTTCGACCCCGCCTGAGCCCTCCTCCGCCGATTCGCCGCGCCGCTTGAAAAACGCAGGGCGAGTGGGGCCCGCGACCGGCGCTACCTGACTCGGGCC
>Ga0070741_10018370_pt1 | contig 11334 bp, 12 predicted proteins | sample Coa_R1_4_FD_66440 | JGI IMG/M metagenome (GOLD analysis project Ga0070741, IMG submission 66440) | Surface soil microbial communities from Centralia Pennsylvania, which are recovering from an underground coalmine fire - Coalmine... | ecosystem: Environmental > Terrestrial > Soil > Unclassified ...
GCCCATCTCGAGCGAGAGCCGCTTGTGCATCCGCCCGCAGACCTCGCCGATCGCGGCGCCCGTCTCGGTCGAGCCGGTGAACGAGATCACCGGCACCTCCGGGTTCTCCACCAGCGCGCGGCCGACCACCTCGCCCCGGCCGTGGACCAGCTGGATCGCCTCGGGCGGAAGCCCCGCCTCGAGCAGGATCTCCACCAGGGTGGTGGCGGTGAGCGGCACGTCCTCCGACGGCTTGAGGATCACCGCGTTCCCGCAGGCGAGCGCGGGGAAGGTCTTCCAGGTCGGGATCGCCATGGGGAAGTTGAAGGGGGTGATGAGCCCCGCGACCCCGATCGGGCGGCGGTAGCTCATGGCCCACTTGTCCCGGAGCTCGGACGGGACCACCCGCCCGAACAGCCGCCGCCCCTCGCCGGCCGCGTAGTAGGCCGTGTCGATCCCTTCCTGCACGTCGCCCCGGGCCTCGGTGAGGACCTTTCCCATCTCCCGGGTCATCGCCTCGGCGATCCGCTCCTTGCGCTCGGCCAGGAGGTCTCCCACCCGGCGGAGGATCTCGCCCCGGGCCGGGGCCGGGGTGCGGGACCAGCGGGCGAACCCGCGCTTGGCCGCGCGCACCGCGGCCGCGACGTCCTCCGGGCCGGAGTCGGGGAACCGCCCGATCAGGTCATCGGGATCGGCCGGGTTGCGGTTGTCGAGGTAGGCGCCGGTGCTGGGCGGCACCCACTCCCCGCCGATGAAGTTGCGGTAGGTCCTGGGCGGCCCCGCGCGGCCCGCGGACTCGGCCTTGCGGCCGCCGGCGTTCACGGATACGGCCATGGTGCGGCCTCCCTTGCGGATGCGGTCATGCCGGCTCCCGGGTGAGCCCGTAGCGCTCGATCTTCTTGTACAGGTTCGAGCGGGGCATCTTGAGCGCGCGCGCCGTCTCGGAGACGTTCCAGTCGTGCTCCCGGAGCTTCGCCTGGAGGAAGGCGCGCTCGGCCTCCTGCTTGAAGCTCTCGAAGGTCTGGGCCCGGCTCGCCTCGGGCGGCGGGATCGCCCCCTCGGGGGCCGGGAACAGCCGGTCGATGTCGGCGGCGGTCACCACCTTGCCGGGCGCGAGGATGAGGGCGCGCTCCACCGCGTTCCGCAGCTCGCGCACGTTGCCCGGCCAGGGGCGCGCCTGGAGCCGGGCGATGGCGTCGTCCCCGAACCGCCGGCCCGCCACCCCGGCGCTCAGCGCGAGCTGCTGGGTGAAGTGCGCCACCAGCGCCGGGATGTCCTCCAGCCGCTCGCGCAGGGGCGGCACCGGGATCTCCACCACGTTGATCCGGTAGAGCAGGTCCTCCCGGAACCGCCCCTCCGCGATCTCGAGCGCCAGGTCCTTGTTGGTGGCGGCGATCACCCGCACGTCCACCTGGATCGCCTTGGCCCCGCCGATCCGGGTGACCACGCCCTCTTGGAGCACCCGGAGCAGCTTGGCCTGCGCCGGGAGCGACATGTCGCCCACCTCGTCCAGGAAGAGGGTGCCGCCGTCGGCCTGCTCGAACTTGCCGGCCCGGTCGGCGAAGGCGCCGGTGAACGAGCCCTTCATGTGGCCGAACAGCTCGCTCTCGATCAGCTCGGACGGGATGGCGGCGCAGTTGACCTCGACGAAGGCGCGGTGCCGCCGGGGCGAGGCCTCGTGGAGCGCCCGCGCCACCAGCTCCTTGCCGGTGCCGTTCTCGCCGGTGATGAGGACCCGGGCGTTGGTGGGCCCCACCCGCGCGATGAGCTCGCGCACCGTGCGGAGCGCCGGGCTGTCGCCCACCATGGTGTAGCGGCCCGCCGTGGCCTCGCGGAGCCGCTCGTTCTCCCCCACGAGCGCGGCGTGGCTCAGGGCGTTGCGCACGGTGACCAGCAGCCGGTCGGTGTCGAGCGGCTTCTCCAGGAAGTCGAACGCGCCCCGCTGGGTGGCGTCCACCGCGGTCGCAATGGTCCCGTGGCCGGAGATCATCACCACCGTGGCGTTGGGGTCCAGCTCCTTGAGCCGGGTGAGCGTCTCCAGCCCGTCCAGCCCTGCCATCTTGACGTCCAGGAACACGAGGTGAGGCCGGAACTCGCCGTAGAGGGTGATCCCCTCGCCGCCGGACGAGGCGACCCGCACGTCCATCCCCTCGTACTCCAGCACCTGCTTGAGCGCCTGCCGGATGCCGGCCTCGTCGTCGATGATCAGCACTCGGTGGCTCATGATCTCCGCGCTCCGATGAGCACCGCGCCGGACGGTCGAATGTGGATCTCCCGCACCCCCGGCGGCAACCGCACCGGGAGCGCGCGGCGGCCCGGCTCGCCCAGCGCGCGCCCCAGCACCTCGCCCACGGCGTCGGTGGGAAGCGGCACGCCCCGCACCTCCAGCCGGTCCACCACCCACTCGCCTCGGCCCGGCCCGACCACCCGGAGGGGACCGGCCCCGCGCACCCGCTCCCAGTCCCGCAGGGCGAACCCCAAGGGGCCCACCAGCTCGCGGGGGAGCCGCGCGGTCGAGAGCCGCGCCCCCACCTCGATCCGCCCGGTGCCGAGCCGCACCTCCAGCGAGTCGAGCTGCCGGCGCACCTCGGGATCGAGACCCGCGCCCACCAGCGACGCCACCTCCGGGGCGCTCAGGATCACCGAGTCCACCCGGGCCCGGGCCAGCGCCTGGGTCTTGGCCCGCGCCGCCGCGAGCGCACGGGTCCCGGGCCGGCCGGCCGCCGCCGGCTCGGCCCGGGCGCCCGTGAGGCGGCCCACCGCGTCCACCGCCCGGTCCCGGAACAGCCAGCCGGCCGCGGCGAGGAGCCCGAGCAAGAGCAGGCAGCCCAGCGTCCGCGCCGCCCCGGCGAGCCCCGACATCAGGCGGTGAACGGGAGCGTGAGCCTCGGCTCGTAGCGGGGACCGCGGGGGCCGAGCAGGCTCTCGTACAGCACGATCCGCTCGGCGAGGAACGGCAGCTTGTCGATCATGCCCTCGAACCCCTCCAGGGCCCGCGCCGGCAGCCGGTGCGCCTCCCGCACCCGCCCGAGCGTCACGTGCGGCCGGAACGGCCTTCCCTCCGGCGCGAACCCGATCTCTTCCCCGCTCCGCTCCAGCCGGTCCTGCAGGAGCTCCAGCGCCGCCGGGGCGTCGAGCCCCACCCAGAGCACCCGCGGGCGCGTCTTGCTGGGGAACGCACCGAGGTCGGTGAGCCGGAGCGGGATCGGCCCCACGCCCTCCGCCGCGTAGCGGACCGACTCCTCGATCACCTCCAGCCGCTCGGGCGCCACCTCCCCGTAGAACTTGAGGGTGACGTGGAGCCCCTCGTCGCGCACCCAGCGCACCGGCCAGTCGCAGGACCGGAGCCGCTCCAGCATGCGGGCGATCTCGCCGCGCGCGGGCTCCGTGATCGGCACGGCGACGAACAGCCGCATCAGGCCCCGCCCCCGCTGTGGGGCAGGACGGCGAGCAGGCTGCCGCGCCGGTACCCCCGGGGATCCAGCTCCACCGCGCCGAACCCGAGCGAGGCGAAGAACGCGGTCACGGCGCCCCACCGCTCCCGGAGCCGGCCGTGATGCTCCGGCGCCACCTCCAGCCGCGCGAGCGCGCCGTGGTGCCGGACCCGGAGGTCCCCGGTGACGCCGAGCTCCCGGAGGTACGCCTCGCCCCGCTCGACCTGCCGGAGCCGCTCGGGCGTGATGGCGAGCCCGTAGCGCACCCGGCTCGAGAGACAGGGTGCGGCCGGCGCGTCCCACACCGGGATGCCGAGGGCCCGGGCCCCCGCCCGCACGTCGGCCTTGGTCCACCCGAGCTCGGCGAGCGGCGACCGGACCGCGCGCTCGAGCCCGGCCCGAAGCCCGGGCCGGTGCTCGCCCAGGTCGTCGGCGTTGGTCCCGTCGATCACCACGTCGAACCCGCGCTCCCGGGCCGCCGCGCCGAGCCGGGCCCACAGCTCGGACTTGCAGAAGTAGCAGCGGTCGGGCGAGTTCGCGAGGTAGCGGGGGTCGTCCAGCTCGCGGGTTTCGAGCTCGGCGAGCGGCACGTCGAACCGGCGCGCCAGGTCCAGCGCGGCCCGGCGCTGGGCTTCAGGATAGGAGGCGCTCCGGCCGATCACGGCGAGGAACCGATCCCGGCCCAGCGCCCGCCGCCCCACCACGGCGAGGAGCGCCGAATCCACGCCGCCCGAGTAACCGAGGAGCACCCGGCCGAGCCCGGCCAGGTGGTCTGAGAGCGCGGCGAGCGACGGCATGGGGTGTAACGTAATTCAGCCGGCAGCCGTCAGCTATCAGCCATCAGCTATCAGCCATCAGCCATCAGCCGTCAGCAGTTAGGTTTGCGGGTGGGGATGGGGCTCATCTGCCGAGGCGGGAGAGTCACTGCGCCCCACGCTCATAGCTGATGGCTGATAGCTGATGGCTGACGGCTGATGGCTGACGACCCACTCGACATCGCGCCCGGCATCCGCATCCCGCCCGCGGAGCTGGTCTATCGCGCCTCCCGGGCCGGCGGGCCGGGCGGGCAGCACGTGAACCGCTCGGCGACCCGGGTGGAGCTGGTCTGGGACCTCGCGGGCTCCGCCGCGCTCGGGCCGGAGGAGCGGAGCCGCCTGCTCGCCCGGCTCGCGCACCGGCTCGACTCGGCCGGGCGGCTGCGGCTCGTCTCCGGCGCGTCGCGGAGCCAGCTCCGGAACCGCGAGGAGGTCACCGAGCGGCTCCGCCGGCTGGTCGCGGCCGCGCTGGTCCCGCCCAAGGTCCGGCGCCCCACGCGGCCCACCGCCGCGTCGAAGGCGCGGTGCCGGGAGCAGAAGCGCCGGAGGTCGGCCCGCAAGCGCGAGCGCCGCCCGCCGGACCGCGAAGAGTGAGACGGGCGGCCGTACCGGCCATCGTCCGCTGGCGGCGGGAGCGGCGCGGCGGCATATTCGGGCCGCCCACCCACCGGAGATGACCCCTATGAAGCTCGGACGCGACCTCGCGCTCGCCGCCTGCCTCGCTGCCGTACCGGCCGTCGCCCTCGCCCAAGCCGGCGGCCCGGGAAAGACCTCCGACGCCGCGTTCATCAAGAAGGCGGAAGCCGGCGCGCCCCGGCGGATCGGCGCCAAGGCGGCCGTGGCGCGGATCGAGAAGGACGGGAAGGTGACCACGCTGCGCGAGGGGTCGAACGGATTCACCTGCACGCTGCTCCCGGACGGGAGCGACGCCCCGTACTGCGGCGACCGGAACGCGTGGGGCTGGGTCGTGGCGGCGTTCACCAACCAGCCGAAGCCGCCGAACACCGAGCCCGGCATCGCTTACATGGCCCAGGGCGGGGAGCACTACGAGACGCCGAACGGCGAGATCGTGATGCAGCCCGGGCCCAAGACGAAGACGGTGAAGGAGCCGCCGCACTGGATGCTGCTCTGGCCGGTTGATCCGGCGGCGAGCGGGCTTCCGACTCGGCCCAACGCGGGGGGCGTGTACGTGATGTTCGCCGGCACCCCGTACGCGCACCTGATGATCTATCAGAATCCGAATGCGATGAAATAGCGGTTGGCTGTTGGCCGTTGGCCGTCAGCTAATGGCCAATGGCCAACGGCTAACGGCTCACCTCCCAAACACCCGCCTGAGCTCCGCCTTCGCCCGCTCCAGCACCCGCCGGCGCGCGGGGCTCAGGCTCCGCCCCGCCCGGTTGATGTAGAAGTTGAGCATCGACATCGCGGACCGGAACGGATCCGCCTTGCGCCGCCGGCTCCGCTCGGCCGAGCGCTTGAGCGAGAGGGCGATGGCGCGCGGGCTCCGGTGGGTGAACACCCCGGGCTCGAGGTCCAGCGCGTTGCTCGTCTCGGTCACCCGGCGGGACCAGTACCGGGTCTCCGGGGCCTGCCGGCGCGCGGCCCGGCGCCCACCGACGCTCCCGCGTGACCGGCCGCCCATGCTCCGGCGGGACCGTCTTGCACCCGCGCTCCGGCGCGACCCGCCGGCGGCCCCTCCCCGGCCGGCCCTGCGCCGCCCCTCGGCCATCCCAGCCTCAGCGCTTCCGGCTCGCGCGCGAGCGCGACTTCCGGCCGGTGCGCGACCGCGTGCGCCGGCGGCTCGCGGCGCTCTTGGCCTGGCGCGAGAGGGCGCCCCGCGACGCAGCCGACCGGGACTCGCGCTTGAGCGCCCGGCTCACCGCCCGGCCCCGCCTCCGCGACGGCGCCCGCGGCTTCCGCTTCCCCTGCCCCACCTCGTAGGCCCGCTCGGCCGACCGGCGGGTGCGCTCCTTCGCCTGCCCCCGCTTGGGCGGCTTGAGCGGGACGCCCGCCCGGCGGGCCTTCGAGAGACCGATCGCGATCGCCTGCTTGGGCGACCGGGCGCCGTGCTTGCCCCGGCGGATGTGCTCCATCTCCTCGTGCACGAACTCGCCGGCGGCGGTCGTCGGGCTCTTGCCCTCCCGGAGGTCCTCCCGGGCCCGCTCGACGGTGCTCTTGTTGGGCATGCTCCACCCCTCCTCGAGTGTACCGGGGCAAGATCGAGGCGGTGGCGGGGAGCAACTAGGAGCCGCGTCACACCGGAGGACCCGGCCGCTCAGGGGGAGGGGGCCCCTGGGGCGGCCAGCACGCCGTACGACTGGACCTCGAGCGCGGCGCCCCGCCGGGGACCTACCACCCAGACCTTGGCCCCGCCCAGGGCGCGGAGCTCCGGCGGACCGCCCTCGAGCCGCACCGTGTCGGCGCCGAGGACCCAGGGCTCTCCCCCGCGGAGGGTGAGAATGCCGACCACGGGAACCTGACCGTCGATCGAGAGGACCTGGTAGCTCCGCACCTCGAGCCGGCCGCGCGTCGCCTCGCCCACCGGCTGCCCCCGCACCCGCACCGTGGCGCCGCCCAGGCGGCGAAGCTCCCCCTCGAGCGGGCCAACCAGCCTCACGCCGCCGCGGGCCGCCCCGGCGGCCCCCGCGTCCGCCTCCCCGCCCGCGCCGCCGCCCTCCGCCGCGCTCGTGTCCGGCGGCAGCAGGATGACCCAGGCTCGGGGCTCCGCGCCCGTCACCACGATCCGGCCGGCGATCTCCTGCACCGGGGTTCCCCGCGCCGCGCCGGCCCCACCGGCGGCGCCCCGGCCCTCGACCCCGCCCTCGCCGCCGCTCCCGGCGGCGGCGCCGCCGGTGCCGCCCCCCGCGCGGGCGCCCACGCCGCAGGCGAGGACGACCGCAGCGGCGAGTCCCGCGATCCAGCGTCCCGTGCGTCTCATCAGATCAGCCGCACCACGAAGACCTGCATGATGCCGGGCAGCGGGGTGTCCGAGGCCGATCGGATGCGGACGGCGGTGGCCGAGCGGTTCGTGCCGCTCACCCGGAAGTAGGCGGTCGAGCCGGCCCGCACGCTGGCGGACTCGGTGAAGCTCGCGAACCCGTGCGAGCGCGGCACCAGCCGGGCGGCCGGGATGACGTGCAGCTCGAAGATGTCGTACAGATTCCAGCTCGTGAACCCGAGGCTCGGGTCCAGGCCGGCCACGCGGTCGTCGGTGTAGAGCGCGGCGCTCCACCGGGCGAGCACGCTGCGCATCGGAACGCCCACCACGGCCTCGACCCCGGCGTAGCCCACGGCGGGCGTCTCGAGCAGCGCCCGCTGCAATCCCTGCTCGCCCCCGGTGAACCCAGGGCCATACCGGTCCGAGAGCCACCGCAGGATGGACCACGAGAGGTACACCATGCGCGAGGCGTTGACGCAGGGCCCGTTGTCGGGCGGGGTGTCGAGCCAGCTGCACTGTTCCGGCGCGCCGGCCACCTTGGCGGGCGCGGGGCTGAAGTTGTACCCGAAGTACCCCGCGAGGTCCGTGAAGAACTCCGAGTACCAGTCGAGCGACGCCGGGTCGTCCTGGTTGAATGCGACCGCGAACCCGTAGTTCGCGCCCGGCGCCCGCCCCTCGAACGCGTGCCCCGTCACCTCCTCGGCGAGCGTCGCCTGCCCCTCCGCCAGCCAGATCGCGGGCGGCGGGAACCCGGCCGCGAGCCGGCGCCCGAACTGGATCGTGTGGGCGAACTCGTGGGCCAGGGTGGCCCGGATGAGACCCAGCGCCTCGGTCCGGTCGAACGGCCCGAACGGGTCCGCGCCGGTCGGGTCGGGCGCGATGCTGTAGAAGATCTCCCCCTCGTTGCTTTCCGGGCAGAGGTCGCGGGGGAAGAGGTCGCCGCTGAACACGAACCCCAGGATGCCGCTACCCGGCCCCGAGGCGAACTGGTTCACCGTGTGCGTCACCACCACGACCACCCGGCCGTTCCCGTCCAGGTCGGTCGGCTCCCCGAAGTAGGCGACGTCGGTCGGGTAGATGGGCGAGTCGAACGCCTGGCTCAGCAGGTCGAAGTCCGAGGCGCCGTAGCCCCCGGGCGCGTTGTGGATGTCCTCGAGCCAGAGGGCGTGGGTCGCCACCGCGCGCACCACCGTGGTGTCGGTGACGAACTGCGCGCAGGCGTCCTCCGCCCGGAGGTCCGGGACCCGCACGACCACCGTGTCGCCCGGCGCGACCGCCGCCCCGACCGCGAGCGCCCCGGCGCGAAGCGCGGGGCGGCCCGGCCGCGGGCCGCGCGGGAGGGAGGAGAACCGCCGGCGCTCCCAGCGGCGGAGCGCGAGCTCGGCCCGCCGGTGCGCGCCGAGCCGGGCGGCCGCGCGGGTATCCCGGAGCGACGCCCGGCCTCCCGGCGCCCGGGTCTCCGCCAGAAGCGGCGGCGTGGGGGCGCCCGCCGCCACCGCGGTCACCTGGATCGGGGTCAGGCTGGTCACCACCTCGGAGGTGGACTGCACCCCGATCAGGTAGTTCTCGGTCCCGGTGGCCTGGGCGAACTGGAGGCAGAAGCCGGCGGGGTCCTGGAGCACGAGCTCCCGGCCCGGCGCCACCGCGGTGAACGCGGCCGGGGCCAGCGGGTGGGAGACCACGTTGCTGCCGCGCCCTTCCACCGACACCTGCACCGGCACGCTCCGGGCCGGCTGGCAGTCGAAGCTCGGCACCGTGATGTGGAGCTCGGTCGCCGTGGCGGCGGTGACGGTCGCGGCGACCCCGCCCACCGTGACCCGGTTCTCCGCCGGGTTCGTCCGGAAGTTGCTCCCCGTGAGCGTCGCCGCCTGCCCCTCGACCAGCGGGGCCGGGCTCACCCCGCCGAGCACCGGGTTCGGGGCGCTCCCGCACAGGACGTCGAACGAGACGTCGGCGGTGACGCCGGCCGCGACGCTCACGTCGCGCGGGCTGCCGGTCGTGGCGCAGTTCGCGGCCAGGCCCTCCAGGCTCACGCTGTGGTTCCCCGCCGTGACGCCGGAGATCGTGACCGTGGCGTTCACGCCGACCGCCCGCGGCGAAGCCCCGTCCAGCCTGACGGTGTACCCGTCGGGGTCGAGGTTGGTCCCGGTGGTGGCGGTGGTCACCCGCACCGCGCCGGTCGAGCCCCCGGTCGGCCCTTCGCCGTCGCCGCCGCAGCCCGTGGAGACGCCGAGCAGCATCGATCCCAGGACGGCCCAGCGGGTCCCGCGCGCGGGCGAACGCATGCGACCTCCGGCCGACGCGCTGAACGCGTCCTCGGAACGACGGGGGATAAAGGGCGAGGTTCGCGAAGGGGTCGGGGATCAACCTACCGGCGGGGCGCCGCCCGTCAAGCAGGCCGCCGGGTCAGGGGGCGAAGACCTCTACCACGTCGGTCTGGGCCAACCCCGCCTTCGGCCCGCCCCCGATCACGTAGATCCGGTCGTTCACCGCGGCGGCCGCGAGACCGTGCCGGGCGGTCGGGAGCGGCGCCGCGACCCGCCAGGTGTTCGCCGCGACGTCGTACACCTCGTGCCGGTCGAAGACCCGGGAGCTCGTCTCGCCGCCGAAGGTGTGGATCCGCCCCTGGAGGACCGCCGCCGCGAGCCCGCCCCGCCGGCTCGGCATCGGGGCGAGGGTGGTCCACGCGTCGGCCGCGGCATCGTAGCGCTCGAGCGCGTCGAAGTTCCGGTCGGGGTCGAGCGGGCGGCCGCCCACGGCGTACACCCGATCGCCCACCGCGGCGGCCGCGAGGTGGTCCCGCGGCGTCGGGATGGGAGCGCCGTGGCGCCAGCGGCCGGTGCGGGGGTCGTAGACGGCGATGGAGTCGAGCAGCCGCCGGTCCACCCCGAACCCGCCGACCACGATGATGCGCCCGTCCACCACCGCGGCCGCGCTCGCCCCGCGCGGCTCCGGGAGCGGGGCGCGCTCGACCCACCGGCCGGCCGCCTCGTGGTAAAGCCAGAGCGTGCCCACCGCGTCGAACCCGGTGGGGCCCAGCCCGCCGATCGCGTAGAGCGAGTCGCCCACCGCGGCGAGGGGCATGTGGTGCCGCGGCGCGGGGAGGTCGGCGACCCGCTGCCAGGAGCCGGCCGCCGGGTCCAGCCGGTACACGGCTGCGCTCACCGCGTTTCCCCGGTGGAAGCCGCCCGCCACGTAGATGCGGCCGCCGAGCACCGCGGCGTGAAGCTCCTGCACCGGCTCCGGCAGCGCGGGCCCGCGGGTCCAGCCGTCCGGCGGCTCCGGGCCGCCGGACCCGCAGCCGACCGCCCACAGGGTGAGGCCGGCGACCGCCGCCCCCCGCGCCCTCACGGCGGGCCTCCTACTCCAGCTCCACACCGGGCTCGACCGCCTCGCCGGCCCGCGGCTCCGCCTGGCCGGTGCGCGCGAGGATCCGCACGCACGTGTTCCAGCGCAGGATCGCCTCGTCGTTCCCGGGCGGCCGCTGCGCCTCCGCCCGCTCGTACCAGGTCATCGCCTCGCGCAGCCAGTCGTAGGCCAGGTCGCCCGAGGCCGGGGTCGCCCGCCGGAGCAGCGCCTTGGCGCAGCGCTCGCAGATGATCCCCGCGTAGTAGGCCCGCCTGTACTCGTCGCGAAGCCGGGGGAGCAGCTCCCGCGCCCGGTGCGCCCCCTCGATCGGCTGGTCGGCGAACTGGTCGGTGATGGCGAGCAGCAGGGTCACCAGCGCCTGCTGGTTGCCGGGGTCCACCTCCAGCACGTCCAGGCAGATGCTCTCGGCCGACGACGGGTCGTTGATCACCCGGTAGCGCTCCGCCTTCTGGAGCGCGAGCGGGATGCTCTCCCGCGCGATCGGCTTCAAGCGGAACACGCCCGATCAGCCCTTCCGGGACCGGCCCAGCAGCCGGAGCAGCCGCCCCAGCGGGTCGTAGAACCGGTCCACCACCCGCTCCTTGAGCGGGATGATCGCGTTGTCGGTGATCGCGATGTGCTCGGGGCACACCGTGGTACAGCACTTGGTGATGTTGCAGTAGCCGATCCCGTAGGCGCACCGGATCTCCTCCACCCGGTCCTCCACGTCGAGCGGGTGCATCTCGAGCGCGGCGAGGTGCACCAGGAAGCGGGGCCCCACGAACTCCTCGTGCAGGTGGTGCTCCCGGAGCACGTGGCA
>Ga0070741_10018371_pt1 | contig 11333 bp, 11 predicted proteins | sample Coa_R1_4_FD_66440 | JGI IMG/M metagenome (GOLD analysis project Ga0070741, IMG submission 66440) | Surface soil microbial communities from Centralia Pennsylvania, which are recovering from an underground coalmine fire - Coalmine... | ecosystem: Environmental > Terrestrial > Soil > Unclassified ...
TGAACCTTTCTGCAAGAAGTATACCTGCTTTTGAGGGACAGGCGCAATTGAAAAATGTGGAACAAAAGCTCTAAAATAGGCTTGACAACCAGCTTGATAGCGTGTTATAACTTACAATGAACGTATGTTCTAATTTTATGCCCAGGGAAGTTGGTGATTCTATGGATGAAATTCGCTTGCATCAAAGGGCTAACCGGACACAGAAGCCACGCATTACAGAAGACGACATGCTGAACGAGGGAGAATACGATGATGCCTGGCCTGATCGTCTGCCATCCAGTTCGCGGCGCTACTATATGCCGGACGTAAAAGCTGAGAGCGGGCATACGCTGGCCGACTCAACGTATGGATATGCACCGAAACGCAGGAACAGCGAGCGCGCCGGTATTCCTCCCCGTCGCAGCGCGGCACAAATCAGCACGGCTACAGCAGGAGGCAGATCGCGCGCACCTGTATTTGAGGACGACGAGGCGCATCACACCAGTGGACTGTCAGGCAGAATGGGTAGAGGCAGGCGGCGTTTCCACTGGCTGGTATTCGTTGGTATAGCGATGTTTGTTATGATTATCGGCTGGATCGCCTTTAACGCGCTATCGAACTGGTGGCAAATCACCCAGGATGACTGGCGCTATGGACGCCCTCGTACCTATCAAGTAGATATGGTGGTCGGGCATAACGACTCGGCAACCAACCCCAGCCACTTCATTGCTGAGAATCTGAACAGCCACATTATGATCGTCGAAATACCCGGCGGCGATACCACAAAAGCGAAGATTTATCCTGGGCCGACCCTGATTGGTTCCGGCCAGGACTTAACGCCAGTGACCCTGTCTTTCAAAGATGTAAACGGGGATGGGAAGCTAGACATGATCGTCAACGTGCAGGGCGCGCACTTCGTTTTTCTTAATCAGAATGGTCAGTTTGTGGCAGCGCCCGGCCAGAATGGGAGCTAACGGGTGTTGCCGACCTGGGCGCGTTTGAAATGGGTATGCCGACCTGCGCCAGCGTATTTTGCTGGTGTATTACTTGCATCGTGATAGCAGGGAAAGAGCCGACGGGCGTTGGCAATTCGTCCACGTCAATTGGCTCAACGCGACGAGTGCGCAAAGCCAGGGCCGCGAAAATTACTAACCATGAAAGCAATACACCCACAAGTATCCAGGCCATAATCATTTGTGTTGGTGTTGAGAGAGTAGAAACTTCCATGAGTACATCCTCTATCTTCATGTATTGTTGGTAATAAGTGTTAAGCGGGCTGTCATTACTATAATGACGAAGAAAATTAGCGAAATTAACTATATCCCCCGATTGTTAGCCATTTCTCAAAGCGGAGCTGTCCAAATGGTTCCCTATCTAAACGTCTTCGGAGTAAAAAAAGTTTCAATGCATCCGCTATTCGCCTGTATGCAAGACGTTTTATCTAAGACAGAGAACGTAAATATCTTGTTCTTTTGGCAAATATCTGCCACAATAGGTAATCTGTAAGCGAAGTTACGCGCATCCCGGTATCACTGAGGCTGTGAGAGGCGAATTAATGCAACGAATCAAATGGACTTTAACACGCGACGTATTGATAGTGGTAATCTGTATTGGTGTTGTGTTATGGGGAACCTTCTCGATACTGGGGATGGTCGTCCATGCCATCGTCCTTCTTTTGCTGGCTATGGCCGTCGCATTTCTGGTGACGCCTCTGGTGAATGTATGCAACAAATATATGCCGAGAGTGGTGGCAACGCTGCTGGTCTACATACTCGTGCTGGCCGGGCTGGGCGCGTTATTCTATGCCCTCGTTTTCTCGCTGATCCAGCAGATTACCTACTTCTCCAACCACCTGCCGGTCTATGTGCAGGACCTGCCCGCCACTTATGCGAATTTTCAAAAATGGCTGGTTCAACAGGGCGTGCCGCAGACCGCAATCGATAAAGCGCTCGCCACTATTTCAGACCGCGCCAACGCCCTGGCTATCTCGCTGGCGGATAACCTGGTGAGTATCGTGTTGATCGTCACCGATGTGATTGTTAATGTGCTGCTGGTGACGGTGTTGAGTTTTTACCTGACGGTCGATGGCAAACGCATCCGCAACAGCCTGATGAACCTGGCGTCCGAATCATTCAAGCCGCACCTGCGCCTGTTCGAGGATGCGCTTAACAAGGTAGTCGGCAACTACATCCGGGGGCAATTGACGCTGGCCGCCATCATCGGGGTACTGGCCGGTGTAGGCACTTTCTTCCTGGGCATCAACCAGTTCGCGCTAATCATTGGAATGCTGGCATTTCTCTTTGAGACGATCCCTATGGTCGGCCCCACGCTGGCCTCCATTCCGGCTATCCTCATTTCGCTGCTCCTGCCCGACCCATTTCCGCGTTCGTACTGGATCGCGGTCTACTTCATCGTCATCCAGTTGATTGAGGGCAATGTTCTGGGGCCGCGTATCGTCGGCCACGCGGTTGGGCTGCATCCGGTAGCATCCATCCTGGCCTTAATCATTGGAGCGCAATTTTTCGGGCCGTTCGGAGCCTTGCTGGCAACGCCGGTGGTAGCCGCCTGCTGGGTAGTCATTGCCAGCCTGTACAATTCGCTGCGTGGCAAGCCTACCACAATCTTGTTGGAGAAAAAACGCTCGCCCTGGATTCGACCGCGCAAGCGACACGACGAATCTGTTGACGAAGGTGCCACTACTAAGAAAAAACTGGCCGGAGAATCGAGTACGCAAGACGAAACACGGCCCGCCGCTAACGCTGAGGCGAGTAGCGCGACCGAACAGGGGCAAGACTGGCAGGCGCGCGGCGCGGTTGAGCCAATAGATGCCCTGCGGCTGGTACCCAACCGCGATGTCTACCGCGACCGCAACACCCCTGGTTCGCAGGGCAAATAGCTGGACTTATATGGTTTCCTGTTCGCGCAATATCTCCAGCGCCTCGCGCGCGGCCAGGCGACCGGCTTCCTTGATACTCGAAGCCTGTCCCATGCCGAGCAACAATTCATGCTCGAAGACGCCAACCGTGAACAGGCGATCATTATTGCGCCCGCTTTGCTCCATGACGCGGTAGCGCGGCAGGCTGCCGGAACGCTGCAAGACGATCTTTTGCAGCCGCCCTTTGGGGTTGGTATCGAGCGTTTGCTGGCTCAAGAACGGCACAACCGGCAAAATCACGCGCGCCACAAAATCGCGCGCGGCATCGTTCCCCTGATCGATCAAAATCGCGCCGATAATCGCTTCCAGTACATCAGCGCACAGCGAGTCGCGTGAGCGCTCGTTGAAGGTGCGCAGGTTGGCAACATCCACGCGGATAAACGGGAAAAGCCCCAGTTCCTGCCCGATTCTTGCCAGCACGCGCCGACTGACCACCTCAGATTTCAAGGCTGTCATTTCGCCCTCTGAAGCATCGGAAAAACTGCGATAGATATATTCAACCACACGCGCGCCCAGAACCGCGTCCCCCAGAAACTCCAGCGTATCGTAAGAGTCATGAACAGCCGTTTCGGGGCAGCACGAATGATGCGTCAGCGCTCGCTCCAACAACGTGCGATCGCGAAATGTCACTTGCAGCAGCGCCTCTAACGCGGCTAGCCTGTCTTCATTCTCCATGATTGCTATTATAGCATCGCATTACGGATGTTAGCTACATCAGTGTTCACTGGCTTATAGAGCGGTTCGACGTTTTTGGGCCTGTTCAAGCCCTGGCAATTTTGCGCTAAAGACCTTCATCTGATATGATACGACAGGTAAGAATCTAGAGAAAAACAGGCAGGACTATTTATGGTAAACAATACGCCAATAGGTGGGCTGCATTTCTGGCTTACCGAGTGGAACTGGCAGCCCTCCATTATTGGAGGAACGTTCTTCATCATTGCCCTTTATATGTACGCGGTTGGGCCTTTGCGTGAAAGATTCCATTTAGCGGACAGCTTCTCACCAGGCAGAGCCATTACTTTCCTGCTTGGCGTCAATCTTATCTTCCTCTCTCTTTTTTCGGCTCTGGATGAGCTAGGAGATCGCTATCTCTTTAGCGCGCATATGCTCCAGCACCTTATCCTCATGATGATAGGACCGCCACTCGTGCTGCTAGGAACTCCTGGCTGGCTTATTCAGCCTCTCTTACGCAATCGCATTATTCTGGGTGCAGGCAAAGTACTCACTCACCCGGCTGTTGCTTTTACTCTATTTACCGCCGATGTCTGGCTCTGGCACGCTCCACTGCTCTATGACGCGACCCTTTTTAATCAGAACCTGCACATCCTCGAGCATCTCACCTTCATCATCTCCGGCTTGATCTACTGGTGGCCGATGTTCAGTCCAGTCAAGGAGGGTCTGCCACGACTTACTATTGGAGGACAGATTCTCTACCTGTTCTTCGGCTCAATGCCCATGGTCCTGCTAGGAGCAGGGCTGACCTTTGCGCCCCCGTTATATACTCCCTATATCTATGCGCCTCGTGTCTGGGGACTCTCTCCCGCCACAGATCAGCAACTGGGGGGACTGATGATGTGGATCCCCGTCAGTCTTTTCATGATCGTGATCATGAGTATCCTTTTCATTCGCTGGATGCAGCAACAGGAACATAAGCAAATTGAAGAGGAGAGCAAATATGCTGACTCTTTTCTACTCCCCACATATGACAAGCGTTGATAACGAGGCGGGACGCGCTTCTGGTCATGCTGATGTACCGCTCTCTGAGGCGGGTCGAGCGCGGGCGCGGGAGCTTGGACAGCACTATGCGCAAGAAAAGCTGGACGCGGTCTTCCACTCGGACCTGCAACGCGCAGCTGCTACTGCCCGTATCGCGTTCGCGGGGCGGGGTTTGCCGCTTGTGCCGGATGCCCGGTTGCGCGAGTATAATTACGGGGATATGACGCAATACCCGGTTGCCGTTGTAGAGGAAGAGTTTTCGCGGCGCGTCACTGAGCCATTCCCAGATGGAGAGAGCCTGCTGATGGTCGTCCAGCGCGTGGGCGCGTTTTTGCGCGACATTTTGCAGCGCTACGATGAGAAAACGATCGTGGTCATCGGGCATCGAGCAACCCGCTACGCGCTTGAGTACTGGTGCGGCGATGCCTCGCTTGAGGAAATCGTACAAACGCCCTGGGAATGGCGGGAAGTCCCTGTCTGGCGCTACGAACTGGATGCGCATGATCTTGAGTGCTGCTCTGCTTGACAAATTGCTCATCAGCGCGTATAGTGAAAGCAGTGATATTGACCAGATGCCCAATTAAATGATGGTGCGGAGCAGACCGGCGCGTCTCTCGAGCGCCGGGAGGATACATGCCGAAAATCGTGGACGAACAGATGCGCGAAGCCACCAGACAGCGCATTATGCGCGTGGCGGCCAGCGAGTTTGCTCGCCTGGGGTTCGACCAGGCGAATATTAATGTCATCGCCGAACAGGCCGGAATCGGCAAGGGAACCATCTACCTCTACTTCGAGAATAAGCGCGATCTGTTTCTGGCAATGCTGCGCAACATCGCCCAGGCCCAACTGACGGTGATCCGCGCCGCCCTGGCTCAAGATGGAGCGCTGCCGCAACGCCTGGAACGTCTCTTTCGCGCCTTTGCCCACCTGGCCGAGGAGGAGAGCGACAATTTCAATGTGTACATGAGCGCCCTGTACGGAGTCAACCGCGCCTTCCAGGTGGAAGCCACCAGACTGTTGCGGGATTATGTGGCTGTAATCGCCTTGATGCTGGAACAGAGCCAGGCGCGCGGAGAGATTCGCTCTCAGAACATCGAAGCCACCGCCTTAATGGTGCTATCACTGACGGAGTCGTATGTCCTCTCCGCGAAAGTACTCGGACAATCCGAGCGCCTGATAGTTCAACAGGCAGGTCAGGTCGCTGAACTCATTTTGAGTGGCATCGGCGCAGGTGGGTCTTGATGCCGCGCCTCTTTTTGGTCTTATTTTGGCTTACTACCCACCCATTATTGGTGTAATGGACACGGGGCAGGAGGATTACTACTGATGCCGTCTATTGATCGTCCAACGTTCATCCAACGTCTCTTTCATCTTCGTCGCGCCAAATCGAGCTTCGAAAGCCCGCGCTATCTGCTCAAATGGCTGTTGATTAGCACCGCGATTGGCCTGGTAGCCGGTGCCGGGGCGCTTATCTTCTTCGAGGCCATCCGGCTCTCGACCAACTTCTTCCTGGGGATGCTGGTTGGCTACCTGCCCCCCGACCCGGCGGGCGAGGGAACGATGGGGGTGATGTCGCTCTGGGCCGCGCCTCGCGCCTGGCTCTTGCCCGTCGTCACCACCGTGGGTGGACTCATCGCAGGCATCATCGTATTCAGCCTGGCACCAGAGGCCGAAGGACACGGCACCGATGCTGCCATCGCGGCCTTTCACCAGGGCAAGCCCATTCGCGCGCGTATCCCCCTGGTAAAGCTGGTGGCCTCCGCCATCACCATCGGCTCCGGCGGTTCAGGTGGGCGCGAGGGTCCGTCTGCGCAAATCAGCGCGGGCTTTGGATCGCTACTTGGAAGCCTGCTGCACCTGGACGTTCAGGACCGGCGTATCGCTATCGCCACCGGCATCGGGGCAGGTATCGGTGCTATTTTCCGCGCCCCGCTCGGCGGCGCGGTACTGGCTGCTGAAATCCTCTACATCCATGACCTGGAGGTAGAGGCCATCATCCCCGCGCTGATCGCCTCGATTATTGGCTACAGCGTGTTCGGAGCCTGGTCCAGCTGGGACCCTATCTTCAATACGCATGGTAGCCTCGCCTTCACCTCTCCGCCGCAATTGCTCTACTACGTAGTACTCGGCCTGCTGTGCGGACTGATCGGCTGGCTCTACACGAGCGGCTTCTATGGCATCGCCCATCGCTTTCACAGCCTGCATCTCCCCAACTGGTTGAAGCCTGGCATTGGCGGGCTGCTCGTGGGGCTGATCGGGCTGGTGTTACCGCAGGCACTTGGGATGGGTTACGGCTGGGTGCAGGTCAGCATGGGGTCTGGCTTGCTCGCGCTGCCGCTCTGGATCATCCTGCTTTTGCCGTTCGCCAAAATCCTCACGACCGGTCTATCCATCGGCTCCGGTGGCTCCGGTGGCATTTTCGGCCCTGGCATGGTGATCGGCGCTATGGTGGGTGCCGTCGTCTGGCGCATCAGTTACCATGTGCTGCCCGGTGTACCCGATACTCCCGCGCCCTTCGTGATCGTTGGCATGATGGCGCTCTTCGGAGGTGTCGCCCACGCGCCCCTGGCCGTGATGCTCATGGTTGCCGAGATGACGGGCAACCTGTCCATGCTCGCCCCCGCCATGATCGCGGTGGGCATCTCCTCCATCGTTGTTGGCAATACGACGATCTATACCAGCCAGGTCGGCTCCCGCGCCGACTCGCCCGCGCACCGCCTCCAACTCTCCTTCCCACTCCTCTCTACCCTGGCGGTCGGCCAGGCGATGACACAGCCACCCCTGCATTTTTCTCCGCAGCAAGTCGTGGCAGAGGCCGAGCAACGGCTCGCCGAGCTTACCGTAGGTGGGGCCAGCGTACTCGACACACGCGGAAATCTACTGGGGATACTCACCCTCGCTGATATTAAGAAAGTGCCACTCGAAGAGCGCGGGAGTCGCCGCGTCGAGGAGGCCATGAACCGCGATGCCCTGGTCGCGCAACCAGACGACACACTGGACATCGTGCTGGATCAGCTCACCAGCCACCGCATCGGCTGGATGCCGGTAGTAGAGAGCGAGTCGGCAACGGGCGGCCAGCACCTGGTCGGGCGCATCTCCGCTCAGGAGATCGTGCGCGCCTACCGCGAGTCCCTGGCGAAAGGGTCACGGCGTATGCGCGGCCTGGTGGAAGGTACCGTGATGGTCGAATCGCTGATCGAAGCTGGCACAGCGCTCGCCGGTCGCCCCTTGCGTGACGCGAACTTACCGGCAGAGACCCTGATCGTCTCAATCCGTCGCCAGAACGAGTTGCTCTTCCCACGAGGCGGCATCGTCATCGAGCCGGGTGATCTGGTGACGTTCCTGGTAAGCCCGAATGGCGAGGAACGCCTGCGAGCGTACCTGGGAGAGCGTGTAGAGGAGACACAGCCCGTCTTGCTTGATTAGCCAGTGAACTCGAAATCCTGGCGCTATTGCACAATCACCGTAAGCTGCATATTCTGGTGAACTGTGCAGTACAGGTGATAGGTGCCGGGTGTATTCCAGGGACCGATCATGTGACTAACCTGACCTGAGAACTGCAGGTTGCTCACCTGCGGTGCGCCGGATTCGGTCTCAGGTTTGGGCGAACCATTCACCCACTGCCCGGAGCTGATGATGTGGGTATCAGACGCATCATTGACCAGCTTGAGACTATCGCCCTTCTTAATCGTGACGCTACTTTGCAGGAAGGATTGCATTCCCATGTGGACAGTGGTGGTGTTACTGTTCCCGCTTCCAGGCCCACTGGCGGAGGTACTCGAACCACATGCTGCGACAAACACCAGAATAAACCCGAGGGCAACAAAAAGTAGAAACATTTTCTTCATTCTCTATTTCCTCCATTCTCTTATATACTGCACTGCATCGGCGGCACCGAGATCAGACGTGTGGTAGTGTCAGGGTGCGGGACGCGATTGTTGAGAGTACCCGTATCAACGATCACGTTCCCGCCCTCAAAGTGGAAAGCGAAGCGGTCCAGGCTCCTGGGAGCCGGGCCATCCAGGTATTCTCCGTCGGAATTGTAGTGCGAACCGTGACAGGGACATTTGAAGCTAATACAATCATTGCGGAACGGCACGGTGCAGCCCAGGTGGACGCAACGCTGGTAGAGCGCAATCCAGTATGTGCCGTCGCTATCCTTTAAGATCGTCTCAGAAGCGAACTGGTCGCTGAGGTTGGTCCCACTCAACAGAAAATGGGTATCCTTTGCCAGATGTACCATGTAGGTCTTCGCCTGCTGGTGGTAGAACACGCCAGCCTGACCGATCCTGAAATCAGGAGGCGTTGCTGCCTTGAGAGCGGATTTCTTCCCTACGAGCAGGGAGCTGCCAAACTGCCCCGCCAGGTTGGGGTAGAGCATGTAGAGCGCTCCCCCTACCGCAGAGGTAGCAGACAGGCCCCAGACGGCCAGCATAGACCGGCGCAGGAAGTGTCGACGCGACAGGCGCTGATGCGCGATCTCGGCGGCCTCGGCACCACCGCCGTGCAGTACTTCGTATTGTTGTGGCGTAACAGGTGGTTTATCAATACTCATCGTGTTCTTCTCCATCGTTTCTATCGCTCGCAGTCGCTCTCCTGGAGCGCCGCATACAGAACTAGCGCCTCTTCGTTATAGATGAGGCAAGCCACGCCTTCCCATCCATGGATATTGCCAACTCGACTATATATGACTGACTGCCCACTCTAATTAATACTATACATCGCAGGCTCCAAATCGTCTAACTGAACCGTTTTTGCGAAGATGTAAAGATGTAATGGAGCCGCTTGAAACGAGGAATGTGCATATTTATGGCAAGTTGAGTAACATTTTCATCTGTATTTCCCTGGCTGGTAAATGTACCCGATCACAAAGGCGAAGGCGGCACGCCGTGAGAAGGGCTATCCACGTTTTATAAGTGTCTGTCCAGTCAGTCATTTAACCCTATTTTTGCTGGTTTTTCTTAATGCGAATGTAGAGTACCGGCCAGATGTCGGGATGGCAACGTTCCGCAATATTGACAAAGTGAATGACATTACAGTATGGTAAGGATGAAACACGCAATACATACGCACCGGGAAGAGGTTTATGCCAGAGGTACAAACGGCTCCTCAATCTGGATGTGGTCAGAACCATTGGAAATTCGTTATAAGAAAGTTAAGAGACAAAGTATCACAATCTTATCACACCTTGCTCTCTTGACCAGCAAATGGTTCCGGGATGAGGCACCACGCCAGTCTCAAACTCAAGTATATTGTATAATATCTCTGTAAGATCGTGATGTTCTCGCAGAGATATTATCTTAAAGAAATCGAAAGGCAGTAATCCATGTACGATAACGGAGATGCACGCAGCGAGCCGGTTGAAGAACCTCTTCCTCAAGACACACATGAGGTAGAGATGGCCCTTGATACCGCCGGAGAGAGGGAGGATCACAAAAATGGGTCAAATATAGCCATATCCCTTGATCCTTCTTTAGATACCACGCTGGAGATGCAAAAGTTCTATGCCCTTGCCAAACGCCAGGCATGGAAAGTGGAAGCTCTCTCATGGGGAAAACTCCCTCCGGTACCAGAAGGGAAAGGCTCCGGGGAGGCACGCGCGCGTCGCATGGCAATCTGGCGTTCGGTTGTTACGCAGCAACTCCAGGCAGACACGCTGGCCTCTTTGTTATCGTCGCAATTACTGGCGGCAGCGCCTGATCTGCCAGGACGCCTCTATTACACGACGATGGTACAGGACGAGGGGCGTCACGCGGAAGCCTGGCTGAAACTGACCAATGAAGTCGGAGGGGTGAGCGAACCCGACCCCCACCTGGTGAGACTGGGCGAATTGACCCTTAATGCAGATACGCTTGAAGAGAAAATCTGGATGTTCCAGGTCGTTTTTGAGGGACTGGTGATCGACCGCTTCCGCCAGATCGCGGCAGGCGCGCCCGGCACCATTCTGGCCGAACTTTGCAATCGCCTGACGGTCGATGATGGCATACATCACGGCGCGGGTGTCATCTACGAGCAGCGCCTGCTGACGCGCATACCTCCACGCACGAAGCGGGCCATCTGGCGTGTAAGCCAGGAGATGTGGCCGCTATTCGTTAAACATCTGATGTGGCGACCACAGGAGCGTTCATGGGCCAGCCACGCCATGCACCAGCGCGACCTGAATACGGTCAAAAGCTACATGGAGCAGGAACGCAGGCTCGCTATAAAAGTAGGGCTGGAAATCGATACACCGCCCGGATTTTAGTTTCTCAGGTTATCAGGTGGAAAAATAGGGATTCATCCTGATAGACAAGTGAGGTGAGCAGTTCTATAGTCTAAAGGGGAAAGTGTGCGCGCCTTTCCCCAGACTGAACTGAAAGGTTGAAACATCTTCATGCTACTCTCACGAAAAACGCTCCAAAGAATACTTGGAGCGTTGTGGCTCATAGACGGGCTGTTACAATTAGAGCCACTGATGTTCACCGGGAATATGATCAATAGCGTCATGAAGCCGATGCTGGAGGGTCAGCCCGGGTTTATCGAGCCAAGTCTCCAATATATAGTTACGCAGACGACAAACAACCTCGCAGCCGTCAACATAATAATTGCCACTGTGCAGATACTGCTTGGCCTCGGCTTCCTCTTGCTTTCAGACCGTTGGGTGAAAGATCTCGTGATTGCCTCCATCGTGTGGGCGCTTATCGTGTGGTACGGGGGCGAGGGC
>Ga0070741_10018372_pt1 | contig 11333 bp, 10 predicted proteins | sample Coa_R1_4_FD_66440 | JGI IMG/M metagenome (GOLD analysis project Ga0070741, IMG submission 66440) | Surface soil microbial communities from Centralia Pennsylvania, which are recovering from an underground coalmine fire - Coalmine... | ecosystem: Environmental > Terrestrial > Soil > Unclassified ...
ACAGGAGCCGGAGTTTCGGAGCTTTTGACCGCCCTTACCCGCTATGCCGAGGCCTTTCTGGCCGGGGCTGAGCCTGCCCTGGTCACCCGCGAGCGGCATCGGCGGGCGCTGGAAGATGCCTTGGCGGCGCTACGACGGGCGGTAGAGCCGGGCCTCGCGGCGCGTGAGGATCTCTTGGCGGAAGAGCTTCGCTTGGCCGCCAGGGCCTTGGCGCGGCTGACGGGCCGCGTCGATGTCGAGGATATCCTGGATGTGATTTTCCGGGACTTTTGTATCGGCAAATAGGGCAAAGGCCGTCCCGGCGCATCGGTCAATGGGATGGCGGCCGTCCTGAAATCGCGACAAAGATGGCCCAACCGGCCGTTCAAGACGGTGTTTCACGTGAAACATTTTCCGAACGCCTATTTCTTTGACCGGCCCTGCCCGCCTCCGATAAAAGCCCCATCTGAGGTCCCATGAACGCGCGATTCGACGTCATCGTCATTGGTGGCGGCCATGCCGGCTGCGAGGCCGCGGCGGCATCCGCGCGCCTTGGTGCAAGAACTGCCCTGGTCACGCACCGATTCGCGACCGTCGGCGCCATGAGCTGCAATCCGGCCATCGGCGGCCTCGGCAAGGGCCACCTGGTGCGGGAAATCGATGCTTTGGATGGCCTGATGGGCCGGGTCGCCGATCAAGGCGGCATCCAATTCCGGCTTCTGAACCGCCGCAAAGGCCCCGCCGTGCGCGGCCCCCGCGCCCAGGCCGACCGCAAGCTCTATGCCGCCGCCATGCAGGCTGCGATCCGCAGCACGGCCAATCTCGAAGTCATCGAAGCCGAGGCCGACGATCTCATCCTCAAGGACGGATGCGTTCGCGGCGTGACGTTGGCTGACGGCCGTGAAATTTCGACGGGCGCAGTGGTGCTGACCACTGGCACGTTTTTGCGCGGCCTCATCCATATCGGCGAAAAACAAATTCCGGCCGGCCGCGTCGGTGAAGCGCCGACGCTCGGACTGTCGGCGACGCTCGAACGCGCGGGCTTCGCGCTCGGCCGCCTGAAGACCGGAACGCCGCCGCGGCTCGACGGCCGCAGCATCGATTGGTCGGCGCTCGAGATGCAGCCGGGCGATGATCCGCCGCAGCCGTTCTCGGTGATGACAACGCGCATCGACAATCCGCAGATCCAATGCGGCATCACGCGCACCACCAAGGCGACGCACGACATCATCCGCGCCAACGTCCATCGCTCGCCGATGTACTCCGGACAAATCGCCAGCCGAGGTCCGCGCTACTGCCCGTCGATCGAAGACAAGATCGTGAAGTTCGGCGAGCGCGACGGCCACCAAATTTTTCTGGAGCCGGAAGGTCTCGACGATGCGACCGTCTATCCGAACGGCATTTCGACGTCGCTGCCGGAAGAGGTGCAGCGCGCGCTGGTCGCGACCATTCCCGGACTCGAGCGCGCGCAATTCATCCGCCCCGGCTACGCCATCGAATACGACTTCGTCGATCCGCGCGAGCTGACGCCGACGCTGCAGACCAAACGCGTCCGCGGACTTTTCTTCGCCGGACAAATCAACGGCACCACCGGCTACGAAGAAGCGGCGGCACAGGGCCTGCTCGCCGGCCTCAACGCCGCGGCGCATGCCGGAAATGCCGATGAAATCGTGCTGGATCGCGCCCAGGCCTACATCGGCGTGATGATCGACGATCTGGTGACGCGCGGCGTCAGCGAGCCCTATCGCATGTTCACCTCGCGCGCCGAATATCGTCTGCAACTGCGCGCCGACAATGCCGATCAGCGCCTGACGCAGAAAGGCATCGACATCGGCTGCGTCGGCGCCGAACGCGCGCGCAAACATCGCGACAAAATTTCCGCGCTCGACGACGCGCGCGCCTTCGCCAAGTCGGTGCCGCTGACGCCGCGCGAAGCCGAGCGGCACGGCATCGCGCTCAACAAGGATGGACAGCGGCGCACCGCCTTCGAGATGCTGTCGCATCCTCACATCACGATCGCCGATCTCGCGCGGGCGTGGCCGCGCTTTGCCGCGCTCGACGGCGAAATTGCCGAGCAGATCGAGATCGACGCCAAGTACGACGTCTATCTGTCGCGCCAGGCCGCCGACGTCGCGGCGTATCGGCGCGACGAAAGTTTCTCGCTGCCCGACGATCTCGACTACGCGGCGCTGCCCGGACTGTCGAACGAAGTGAAACAGAAATTGCAGGCGCACCGTCCGCGCACCATCGGACATGCGAGCCGCATCGACGGCATCACGCCGGCGGCGTTGACGCTGCTGGTCGCGCACGTGCGCCGGAAAAAGCCGGCCGCAAAATCGGCGTGAGCAAAACAGGGCAGGGCGCGCCGTCACTCGCCGCCGACAAAGCGCGCGCGCTCACGCTCACCCCTGTTTCACGTGAAACAGAAAAGCGTCTCGACGCCTTCGTCGATGCGCTCCTGCTCTGGCAGCGCAAGATCAACCTGGTCGCGCCCTCGACACTGTCGCAGCTGTGGACGCGGCACATCGCCGACTCGCTGCAGCTTCTGAACCTCGCGCCGCAGGCGCGCATCTGGGTCGACGTCGGCTCGGGCGGCGGTTTCCCCGGAATTCCCATTGCCTGCGCCCTTGTGGATAACTCTGCGGCGCAAATTCACCTCGTCGAGAGCAATGGGAAAAAGGCCGCGTTCCTGCGCCAAGCGGTGCGCATCACCGGCGTTCGCGCCCAGGTGCATCAACAGCGGGCCGAGAAATTTGGGGAAAGCTTCACGGCAAAGGCCGACGTCGTCACGGCGCGGGCGGTGGCGCCATTGAAAACGTTGTGCGATCAAGCCTTTCCTTTGATGGCGCGCGGCGCCGTCGGATTGTTTGCCAAGGGTCAAGATGTAGACGCTGAATTGACTGAGGCCGCTAAATATTGGAGCATCGATGCCGAAAAGGTCCCCAGTAAAACGAGTCCCGAAGGCTGCATTGTCGTGGTTCGCAGCCTTCGCCGCCTAGCCCGAGCCGCTGCGCCGTCACCCTGAGCAGGGAGCGCAGCAAGTTGAGGATCCGCCTTCGGCGGGCTCCTCAGCCTGACGGCAAGACGCCAACCCCACGTGGATAAATTCCTATGACCGACACGCCCGCCGACCCCGCCGCCGACCCGCAAGTCGTGCCCTTCGAAAAACCGTCCGTGCGTGGCGTGGCCGGACGGCCGCGGGTGCTGGCGATCGCCAACCAGAAGGGCGGGGTGGGCAAGACCACGACCGCCATCAATCTCGGCACCGCGCTCGCGGCCATCGGCGAGCACGTGCTGATCGTCGACCTCGATCCGCAGGGCAATGCCTCGACCGGCCTCGGCATCGAGCGCCGCGCCCGCCGCACCTCGACCTATGACGTGCTCACCGGCCAGGCGCCGATGCGCGACGCCGTCATCCCGACCGCGGTGCCGCAGCTCTTCATCGCCTCCTCGACGCTCGATCTTTCCGGACTCGAACTCGAGATCGGCCAGGCCCGCGATCGCGCCTTCCGCCTGCGCAGCGCGCTCAATGCGCTCAACAGCGGCGAGCGCGCCTACGACTTCACCTACGTGCTGGTCGATTGCCCGCCGTCGCTCAACCTGCTGACGGTCAACGCCATGGCGGCCGCCGACTCGATCCTGGTGCCGCTGCAATGCGAGTTCTTCGCCCTCGAAGGCCTGTCGCAGCTGCTCAAGACCGTCGAGCAGGTGCGCAGCACTCTCAATCCGAAGCTGTCGATCCACGGCATCGTGCTGACGATGTACGACTCGCGCAACAATCTCTCCAACCAGGTCGTCGCCGACGTGCGTCAGCACATGGGCCGCAAGGTCTACGAGACGGTGATCCCGCGCAACGTGCGCATCTCGGAGGCGCCGAGCTACGGCAAGCCGGTGCTGGTCTACGATCTCAAATGCGTCGGCAGCGAAGCCTATCTGCGGCTCGCCACCGAGATCATCCAGCGCGAGAAGGAATTGAAGGCGGGGTGAAATAAATTGTCGTCACCGGGCTTGACCCGGTGACCTCGCTCAGGGAGGCACCGCGCACCTAAGCGAGACGGCCGGGACAAGCCCGGCCATGACAGAACAAACGATTAGTGCAACGCTAAACAGCAAGAGGGAAGGCGTGGCGAGGGGTTCAGGAGCGGCGGCGATGGCGGAGCATCATTCGCGACTGGGGCGCGGTCTCGCATCGCTGATCGGCGATGTCGGCGACGAAAGCGCGACCCCCGCCGAGACCGGACGCAAACCGCGGCGCGCGCCGATCGAAAGCCTGCGGCCCAATCCGCGCAACCCGCGCAAGAACTTCACCGACGCCGAGCTCGGCGAGCTCGCCGCGTCGATCAGGGAGCGCGGCATCATCCAGCCCATCGTCGTGCGCGCCGTGCCGGGCGAACGCGACGCCTTCGAGATCATCGCCGGCGAGCGGCGCTGGCGCGCGGCGCAGCGCGTCGGCCTGCACGACGTGCCGATCGCGGTGGTCGACGCCACCGACGCCCAGTCGCTCGAATTCGCCATCATCGAGAACGTGCAGCGCGCCGATCTCAATCCGATCGAGGAGGCGGCGGGCTACGTCGCACTGATGGAGCAGTGCCATCACACCCAGGACGAGGTGGCGCAGATCGTCGGCAAGAGCCGGCCGCATATCGCCAACACCATCCGCCTCCTGAAACTGCCGGAGCCCGTCAAGGCGCTGGTGCGCGAAGCCAAGCTGTCGGCCGGCCACGCGCGGCTCCTCGTCGGTCACAGCAACGCGCAGCTGCTCGCCGAGTTGGCGATCGACGAAGGCTACAGCGTGCGCGAGCTCGAAGAGTGGGTGCGCAAGCCCGAAGGCCAGCCCGGCGATGCGACCTTCGACGCCATCCAGCGCAAGAGCCAGAAGGCCAACAAGGACGCCGACACCCGTGCGCTGGAAAAGAGATTATCGGACGCCCTGGGGCTCAATGTGTCGGTCGACCACAGGGCCTCCGGCGGCGGCACGCTGCACATCAAGTACAAGAACCTCGAACAGCTCGACGGCGTGCTGAGGAAGCTCAACCGCTGAGCCGCAGGACAAACTCCCGCATCCCGGAATGACTTTCGCGGCCTCATGCTGAAGCACGCGCGGCCTCGCGGCACAAGGCGCCGCGCGGCTTGGCGTTTTGCCCTCCGGCGGTCCGGAACAACCTCGGAACTGCCGCGTTAAGGCGCGGGGTTTGCGAGGAGGCGAGGATGCGTCTGATCCTGATGATTATCGTAATTCTTCTGCTGCTCGGCGCGCTGCCGACCTGGCCGTACAGCGCCGGCTGGGGCTATTACCCCTCGAGCGGCCTCGGCCTTGTGCTGATCATCCTGATCGTGCTGGCGCTGATGGGCCGCATCTGAGGCCAAGCGCCTCAGTGCTGGAACGGCAGCGTCTCCGGCGCAAACAGCGCGTCGAGCGTGAAGGCGTTGGGGCAGAATTCATGGAAGTGCTGCGCCGCGGTGCCATTGGCCATCTCGCGCCGGCAGCGGCTCTTGTGCGCGCAGCTGACGCAAAGGCGTTGCAGGTCGCGCATCACCGCCGGGTCGCTCTTGGCCAGCGCATCCGGATCGACATCGAGCGCGAGCAGCATCTTGCGCAACAGATCGGCGGCGCCCGGACCCTTGCCGGCCATGCCGCGCAGCTCCTGCGCCGAGATGCCGAGGTCCTTGGCCATCAACCCGACCTGCTCCGGGCTGCAACGCTCGAAGGTGTCACGGCTGTCGACATGATTGCGGTAGCTGCTGACCCAGTCGGCGATGGTTTGCAGGACGAAATCGACGGTCGGGTAGGCCGGCTGGCGGATGTCGGTCGTGGGCATGGCGCGCCTCCATGGCGAGACGGCATTGTCTCGCATGGATCGCGCGCCGGCGCTTTGCGCTAGATCAAGCTCAAACAGCCCGAATTTACTCGGTTTCGTCGCTGCCGCGCTGCTCGCGTTTCTCGCGCAGCCGCTCGGTCTCGTTGATGGTGTCGATCATGATCTGAAAGGCGGTGCCGACCTTGGCCGGCTTGCGCGTTTTTTTGCGCGCGGGCCGGGCGGCCGGCCGGCGGACCTTGGCGCGCCTCGCCTTCGCGGCCTTGGTTTTCTTGCGTGCTTTCTTGGCCATTGCGATCCCCCGGCGGCACCGAGCATAGGCGCAGGCGGCGCCGCGCGCCAGCGCCGGACTGGAACTGCCGTTGCGCCGCTGGTAAGCATCGTCCGCGACAAAAGGGAGGACCGCCAGTGCCCGCGTCAATGCAAGGTGAACTGCTGCCGCATACCTACCGCTTCAAGCTCGGCGGCTTCGAAATCACGGCCATCATGGACAGCTTCGTCATCCGCCCCGGGCTGACTCCCAGCTTCGGCGGCGAGCCGGCGGCCGCCGACGTCAAGGCGCTGGCCAAGGCCAACCGCATCGACAGCGACAAGTATTTCCATCCGTTCACGCCGCTCTTGGTCAATACCGGCAAGGAGCTGGTGCTGTTCGACACCGGCAACGGCACGCTGTCGGCCGAATACGAGCAGATGAAGGGCCGCCTGCCGCCGGGCAACCTGGTCGCGCGCATGGCCGCCGCCGGCTACAAGCCGGAGGACGTCGACGTGGTGGTGATCACGCACGGCCATCCCGATCACATCGGCGGCCTGTCCAAGGCCGGCCAGCCGGTGTTTCCCAAGGCGCGCTACGTGTTCGGCGCGACCGAATTCGATTTCTGGAACAAGGGCGAGAACGTGCGCGAGGCGCGCAAGTTCAACCGCGAGCTCTATGTGAAGATCGTCGTTCCTCTGGCGAACCGTGCCACCATGATCAAGCCGGGCGACGAGGTGGTCGCCGGCATCCGCGCCGTCGACGCCTTCGGCCATTCGCCCGGCTTGCTCGCCTTCACCATCGAGAGCGCCGGCAAGCGCATGATCAACTGGGCCGACACCGCCGGCCATTACGCCATGTCGCTGCAGCGGCCCGACCTGCATCTCGACGTCGACGACGACAAGGAGAAGGCGGTGGCCACCCGCAAGCGCATCTTCGACATGGTGGCGAGCGAAGGCCTGCTGGTCGCCGGCTTCCACATGATGCCGTTCCCGGGGCTCGGCTACGTCGAGCGCGCGGGCTCGGCCTATCGCTGGGTGCCGCACAGCTATCAGGTGAACTTCTGATCGTCGGCCTGTCTTGCCCGCCGAAGCGGGGCATGACCGCATCAATTGTCCCTGCGCCGCGCGCCGACCGCGATCGACAGCAGCGCGCGCTGGGCGATGGTCTCGGCGAGCGCGGCGTTGCGCCGCGCCTCGAGCGAGGCCTCCGCGAGCTGACCCATGGCGCGCAGCAGCCGCGGCGCGGTAAAGGCGCGCAGCGCCTCGCCGACCAGCTTCTCGCGCGTGAAATGCACCGGCGGCGCGCCGCGCTTCATGGCGAAGTCGGCGCTGTCGCCGCCGTCGATGGCGAGCCGCATCTTGTGCAGGTTGGCGACGTGGCGGATGGCGGCGGAGATGATGGCGGCGGGCGAGGCGCCGCCGGCGCGCGCCTTGGCGAATTCGGTCTCGGTGTCTGAGGGTCGGCCGGCAAAGGCCATGTCGAGCACGCCGTCGAGCGCTATGTCGGAGGCGTCCGACACCACCGCCATGACGTCGGCAAGCTCGATGCGCTCCTTGCCCTGCGCGTAAAGCGCGAGCTTGCGCAGCTCGTTGCGCGAGGCCAGCCGGTCGCCGCCGAGCAGCGCGACGAGGCTCGCGCGCGCCTCGGCCGCGATCGACAGCCCGGCGTCGCGCAGCTCGTCGTCGATCAGCCGGCCGATCGCGATGTCGTTGTCGGCGTAGCAGGGCAGGGCGGCGGCGGCCTTGGCCTTCTCGCACAGCGCGCGCAACGGCGCGCTCTTCTTCAGGTCGCCGGCCTCGATGATGATGCGGCAATCCTTCGACGGCGCCGCCAGCACCGGCTCGAGCGCGCCGGCGATGTTGCGCGCGCCGGCCCTGACCAGCACGGCGCGGCGGCCGCCGAACAGCGGCACGGTCATCGCCTCCTCGATCAGGCGCGACGGATTGGCGGCGAGCTCCTCGCCTTCGAGGCGGGCGAGCGCGAACGGATCGGCGGGATCGTCGACCGAGGCCTTCACCAGCGCGTCGACGCGCTCGCGCACCAGCCCGGCATCCGGGCCGTAGACCAGCACGATCGGCGTCCCGGCATCGGGGCGGGCGATGAAGCGGTCGACGTCGGAAGCCTTGATGGCGGTCATCTGATTACCCGTCATTCCGGGGCGGCGCCGAAGGCGGCGAAGCCGGAACGACGATTACGACCCGGCGACGAAATACGACGCCAGCCGCGACTTGATGTTGTCGGCGATCACCTTGGCGGCGCGGTTCTCGGCGTCGCGCAGGCCGCGCACGCCGGCGAAACGCTGCTGCTGGCCGGGGATGTCGTAGGTCACGCGCGAGAAGGTCTGCCCCGAAACCACCGTGCGGCCCGTGGCGAGATCGGTCAGCGTATAGATGGCGTCGATGCCGTAGTCCTGCACTTCCGGCCGGGCGGTGTGGATGTCGACGATGAGCTGCTGGCGCGTCGAGGTGAGACGGATGGTGAGCTGATGGGTGGCGCTCGCCGGGTCGCCGCCGCCGGTCAGGCCGTAGATCAATTCGTTGCGCACGCCGACGCCGACGCGGGCGAGCGGCGTGCCGTTCGGCGTCTCGATCGGCTGCACGCGCACGCCGGCGAGCCGGTTGTCGAGGCCGGCAGTGGGCACCACGGTGCCGTCGCCGTACAGCGGCTGGAAGCAGCCGGCGGTCAAACCGGCCAGCGCCACCACAGCGGCAAAACGCGTCAAAGTCAGGGTCCTAGGCGACCACATTGACGATCCTCTGCGGGACGACAATGACCTTTTTCGGGCTCCTGCCGTCCAGCGCCTTTTTTACCTCATCAAGGGTTAAAACGGCAGCCTCAACCGCCTCTTTTCCGGCATCCCGGGCGACGGTGACCTCGGCGCGCTTCTTGCCGTTGATCTGGACCGGCAAGGTAATGGTGTTTTCCACCAGCAAATCGGCCTCGATCTTCGGCCAGGCCTCCGCCGAGACCAGATTTTTATGGCCCAGCGCCGCCCAGCACTCCTCGGCCAGATGCGGCATCATGGGATGGAAAAGCCGCACCAGGATGTCGCCTGATTCGCGCAGCGCCCAGGCAAAGTCGGGGGCGGGCGCGGCCTCGGCTGCGCCGATCGCGTCGCTGAGCGCGTTGGCGCATTCGTAGATGTGGGCGACGCAGCGGTTGAAGCGCAGCTTGGCGATGTCCTCGGTGACGAGGCTGAGCGCGCGGTGGGCGGCCTTGCGCACTTTCTGCGCGTCCGGACCAAACGTTGCCGGGCGGCTTTGTGGTCCGGCGATGTCGGCGATCTCGCCGATGAGCCGCCACAGCCGCTGAACAAAGCGCCAGGCGCCCTGCACGCCCTCCTCGGTCCAGATCACGTCGCGGTCGGGCGGACTGTCGGAGAGCATGAACCAGCGCGCGGTGTCGGCGCCGTAGGCCTGGATGATGTCGTCGGGGTCGACGGTGTTCTTCTTCGACTTCGACATCTTCTCGATCGGCCCGATCTCGATCGGCTCGCCGGTCGTCTCCAGCACCGCCTTGCGCCGGTCGCCGACCGCTTCGATCTTGACCTTGGCCGGCTCGACCCAGTCGCCGTTCCGGGCGCGATAGGTCTCGTGCACCACCATGCCTTGCGTGAACAGGCCGGCGAACGGCTCGTCGAGATTGACGTAGCCGCATTTCCTCATGCCGCGGGTGAAAAAGCGCGAATAGAGCAGATGCAAAATCGCGTGCTCGATGCCGCCGATATATTGGTCGACCGGCATCCATTTGTCGGCGACGGCCGGCGTGGTCGGCGACTTCTCGTTCCACGGATCGGTGAAGCGGATGAAGTACCAGGACGAGTCGACGAAGGTGTCCATGGTGTCGGTTTCGCGCCGGGCCTTGCCGCCGCACTTCGGGCAGGCGACGTGCTTCCAGGTCGGGTGGCGGTCGAGCGGATTGCCCGGCTTGTCGAAGGTGACGTCCTCGGGCAGCGTCACCGGCAGATCCTTCTCCGGCACCGGCACCACGCCGCAGCTGTCGCAGTGGATGATCGGGATCGGGCAGCCCCAGTAGCGCTGGCGTGAAATCCCCCAGTCGCGCAGGCGGTAGTTGACCTGGCGCTGCGCCATCGGCGCGTTGTTGCTTTGCGCTGACCTCTCCGCCCGCGCAGCCTGCTCCCTCCCCCCTTGCGGGGGAGGGGTGGGGAGGGGGGTAGAAACTTGCGCAGGCGTTTGTTGCGTACCCCCCTCCCTGTCCCTCCCCCTCAAGGGGGGAGGGGACGCTGTGGCGTTGCCCGTCGACACGCTGCCGCCGCGTGTTGGCAAGAAAGTGTTTTCCAGCCTTTTCGCCACTTCCTCTTTCGCCTGCGCGATGGTCATGCCGTCGAGGAAGCGCGAGTTGATCATGGTGCCGTCGTCGAGATAGGGCGTCGTGGTGATGACGAAGGTCGCCGGATCCTGGCCCGGCGGGCACACCACCGGCGTATTGCCGAGGCCGTATTTGTTGGCGAACTCGAGATCGCGCTCGTCGTGCGCCGGGCAGCCGAAGATGGCGCCGGTGCCGTAGTCCATCAGAATGAAGTTGGCGACATAGACCGGCAGCGTCCAGCCGGCGTCGAACGGATGCACGGCGCGGATGCCGGTGTCGAAGCCCATCTTCTCGGCGGTGTCGATCGCCGCCTGCGAGGTGCCCATGCGGTGGCATTCCTCGATGAAGGCGGCGAGTTTCGGATTCTTCGCCGCCGCCGCCGTGGCCAGCGGATGATCGGGCGAGATCGCCATGAACTTGGCGCCGAACAGAGTGTCGGGCCGCGTCGTGAAGATTTCGAGCTCGCTCTCCTGGTTCGGCGTGGTCGCGGTGTCGAGCCTGAAGCGGATCAGCAGGCCTTCCGAGCGGCCGATCCAGTTCTTCTGCATCAGGCGAACTTTGTCCGGCCAGCGGTCGAGGGTATCGAGCGCCTCGAGCAGCTCCTGCGAATAGTCGCTGATCTTGAACACCCACTGGTACAGGTCGCGCTGCTCGACCAGGGCGCCGCTTCTCCAGCCGCGGCCGTCGATCACCTGCTCGTTGGCGAGCACGGTCTGGTCGACCGGGTCCCAGTTGACCTTGCGATACTCGCGCGCCACCAGCCCGTGCTTGAGGAAATCGAGAAACATCTTTTGCTGGTGCTTGTAGTAGGACGGGTCGCAGGTCGCGACCTCGCGCGCCCAGTCGAGCGACAGCCCCATGGATTGGAGCTGCTTCTTCATCGCCGCGATGTTCTCGTAGGTCCACTTCTTCGGATGGACCTTGCCGGCCATGGCGGCGTTCTCGGCCGGCATGCC
>Ga0070741_10018373_pt1 | contig 11333 bp, 11 predicted proteins | sample Coa_R1_4_FD_66440 | JGI IMG/M metagenome (GOLD analysis project Ga0070741, IMG submission 66440) | Surface soil microbial communities from Centralia Pennsylvania, which are recovering from an underground coalmine fire - Coalmine... | ecosystem: Environmental > Terrestrial > Soil > Unclassified ...
GGAGCCGATCGACCCGGTGCGCTACATCGGCAACCACTCCTCCGGCAAGATGGGCTATGCGTTGGCGGAGGCCGGCCGCGACCGCGGCGCCCAGGTGACGCTGGTCTCCGCGGCGCCCAGCGAGCGCCCCTACGGGGTGGAGGTGGTGCCGGTGCGCCGGGCGCAGGAGATGCGGGACGCTGTGGTCAGCGCCTGCCGCGACGCCGATGCGCTGATCATGGCCGCCGCTGTGGCGGACTACCGCCCGGAGGACACCGCGCCGGACAAGATCAAGCGCAACCAGCCGGAGCTGGACCTTTCACTGGTGAAGACGCCGGACATCCTGGCGGAGCTGGCGGGAGAGCAGCGACTGGTCAAGGTGGGCTTCGCCGCGGAAAGCCGCGACCTCGTCGAGAACGCCAGTCAGAAGCTGAAGGCCAAGGGCGTTCACCTGATCGTCGCCAACGACGTGACAAAGGAAGGCTCAGGGTTCGGTACGGAGACCAATGAGGTGGTATTATTGGACATCGAAGGCGGCAGGGAAGACCTTCCGCTGATGAGCAAATACGAGGTTAGCCAGCGCATCCTCGACCGGGTGCGACGTTGGCTGGACTAAGAGGCAAGAATGGCAGCGGCCGCTGAGGGATACACACTCGAGAAGTTCGCGCGACACCCGTTCTACATGGACGTCAACCGCCGGCTGGTCAAGCTGGCGGACCTCCGCAAGGGCGCGAAGGTGGTTGATCTGGGCGCCGGCACCGGCGCCGTTACCCGCCTGCTGGCAGAGGCCATCTCCAACGGCTCCGGCGCTGAAGTCATCGCCGTTGAGCCCTCGGATTCTGCCATCGAAGTCGCGCGCCGCAACCTGGAGAACATCCGTGGCGCGGTCGTGCGCTTCGTGCAGGGCGGCGCCGAGCGCCTGTCGTCGCTGGTCAAGCGCCAGGTGGACGCCGTCTTCTTCTGCAACGCCATCCACCTGGTCCCGGAAAAAGATCGCGTCATGCACGAAATCAACCTGACCCTGCGACCGGACGGCAAGTTCTCCTTCAACACTACCTTCTACGAGGGCGGTGAGCCGGAGGACGCCGAGGTCTTCTACCGCCGCTGGATGATGAAGGCCCTGCGCATCCTTAAGAAGGAGTACGGCCTTACTCCGGACCTCTCGATGGCGCGGACAATGGCCCGCAACCGCCTGAGCGAGGCCGACTATATGAAGCTGCTGAAGAACAACGGCTTCAAGGTGTCGCGCAAAGAGGTCATGAAGGCGGAAATGAGCCTGGAGTCCTTCGAGGACATCAGCGAGTACGCCCTCTGGATCGAGGGCATCCTGCCGGGCGTGCCGCTGGAAGTCGGCAGTCATGCCCTCAAGCAGGGCGTGCGAGAGGTCTTCCAGGACATGGGGATCTCCAAGTCGCAGCGCAACTGGCTGCTCGTCGTCGCTAACAAGCAGTAGCGGCGGCTCAGCGGTAGCGCCGGTCCAGGGCCTCGTCCACGAAGAGCTCTCCTTCTTCGTTCGTGTAGAAGAGCCGCTGGAAGTTGTAGCCGCGCGCCTTCAACGCCTCGCCGCCGCGCTCGTGGCGCTCCACCAGCGCGACCGCCGAAACCACCTGACAGCCCAGCGCCTCGACTGCCTGGATCGAGCGGTCGATGGAGCCGCCGGTCGTGATGACGTCATCGACGATGGCAACCCTGCGGCCCGGGACCAGCAGCTCGCCGCCGCCCTCGGCGTAAGAAGTCGCCAGCTCGTCCTTGGCGCCGTGCTCTTTGCGGGCCTGCCGCACGATGAACGTCGGCATGACGTAGCCGTACTCCGCGAACGCCGACAGGCTGATCGACTGCGCGATCGGTATGGCGCCTATCGCCATGCCGCCGACAGCCTCGGCGCCGGCCTCGATGAGCGAGGGCGCCAGCAGCCGCCCGAACAGCCAGCTCCAGCGCGGGTGCAGGGTGACCAGCTTGCCGTTGTAGTAGTACTTGCTGGGCAGGCCGGAGGTCAGCGTGAAGTCGCCGAAGCGAAAGCACTGCTGGTGCATCGCCTGGCGCAGCTGCTCGATGTCGTCCCGGGTGATCGCTGTGGTGGTGCTCACTTCACTATCTCCTGCGCTCTGCTGTAGTCATCTTCGATGCGCTCGATATCGTCCTCGCCGAAGTAGGAGCCCTGTTGCACCTCGACGAAGACAAGCGGAACGTCGCCGCTGTTAGCGATTCGGTGAAGGCTGCCTACAGCGATCTCTACCGAGTCGCCGGGCGTCACCTTAGAAGTTCCGCCAGCCAACGTCACCAAGCCGGTGCCCTCAACGATAATCCAGCGTTCGCTGCGCTGCCGGTGGCGCTGATAGCTCAGCCTGTGGCCCGGGGCCACCTCAATCGTCTTGACCTTAAAGGCTTCAGTGCTCTGGAGGACGGTGTAACCTCCCCAAGGGCATGCGACGAACTGGCCTGCCGGGTCCTCAGCCACCAGATCAGGACGCGGCGACGGCGTGCTCGCCGGTGGCGGCTTCCTCCGCTATCGCCAGGACGGTGCCCACCAGCGTCCGCACCGGGATGCCTGTGGCGCCCTTCACCCAGACGCCAGAGTCCTTCTCCGAGCCGTCGGTGCCGGCCATGTCGATGTGCACCCAGGGTGTGTCCTCCACGAAGAAGCGGATGAACTCAGCGGCGTTGATGGCGCCGCCGTAGCGGCTGCCCACGTTCTTGATGTCCGCGACCTCGCTCTTCAGGCCCTCGCGATACTCGGAGATCAGAGGCAGGCGCCACATCATCTCGCCGGTCGTCTGCCCGGCCCGGGTGATCTTCTCCGCCAGCGCGTCCTCCGTGGCCATGAAGCCGGTCGCGGCCGGACCCAGCGCGATCGACATGGCGCCGGTCAGCGTGGCGACGTCGATGATCGGCTGGTAACCCTGCTGGCGGGCGTAGAGGATAGCGTCAGCCAGCACCAGGCGGCCCTCGGCGTCCGTGTTGATGATCTCGACCGTCTTGCCGTTCATCGCCGTGGCGATATCGCCGGGCTTGGTGGCGGAGCCGGAGGGCATGTTCTCCGTGGCCGGCACCAGGCTGGTCACGTTGATCGGCGCGCCCAGCTTGGCCAGCGCCCAGATCGCGGCAATGACCGAGGCGCCCCCGGACATGTCCGCCTTCATCTCTTCCATGCCCTGGGCGGGCTTGATGGAGATACCACCGGAATCGAAGGTGATGCCCTTGCCGATCAGCGCCAGGCTTTCCGAGCTGCCCGGGTTGCCGCGGTAGCGCATGATGATGAACTTGGGCGGCTGGATGGAGCCGTTGGCTACCGAAAGCAATGACCCCATGCCGAGGCTCTCCATCTCCGGCCGGTCCAGCACCTCGCAAGCGATGCCGGCATCCTGCGCCAGCATCTGCGCGCGGGCCGCCATATCGGTCGGGGTGAAGCAATTGGCCGGCTCGTTGGCCATGTCGCGGGCGTGGTTAGCGGCCTCCGCCAGGATTCGCCCGCGGTCGATTCCCTTCTGCAGCGCTGGGATCAGCGATTCGTCTCGCTCGATGACGGTCAGTTCCTTGACCTGGCGCTCGTCCTCGCTCGGTTGCTTGTGGCGGTTGAAGCGGTAGAGGCCCATGATCGCGCCTTCGGCGATGGCCTGGGCGCAGGCGACGGGGTCGAGACCGGCTTGGCCGGCGCCGTGGAGGACGGTGGCGACGCTCTCGGCGCCGCTACGCCGTGCCAGCCGCAAGGCGTTGGCCGTGACGTCGCGCACCTTGCCGAGGGTGAAGTCGTCTTGCTTGCCCAGGCCCGCGATGATGATGCGCGGTGAGGGGAGCTTGCCCAGGCTGTGCACCAGCGTGAGCTCACCGTCCTTGCCCTTGATCTCGCCTTCGGCGATGAGCTGGGTGATAGCGCCTCCCATGGCGCTGTCAAGGGCGCCGGTGGCGCCGCCGGGTTGCGTCACGCCCTGGAAGAGGTTGACGATGACGGCCTTGGCGTCTGACTGGGCAATATCGCCGGGCTGGATACGGATCTCCATGGTGGGACCTCCCCTTGGCCTGAACGGTACAGCGCCATGATAAGCTGGTGCCGGAGCGCCCGCAAGGAGCCGCCAGAATGATGGCGGCAGGGGCTGAGTTCTGTTGACAAAAGCCCCTATTGATGCCTTAATTTGGGACAGCCACAGCGAAAAAAGAGCCCTCAAAAAGAGCCTTTAATGGTCGAAAAACTCACACCCGGCTTACAGAAGGCCATACGCGTGCTCAACCTATGGGGCATCGCGGACCTGGCTCTTATTATCGTCGGCTTTATCTTCTATTACCTCGTGCGCGGCGCCGTCACGGAACGCGCCCCGGAAGCGACCTCCCGCGCCATCAACCTGGTGGAGCTGGAGCAGAAGCTGGGGCTCTTCTGGGAGGGCCAGCTGCAGAGTTGGGCTATGTCCAGCGACCTGATGATACGCATTGCCAATTGGATCTACGTCTACGCTCACATTCCGCTCATCGCCGGGATCGGCATGGCGCTGTTCTTCTTCCAGCGCAAACGCTACATTCTCTATCGCAACGCCTTTCTGGTCGCCGGCGGTATCGGCCTCATCTTCTTCAACTGGCTGCCGATGGCGCCGCCACGGCTTCTCCCCTGGCCTTACGGCCTCGTCGATACGATGGCGGCTTTCTCCAAGGTCAACTACGATATGCAGCCGGCGGCTTTCGTGAACCAGTACGGAGCGATGCCCAGCGTCCACTTCGCCTGGAACATGCTGTTGGGGATGGCACTTTTCCAGATGACGCACAATCCGCTGGTGAGGCTGGCCGGCATCCTGATGCCGCTGGCCATGGGCTGGGCCATTGTGGTCACGGCCAACCACTTCATCCTCGATATCATGTTTGGCGCGATCGTGGGCTTGATCGGGTTGGGAATCGCCCTGCTCTGGCGAGAGCACAGCCCGCAGTTCTGGCGCTTCCTGTTGTCACCGTTCTCACGGTTGACCGGGGCCCGGGCGGACGCGTCCTGAGGTGACGGCCGCCTCTTCTATGGGAGCGACATTCATCCGTGCCGTCGACCGGTTCAGGCGTGCCTTCTCGCGTCGCGACCTCATGGAAGCTCTGCTGGTTGCGGTGGCTTTCCTGCTCTACTTCGCTGTGCGCGGCGCCGTCATCGACCGGCCGGAAGTCGCCTACCGCCACGCTGTTGACATCATCGATGCTCAGCGCAGGCTCGGCTTCTTCTGGGAGGACAACATCCAGCGCTGGTCGGAGCACAAGCTCGTCCTGGTGCAGGCGTTTAACCTGATCTACTTCTACCTGCACTTCCCGCTAATCATCGTCTTCGGCATCGCGCTCTATTGCACCAATCGGCGCAAGTACACCCTGATGCGGGACGCCTTCCTCGCTTCTGGCGCCCTGGCCTTGCTGGTGTACTGGCTCTACCCCGTGGCGCCGCCGCGAGAGCTGCCGGCCCTGGCAGCCCGCTTCGACGCGAACGCTCCGTCCTATATCACCAGCTTCATCGACACGATGCAGGTGCACCTTGGTTACGCCTACGACACGCAATCGACGCGGGCGTTCGTCAACCCCTACGCGGCTATGCCGAGCCTGCACTTCGGCTGGGACCTGCTGCTGGGCATCGGTTTGTGTTGGTGGGCCTGGGGAACGCGCTTCAAGTGGATCGTCGTGCCCATCGGCATCGCGCTGCCGATATCGCAGATCTTCGCGATCACGATCACCGGCAACCACTTCTTCCTGGACGCCATGGCCGGCGCGGCCATCTCTCTCTGCGGCTTCCCCATCGCCATCGCGATGGGGCGCTATGTCTACCCGTGGCTATCGCGCCGCATCATGAACCTGCCGTGGCCCCTGGTGCGGAACTTCTTCCTGCCGAACCGCGAGCTCAAGCCGGACGTCGCGACCAAGCTGCCCTAGAGACACTCCCTGTCATTCTGAGCGCAGCGAAGAATCTTGATCATGGGCGTGTGGAGACCCTTTGCTTTTCGCTCAGGGTGACAGATAACAGCGGCGGCCTCCTTCGACAGGCTCAGGAGGAGCGGTCAGAGCGCTAAGCTTCGACGGCTTCGATGCGCTCTTTGAGGCCGTCGGACATCCGGTGGTGCAGGAAGTCCAGTCGCGCCAGGTTCTTCGGTTTGAGCGCTAGCGGCAGCTCCACGAAGCAGGAATACCAGCAGCCCGCGCACGGCTCGATGAAGTCCTTCAGCGTGCGCTTGTAGGCCTCGCTGCTGAACATCTGCTCCAGCGTGTGCTCACGCAGGTTGCCGATCGGCTGGCGCTCGCAGAGGGAGATATCCCCGTTCGGCTCCATGAACATGTACATGCGCTTGAGGCCCGGCGTCAGGTAGGGGCAAACCTTCTCGTTGGTCTTGGCCGCGTAATCCGCCATGCCGCGGATGAAGGCGTGACTCTGGCCGGCGACGTGCTTGCTGGACAGCGCCAGCTCGATGGCGCGGTTGAGGTCCGGGCTCGGGGTGAGCGTCGGCTGCTCGCCCGGATTGCAGGCGTCGTACTCGAAGCTGTTCACGGGCCCGACGCTGTGCAGGACGCCCAGCTCCTCCACCAGCTCCAGAATGCGCGGATACTGCTTGACGTTGAGGTCGCTGAGCACGGTATGCAGCGTCAGCGGCGAACGCGAGCCCATCTGCTTCTTCATCTCGACGACCATCTTGAAGTGCTTGAGCACCGTATCGCTCACCTTGCGGGCGCCACGCTGGATGTCGGCGGCCTCCGCGAAGCCATCGAATGAGCAATTGATCTTAACGTTGAGCCGGAGGGCGGCCTCCATGGTGCGCATGATGCGCTTGGTGTTGCCGTAGAAGTTGGAGATGACCATGACGCCGAACGGAAAGTGCCGCTGCGCCATGGCCAGGATCTCCGGCATGTCCGGCACCAGGGTCGGTTCGCCGCCACAGACCGTCGCGGCGGCGATGCGATACGGCTTCAGCCGCTCCAGGTACACCCCGAAGTCCTCCGCCGTGAGGTTGGCGCGGTTCTCCTGCGCCAGGACGTAGGAGTTGCACATGGGGCAGGTCTGGGTGCAGCGGTTGGTGGCGGTGATGTTGAGGTTCATCACCCAGGAACGGCCGGAAAGGAAATTGCGGGCCCACTGGGCGAAGGTGCCGCCCTTGCCCGGCGGCTCACCCGGATTGATGTGGCCGGAGCCCCAGCCGTCAGCCGGGAGGGAAGTATCGATCAGGTCCATCGGCACGAAGGCGTCGAGGTTCTTGACGCCTTCAGCGGCGCCAACCCTGGCGGGTGCTTCCTGGTCCGATATGGACATGGCCCGTCCTTTCTTGGTCAGCTAGGGTCAATTGTTTGTTTACTATGGGGCTGCGGGCCTGTCAACCTCGCGCGGGCGCAGCAGCGGCAGGCTCAGTGTACAATAGCGCCCGTTCAGCCATGCAGATCGACGCCTTGCGCGACTCCCCGCTCCCGCTCTGGCAGCAGCCGCTCTTCCGACGTTTCGTTCGAACGCTGGCCGGCCTGGCAATCGCGGCGGGCTTCGGCTACTTCTTTGTCTCTCGCGGCAACCTCGACCAGATAGACGACAGCCTGGAGCGAGTCAACATCGGGCTGGTTTTTCTGGCTGTCGGCGTCTACTTCCTCAACATCGGGTTCCAGGCGATCCGTTGGAACTACCTGATCCGCCACCTGGGCTCGCCGGGCCCGCGCCGCCTGCTCCCGGCCATGCTCATTGGCGTGATGGGAAACAACATCCTGCCGCTGCGCATGGGAATGGTGCTGCGCGCGGAGTACCTGTGGTCGCGCTTCCGCATCAACGCCCCGGCGCTGTTCTCCAGCGTTCTCCTTGAGGGCTGGCTAGACGGCGTCGTCCTGGCAATTGTCTTCGTGCCAGCACTGGTACTCGTGGGCACGGAAGAGGGGATAATTCGCGGCGTCGTTATCTCCGGCGGCATTGCGGCGGGCGCCCTCCTGATCCTGCGGCTGGGTTTCTCCCAGCGGTTCGGCGCCTTCTGGGGACGGCGATCGGAGAGCGTTATGCGGTGGCCATCGCCGGCCTGGCTGAAGCGACTGGTGGCCTGGCTGGTGGGCGCCTTCGCGTCGGGTCTGGTCTCCGTGCGCGACAACTATACCCTGGCGATGGCGCTTGTCTGGACGGCGGCGGCCTGGCTGGCGCGGGCGGTCGAGCTATACATCGTGGGGCTGGCGTTTGGGCTGGACCAGCCGTTCCCGGACTACCTGGCGCTAACAGCCGCTCTTTCGGCGGCGGGCATCGTCCAGATATCGCCCGGGAACACCGGCCCCTACGAGTTTGTGGTGGCGGAGGTGCTGACGAGCGTCGGCGTTGCCCGTGGCGATGCCGCCGCTTACGCCATTGTCTCGCACCTGGTGCTGTTCCTGCCGGTGACGATAGTCGGCGGCCTGATCTTCGCCTGGCACCGCCTAACCCTGCCGGGCTTGATCCGCTCGCGCCGGGTGGAGGCCGCTGTGGCCAAAGCCGCAGCAGCCGAACCCGCGTCGGAGCGCTCTGCCTTGACCGGCGATTAAGCAGACCTTATACTGCCGAAGGCTCAAAAACGAGCAAATCCCTCAGCGGACTCGGAGATTTATGCCAGCTATTGTCGTCATTGGTGGTCAGTGGGGCGACGAGGGTAAGGGACGAGTAATTGACCTGGCTGCGAGCAAAGCCCAAGTGGTGGCTCGCTACTCCGCCGGAAACAACGCCGGCCATACCGTAGTCAACGAGCTGGGCGAGTTCAGTCTCCACCTGGTGCCGGCGGGCATCTTCTACCCGGACAAGACCTGCGTCATTGGCAACGGCCTGGTAATCGACCCGGGCTTGCTCCTGGAGGAGATACAGGGCCTGGAGGCGCGCGGCATCCGCGTGCAGGGCCGCCTCTTCGTCAGCGACCGCGCCCACGTGACCATGCCCTGGCACCCAATCATCGACCACCTGGACGAGGAGCTGCGCGGCAAGGCGGCCATCGGCACCACCGGCCGCGGCGTTGGTCCGGCCTTCGCCGACAAGGTGGGCCGGCTCGGTATCCGCCTGGCCGACCTTCTCGATGCCGACGGTCTGCGCCGACGCCTGGAGCTGGTGGTGCCCTACAAGAACGCCGTCCTCAGCCGCCTCTACGGCAACAGCGAGAGCCTGGACGTGGACGACATTCACCGCCAGTATGTCGCTTACGGCGAGAGCCTCACCCCCTACATCTGCGACACCGCGACGCTGGTGCAGGACGCCCTGGCGGAAGGCCAGACAGTCCTGTTGGAGGGCGCCCAGGGAGCGCTGCTGGACCTCGACCTCGGCACCTATGAGTACGTCACCTCCTCCGTGCCGTCATCGCTGGCGGGCGGCGCCTGCGTCGGCGTTGGCATCGGCCCCACGCAAATCACGTCGGTCGTCGGCGTTTACAAGAGCTACATCACCCGCGTCGGCAATGGACCGATGCCGACCGAGCTGCTGGGCGAGGACGGCAGCCGTCTGCGTGAGCACGGCCCGCGGCCCGAGTACGGTGCCACCACCGGCCGGCCGCGGCGCTGCGGTTGGTTCGATGGCGTCGCCTCGCGCTACACGGCGCGCGCTAACGCCCTTACCGCCGCTGTCCTGACTCGCCTCGACGTCCTGGACCAGTTCGAGACGATCAAGGTCTGCACCGCCTACGAGATCGGCGGCAAGGTTAGCGATCGCTTCCCGGCTGATCTCTCGCTCTTGCAGAGCGCCCGGCCGGTCTACGAGGAGCTGCCCGGCTGGGGCAGCGACACCTCCGGCGTGCGCCGCTTCGAGGACCTGCCCCCAACGGCGCGCGATTACGTCCACCGCATCGAACAGATTCTCTGCGCTCCGATCCGCCTCGTCTCTGTCGGCCCGGAGCGCGACCAGGCCATCCCGCGCGGGGACTTCCTCTAGCGTGGAGCACGTCAACCTCTGGCTCCACCTGGTGGCCGCGACGGTCTGGGTGGGGCCGCAATTCTTCCTGTTCCTGGCGACGATGCCCTCGCTGCGAGCCATCGAGGACCGCGAGACCCGGCTGCGCGTCCTGCGCGTTACGACTCGCCGTTTCGGCTGGATGGCGCTGGCGGCGCTCGTTGTCCTGGTCGCGACAGGCGTCGAGAATCTGCGCGATGCCCGCAAGGACGGCTTCGACATCTACAACGGCGACTTTCGCTACGTCTGGGTGTTCACCGCCAAGATGGGCCTGCTGACGCTGGCCGTCTTCGCGACGGCGCTGCACGCGCTGGTCATCGGCCCGCGCCAGCTGCGGCTACAGGAGCAGGCTCTGGCCGCCGATAACGCGGGCGCCGCTGCAGACGCGGCCCGCCTGCGTAAGCTCTCGGCGATCATGGCCTCTGTGGCGTTGCTGGCCTCGTTGGGCATCCTCTTCGCGGCCGCCCTGCTCGCCGACCACAGCTACTCCTTCCAGCGGGTCTGAGGTCCGGCCGCAAGAATGTTGGCCGATTTCCTGGCTCCGGGCCTTGACCTGGTATTTGTCGGCTATAACCCCGGTGAGTGCTCGGCGCGGCTGGGCCACTATTACGCTGGCAGCAACAACCTCTTCTGGCCGCTGCTGCACGATTCCGGTCTCGTGGCCGATCCGTTGACCTTCGAGGACGATCACCGCATCCTGCAGTACGGCATCGGCCTGACCGACCTGGTGAAGCGCTCCAGCCGCTCCTCCGCTGACCTGCGGCCGCAGGAGACGCGGGATGGCGCCGAGGAAGTGCGCCGCAAGCTGCTGGCCTACCAGCCACGGCTGGCCTGCTTCAACGGCAAGGGCATCTTTGAGCGCGTCTTCGGGAGGCCCTGCCAGCCAGGCGCTCAGCCGGAGTGCATCGGCCGGACGGCGACGTTTGTCGTGCCTTCGACGAGTGCCCGCAACGGCCGCCTGCGCCGGCCCCAGAAGCTGGCCTACTTTCAGGAGCTGCGTCGTTGCCTAGAGCAGCTGAAGGCGGCCTAGCCTGGACGCGGACGTCATGGAGGCGCAGCCGTCCGGCAGCGATAAGCCGGTCTTCTCGCCGGTGCTTACCGCCTTGATGGACGACGTGCTGGCCGGTCGCTCGCCCAACGTGGGGCGCTTTTGCGGCAACTGCTACGCGCCGTTGGGGCGCAGCAGCCGGCGCTGTGAGTACTGCGGCATCGAGACGGCGGAGGCGGCGCCCCAACGCCGTCTACCGCGAGAGGTCTTTGCAATCTACCGGGCGCAGCGCGTGCGGGAGGGCTGGGTAGTGCGGGGCATCGCTTACGGCGGGCTGCTGACGGGGATCATCCTGGGGCTGCTACCCATCGCTTTCTTCGACGTGCACCCCTCGACTGCGATAGCTCTGTTCGCCATCATCATTTTCTTCTACCTGCTGTCCGCCAACCTGGCGAATAGCGTCGGCGACGCGCTGGGCTACGCCTGGGGACAGTCGCTGGCGCGCCGGCG
>Ga0070741_10018374_pt1 | contig 11332 bp, 6 predicted proteins | sample Coa_R1_4_FD_66440 | JGI IMG/M metagenome (GOLD analysis project Ga0070741, IMG submission 66440) | Surface soil microbial communities from Centralia Pennsylvania, which are recovering from an underground coalmine fire - Coalmine... | ecosystem: Environmental > Terrestrial > Soil > Unclassified ...
CGTGGATGTCGAGCTCGAAGTGGGCGTGGAACCGGAAGAGGATGTTGTCCCCGAACTGCTCGTCGAAGATGACGTCGAGGTGGTCGTTACGGTGTTGGTGACATCGAAGGCGTCCACCCAGACCCAGGAGCCACTGGAGCTCTTGCTGTGTTTTCCCCTTACGTTGATCGTCAGGGTGTGCACGCCCGCTGTCAGTCCGGCCACCGAATAGATCACGGTCTGAGCCTGAGCCGGCGATGCGTAGGTATCAACGGTATTGGCGTACGCGCCGTCCACATAGACGTCGGCCAGGCCGGACCACTCATCGCGGTACCCGATCCACTTGATCGCCGTTCCGGTGAAGGTAAATATGGCCTGGGAGCCGCGGGTCATCGATAAGGTCGCCGAGCCGCCGCTGTTGAACGAGCCGCTGTTCGGATACCAGGTTCCCGTGTATCGCACGGCCGCGTTGTCCTGTTCATAGCGCGTGGTTGAGGATGTAGTGGCAGGAGCAGGAGCCGGCGGCGAGCTTGGAGTTGGAGTGGGCGTGGGGGTTGGCGACGGTGCGGGGCTTGAGACGGGCGCGGAGGAACCGACCACAATCATGTAGACGTCGCTGTATTCCGACGGATATCCGAGGATGCCTTGCAGATCGTAATTGCTGTTGAATATGATGCGGCTGCCGTCACGGCTGGTGGAAACTTTCGGCTGCCAGTTGTACCCGTTCCACGGGCGGCTGCGGTGATGGGCCAGGCGAACGACCTGCGAGCCGTCAAGCTTGATCTGAAGCAGCTCGTTTGTGTACGGCGCCCAGGAGCTTGTACCGGGAGACGGGTCGGCCGGCGCGTAGGTCTCTATGTAAATGAACCCGGCTTGGTCAGGCGCGGAGATATGCGGGGCGAGGCTCCAGTCAAGCTGAAGAAGACAGGTTTGGGAGGCGTCGGAAAGGCGAATTTTTACAATTCCGTTGTTGCAATTTGGAATCGGCTGGGCGTCGTTGGAGTTGGTCCAGACCAGCACTTCCTCCCCGTCGGCGTCCCTAGTGACGTCCTTGTGCCCATCGGCGTGCGCGATCTGCCGCAGAAAGTTCATGTTGATGTCGAACAGCTCCATGCCGGTATACCGCGCGGTGCCGCTGGTCAGCCAGCTAATGATGACATTGTTGTTCGGAGTTATATAAATGCTGTCGAAGCTGCGCCCGCCGGTATCGAACACCGGAAACTTCGTGTTCGTGCTGAGCTGATAGACGAAGATGTAGCGATTATCCCCGGCGAATACGAAGTGATCGCCGTCGGCCGATATGTCGGATTCGCCCATGCCGCTGATGGAAGAGTATTCGCTGAAAGTGCGCACGACATTGATCGCGCCGGTTGCGGCGTCATAGGTTTTGAGCTGGTTGCCGGAATGATAATAAATCGTCGTGTTATTGGCGCGCGACCACCGCGGTTCGCTCGAGGCGTTGATCTCCATCGGAAGATTTCTTATGAAAGCGCCTGCGCCGTCATACAGTGCGAAATAGCTGCCGTTTATCAGCAGAAGCCTGGAATTGTCGCTGCTGAAGGGCGTCATCGTCGAGTATTCGCCGGTGATGTAGGTCAGGTTGCCGCCTCCGTCGGCATTGGCTGTGGCCAACGCGTTCGTCAGGCGCTTGACCGTCGATCCGAATACGGGATCGGAATAGGAGCCGCCCGCCGCAGGAGGCAGAAAACTGTTATAACCGGGTGGATTCTCCACACCCGTCACGGTCAATTGAGCGAAAGCGCCGCTCGGAGAAATCAAAATTGCCAGAAACAGCCAGAACCCCGCAGTGCTCCAGTAACGCTTCGTCACACACTTCTCCTTTCGTGCTGCAAATCTTCGTTTGAGCCGGAATCAAATCAATTGGGAAGGTACTTGTAGTTCCTGTGCGGCGCCGGCAGGGGACGCTCCGACAACGCCCGAGCCGTCGGCAACAGCAGGCCGAGCAGCTTTTCCTCCTCGAGGCAAGCGTCGGCCCCGCAGCGCCGGGCGCCATCCGCGAATTCTCTTATCGGACAAATCAGGATGAGCTTGGACAACGGACTGGAACGTTTGATGCAACTAACCGCGCGGCAGATATCGGTGCGCAAGGGGCTGACGTTCGCCACAATAAGATCAGGAAGCAGCGCTCCCGCGCGCTGCTTGAGGTTTCTGAGTCCGGTTAGGCTCGCCACTACTTCAAACTCCCTCCGGCCGCGAAAAACATGCCGGACAACATGAGAGAGCGCCGGTCTCGCGATAACCAGGACCTTGACCTTGCGCACTCGGCATCTTCCCTGTCGGCGCAAGGCTCGTCCTCCCGGAGGCAAGCAGCCGGAAGGCAGTCCGGCGCGCTGGCCTTTTTCGCGCTCGTCAGGGTTTCAATGTAAGGGACCTTAGGGGCGCGGCTCAATTGGGAGGCCGCCTTAGAATCCGGCGATTCGCGCCCTAAGGTGAAGGAAAAGGGGGAGCGGCAGGCTAAGAGGGATTACTTCACGTTCGGCAGGCGTATCAGTTTTTTCAGTATGGCGTACTTGATCAGTTGGGAGCGATCGTGCAGGTCCAGCTTGCGCATCAGGTTGTACTTATGCGCGTCTACGGTTTTCACGCTCAGCTTCAGCCGGACGGCGATCTCTTTGAGCGAGAGTCCGTCGGCCAGCAATTGCAGAATCTCCCGCTCCCGGTCGCTGAGAAGGTCGTAGCTCGTCGCCGAACCTTGCATTCCCTTCACATACTGCTTGACCACCTTCTTGAGAGCGCGCGGGCTGAGGTACTGGCCGCCCTTGTGGACCACGTCGATCGCATGCACCAGATGGGCCACTGGCGCATCCTTCAGGACGTAGCCCGAGGCCCCCGCATCGAGGCAGCGGGCGATCACATCCTCTTCTTCATACATAGTCAGGATCAGCACCTTAGCCCGGCGCTCGGCCTTGCGGATGCGGCGGGTGGCCTCGAAGCCGTTGAGGTCTGGCATGGCGACGTCCATGAGAATCACATCCGGATGCAGATGATGCGCCTTGCTGACGCACTCGCGGCCGTTGTCGGCTTCGCCGATGACCTCGATGCCGGAATCCCGGTTGAGAATGGCCTTCACGCCTTCTCGAAATAAAGTGTGGTCGTCACAGAGTAGAACCTTGATCTTGTCGGTCATGCTGCTTTTACACCGCGCAGCGGCAGGCGGACCTCGATGGTGGTCCCCGGGCGGCCGCGGCGCCGTTTTCTGCGGGAGAAGATCTGTACAGTGCCTCCCAGCAGTTCAATGCGCTCCCGCATGGCGCGCAGGCCGAAGGCGCTCTCCGGCGAGCGCAGGGTCTGTTCCACATTGAACCCTTTTCCGTCGTCTTCAATTCTCATCAGCACGGAATCCTGTTCACTGGCCAGGGTGACGGTGACATTGCGGGCGCTCGCGTGCGCCGCCACATTCGCCAGCGCCCCTTGCAACACCTTGTATAGGGCGGTTTCGGAACCCGAGGGCAATTTGGCGCGGAGCCGGCGGGCATTCACCCGGACCTTAATCGCCGTGCGCCGGGAAAACTGCCGGGCGTAGAGGCGAAAGGCAGGCAGGAAACCCTGTTCGCTCCACACAGCGGGGCCTAAGTCGAAGGTGAGGCGGCGGACGGTGCTCAAGGCGTGCTTGACGAGCGAGACTACCTCCTTGATTTTCCGGCGCAGCGGGCCGATGTTGCCTCTTTTCAGATCCAGCGCGAGCATCTCCATGTAAAGCTTTAGCACGATCAGATCGTGGCCGATCTCGTCGTGCAGGTCGCGAGCCAGGCGCCGGCGCTCCCTCTCGTAGGCCTCCCCCAGGTCGGCGGAAAAGCCTTGCAGGCGCTGCTCGGCGCGTCCGAATTTCTCCTCGAGCCGCTGGCGCTCGAGCGCGCGCTGCCGGGCGTAGCCGGAGAGCAGGAGAAACTGATAAGCCGAAGCAAACCTTGCTACGGCTCCCGCCCATTTCAGCCGCTCGGGCTGGCCATCCGCCAGCAGGTAGGGCAGGCACGCCTCCACGTATAGCGTCACGGCGGCGGCCGTGCAGGCTGCGGTCACACCGCGGCTGGCAAGCTCCTGCCCGTACTCTTCCGCACTCTCGCGCAAGCGCTGCGCCCCAGCCGCGCGCAGCCGCCGCGCATTGGCTGTGAGATCCAGCCGCGAGAGAAATTCGAGTCCCTCGCGGCTCACAGGAAGCTGAGCCAGGAAGCGGCGCCACTGGGAATGTATTTCGGCGGCTGAGTCGGAAAGCCGCTCCACGGCGGCCAGCAAGGGCCGCCGGACCTCGCGGATTAAGCGGGCCGGCGTGTCATCGCGCATCTGGCCCGCCAGGTCCGGCTGCCAATCGGTTCAGATCCCGGCCCATTTCCATCCGCACGCTCAGAAATGCTTCTGGACGCGACTCCCAATTGTACGGTTTCCTCACGATCCGGGCCGCATACTGGTCCGCTGCATCGGGGCCCGCCAACTGGGAGAGCAGCGCCAGATACTCGTAGTCCTCCATACCCTCGCGAATCAGCTTGAGGCGAATGCTCTCGATCGGAATGTCCGTGGAGCCTCCAATCCTGTCCGGACGTCCAGGGTAAAACAATGTGCCGTCGCCGTTGCCTCCGAACAAATAGACGCTTTCCCAGGGATCGGTCCCGGAACTATACGCCTGATTCATGCTGTAGTACAGTTCACCTTCCATGCGGTATTTCCAGGCGATCCACTGCATCGCGCGGTTTGCGGGCGCAAAAATGTCGATCATGTAGCTGGGCCAGCCCACGTAATAAGACCCGCCCGTCGAACTGCATCCGTGACTCGCGCAGGATTGGTAAAACCAAACCTGCTTGCCCTTCTGAATCTCCGCGGTATACGAGCTCAAGGGCGGCGTCTGGAGGCAGAGATCGTCAAAACCGGGCTTGGGTTCGAGGCAATTCACGAGCGGAACCCAGATTTGCACCACCGGCGCCAGTTGCTGCGTGTAGATCGTAGTGACCAAGTTGCGGAGCGGCGGCGAGACGCCCGCCGCGGCGTGGCCCCGCTGGAGCAGTTGTAGAAAATCGCTCTTGGCTGGCTCGTCCCACAAATACAAAAAGAGACGATCGAGCCAACCATTCTGTTGAAAGTGCTGCGTCCACTCGGTCCAATACGCGATTCTTTCTTCGTCGCTTTGCAAGCTGGCCGGCGTGCGCACGTCGATCGAGGTAAACCGCGCTCCGGGCAGCGGTTGCCGCGCTCCCAAAATGGACCCGTCGAGGAAGGGCGCCACTTCCGCGTCGTAGGCGCTCCAGTCCACGTGAATGCGGCCCGAAGAGTCGAAAGTATAGCGGGGCGGCGCCATGCTTCCCCCGTGGATGCTGATGCGGTGCAGCAGAGCGGCCTTTGCATAAAGACCGGTCAGGGCGTAGAGGTCGGCGTCGGTCGTGTAGCGGCCGCGGTGCTGTTTCACAGCCGCCACCCCGCTGAAGCCAAACGACGATCTCAAGGTGGCCGTCGAGGGTAGAGTGAAATTCCATACAGTCAGAGTTACCGGCACGGAAAACGCTGCTTCGCCGTTTATCGAAACGGTCACCGAGCCGCTGTAGGAGCCGGGTTCGGCCGTGGAAGGAACATAAACTTCGATCCATACCGGTTGATTCAAGCCTTGCTGCACAGTAAACGGGAATGCGTTGCGTCGCTCGCCCGCATACCGGTCCACGCGGGGGACTAGAGGATCCGGCCAAAGCCCCACTGCCCCCTCGACGGTGGACGGCGTCTGAACATTTATGAACTCCTCCAGATAGACCGTAACGCTTTCTTTCGAAATGACGTCCTTTCCGCCGGCGTCTCGAAAATCCGATACATCCACATCCACGCCCTGCACGTTTTGCGTATCCGACCGGAACACCAACTGGAAGGCTTCGAACTCATTTCGGGCAGCGTAGAGATGCGCCGTATGACGCCGGGAAAAAGGCATCGGATCGTTCGGCCTCACCTTTTGCATAGAGTGCGTCGTCCACCAGGTTAGCGGCGCATTTTGCTGGGCGGCCGCAGGACAAGCCACTACTTGCATCGCGAGAAGAATCAACAGAGGCCTGATAGACATAGCATTGTTCCTCCCCTGGGCTCAGCGCCTCCAGCCCACCGGCCGCCGGACAGGCTGCAAAAAGCAGCCGCCCAGCAAATCGCAAAGATAGCCCGCGTCCTGGACCGGCGCCAAAGCAGAGCGCCGCACAAGCTCCCCCCGGGCGCTGGAAGAAGATATCAGACGGCGGATGTGCCGCGTCCTTTGCCGGCAAAGCCACTCCCACGCCGGGCCGGAGCGGCCCGGGAAAAGCGCGGCTGGGCTTACGGCCGGGAGGTCAAACACGGCAGGATGGCCGGAAACGCCGTTTGTTCTCGTATTCGCGGGACCCGACTCTTGGGCCGCCCGGCTGCGCGTGCGGACTCTTTTCCGGCTACGCTGCCGGAACCGCGCCGGCGGCGCGCAGGCGCTCTGCTTCTCGGTTGGGTGTAGCCAGGCAATCCGCAACGACACGGCTGAGTTCCTCCACTTTCTGGTCCCAGGACTCGCTTTCCATACTTTTGGAAACAGCAAGCCGTGAGCCTTGTCTCTCCCTCAGCAGATCCTCTATCTGCGTCAAAAACTCCTGTGGAGACCGGGCAACGCGCACCCGTCCGCCCAGCGTTTCCACTTCGGGCAGCGGCGTCGCTACAACCGGCAGCCCGGCCGCCAGGTATTCGCGCAATTTCAAAGGATTGGCCGCAACGGTAAGCTCGTTGACGATAAACGGCAGAATGGCGACATCGAAAGCCTTGCAATAAGCGGGAAGAGATTCATAATCGCGCCTGCCGAGCAGATGCACGTTGGGCAGGCCGCGCAGCGGCGAGGTGTCGGTCTGTACCTTTCCGATCAGCACGAACGACCACTGCGCTCTGGCCAAAGCGATATGGCGGATCGTTTGCAAATCCACCCAGTCGGCTATGAGGCCGAAAAATCCTATAATGGGCCGTCGCAGCCGCCGGCATTCTTCGGGCTCGCGCGTAGTATCGAGACAGGCTTTGCGAAAGTGCTCGAGGTCAACGCCGTGCCGCACGAGAAATGTATTGGGGTTGTAAGCGCCCTTGGACTCATAGAGCTTGGCCGAAGAGACGATCACCGCATCGGCCCTTGTCAAAAGACGGCGCTCCATTTCCAGGATTGCGCCGCGGTTCGTTCCCGTAAACTGGGAAAACTCATCGACGCAGTGGTAGACGAGAAGCCGCTCTCCCAAGGATCCGGCCACATCCGCAGAGCTGGGCACGAAGGTCCATGTGATCGGCTGCTGGAACCCGAGCGTCCGGCAGGCCTGCTCGACGCGCCAGCGAAGCAGTCGCCGGTTGACCCGGCGGGCCGCCCGGCTCCCATGAAACGGGATCACCAGGGGGGCAAGCACCCAAATGTTCCCTGCGACGCGCCGCAGACCCTGGCAACACTGTAAAAGCTTTTTCAGCGCACGCCGGAGGTCGTGAGCGGAAACGGCTGGATTCCGGTTGCCGATGGAGTTCACCCATAGAATGCGGTTCTTTCGCGCGAGCCGAGTAGCGATGTGTTTCTTGCTGAGCGGATCTCCATTCCAATCATTGCTGAAGCAGATAATGTCGTTCCCCTCGATCATTTTCCGAATCCCTGTCTTTCAGACAGCCACTGCCAGCGGAGGCTCCTTGCGGGCCACGGCCGGCTCAATCCGCCTGTCGATAAACGTGCGATGCCACAGTTCAAAGACGAGAAGGGTCCAGATCTCCTCGTGCCGGCTGCACTTTCCCCGCTCGTGCTCATGCATCATTTCTTCGACGACGCGGCGCTCCATATACCGGGAACAGGCCGAGCCGGAGGAGAGCAGCAGTTCGCGGGCGAAACTGCGAAGGGGCGAACGAAGCCAGGATGAAACCGGAGTCGGGAAGCCTTTTTTGGACCGATGGAGAATCACGTCCGGCAGCACAGCCTGCATAGCTTTTCGCAGCAAGCTTTTTCCGCCATCAGGGCCAATTTTCAAGTGGTCCGGCACAGCGGCCGCGAATTCTACGAGCTTGTGGTCGAGAAACGGCACCCGCAGCTCCACGCCGTTGGCCATCGTCATTTTGTCGGCCTTGATCAGCAAATCATCGGGCAGCCAGATTTTGGCGTCCACATAGAGCATGCGGTTCAGCGGGGAAGCGTAGCGGACAGCGTTGAAGCGTGATTCGAAGATGCTGTCCAGCAATTGCTCGGAGCGTTCCCCGCGGTCCGCCCCGATCAGGCGGCGTTTCCATTCGCTGGTGAAACCCCGGCACACGCCCCGATACCGCCGTTCCAAGGGTTGGCCGGACATACCGACGTATCTACGCAGAACGCCCTTGGGCGTGTAGCGGGCCGCCCAGGGGGCGAAGCGCGACATCGCCGACGGCGCGGTTCCATAGAGACGGTTCAGCGAGAGCATGCGGCGGTAGATGTTGTAGCCGCCCAGAATTTCGTCCGCTCCCTCTCCGGATAGCACTACGGTAATGTGTTCTCGCGCAAGCCTGGAGAGGAAATACAGAGGAATCGCGCTCGGGTCGGCCATCGGCTCATCGAGACGCCACACCAGCTCCGGCGCAAAATCGCCGAACTCAGCTGCGCTTAAATGGTATTCATGATGTTCGGCGACGAAGGCCTCGGCCGCTAAGCGGGCGAAGCCGAACTCGTTCGACTGCGCGTCCTTGCGACCCAATCCCCGGTAGCCGACGCTGAAGGCCTTGACGCGGGAGCCCTCCGCTGCTCCCGTCATCATGGCCAGAATGGCGCTCGAGTCGAGGCCGCCGCTGAGGAAAACGCCGAGGGGGACTTCCGACAGAAGACGTAGCCGCACGCTCTGGTCCAGCAGTTCCCGAAAACCGTCCAGGAAATGCTTTTCAGGATGCGGCTCCGGCTCAGAGTATTCAATGTCCCAGTATTGCTCTGTCCGCATTCCCTTCCTGTCGAGCACGAGAATGCAGCCGGGCTGCAAGCGGTAAATGTTTTTGAAAATCGTCCGCGGGCCGGGCACATACCGCAGGGACAGATAAAGGTCCAAAGCCTCCGGATCTACCTCCCGCGGCGCCTCCGGAATCTCCAGCAGCGACTTGATCTCGGAGGCAAAGGCAAAAAAACGTGGGCCGGCATAATAATAGAGCGGCTTGACTCCCAGCCGGTCTCGGGCCAGCAGGAGGCGCTGTTTTGACCGATCCCAGACGGCGAAAGCGAACATTCCTCTGAGCCGCTCCACGCAGCGGTCGCCATACTGCTCATAAGCGTGCAGGATGGTTTCTGTGTCCGACTGCGTGCTGAAGACGTGGCCGGCGGCGGTCAGTTGCGCGGTCAGTTCGCGATAATTGTAGATTTCGCCATTGAATACGATTACGGCGGACTCGTCCTCGTTGAAGATCGGCTGCTTGCCGCCGCGCAGATCGATAATGCTGAGCCTGCGATGGCCCAGCCCGACGCGGCCGTCCAGGAAAAATCCCTCGTCATCGGGGCCGCGATGGGCCATGATGGCGGTCATTCTGCCGATAGTCGGCTGATCCACTGGGTCAGCCGCGTCGAAATTGACGATTCCGCAAATCGCGCACATCGCTTTTCTCCAGGCCGGCGTCTTTCGCGGCAAAGTAAGTTCCGGGGTTTTGCTTCTCAAACACTGTTCGGCCGCTTTGGCTGAGACTCTGGGCGCGGATCGCCAGGACACGCTTCAAAATGCCGTCTCTCATTCGAAGCCAAAAGAACTCGCCCCGCATACGGAAGGCTTCAACCTGAATCTCAGTTTCTCCGTCTGAGAACACGACGACATCCTCGAAACCCTGGTAGTCGCAAGAACACGCAATCGCGCCCTCCCCTTTCACCGCCAGCCGTGTGGCGAGCGGCGGAGAAGCCGAAAAGGCCTGGCAAGAAGGCATTATTAGAAACGTCACAGCCGCCGCAGGCACTGCGCTTTCCAGCCGCGCTCGAAAAGCCGTGCTCGGAAGCTTTTGGCCGTATTGATGCGATATCCATCCGGCGATCGGATCACTGCTGCCACAGATGAAATCCGCATAGAGCGGCCCGGACGCGCAGATACAGAGATGAAGAGCTGCGTCTCCGTACGCAGCGGAGATGGCCAATTCCCGTCCGCCATTCTGCCGCACGAGTGAGAGCTGTGCGCCCGGACCGAAGTGGTAGCACAAATCGAATGTATGCGCGCCACAGCCGCGAAAATCGTCCACGACGATCCAATGACCGGGCGCCGCCTGAAGCAGGCGCCGCCGATGGATCACGCCTTGCCGGTCCCGGCTATACCCCGCGTGCTCCGCATCCAAGTACTGAATCTCCGGCCGGGCCAGATGCTCCAGCACCCGGCACGGCAGCTTTGTCTTCCACCGGAATGTGTCTGCGGCCGCCGCCTGGTCCTGATCATCGATAACTACGGTGTTGTGCGCGCGGGTCGAGCGGAAATAGCTGCGCCATTCCGGCGCTCCGTTATAGATAAAGGTTCCGGGATCAACCAGCAACTCCCGGCCGCTCGCGAACAGGGAAAGGGAAAGCGCATCGGCATGGGCGTGGCCTCCCGCTCCCATACCGAGGCCGCCGCAGTCGAAAATCAAGTGGCTGGCCGGCGGGTCCCAGCCGGAGCGCGCAATCCAATAGCCGGCGCGGGGGTAAAAGGCCTGATTCGCCGCCGGCGTTTTGGCCCGCAGCAATGAGTAGATTTCGTGCGCCTCGGGACCCAGCAGCCAAAGCGCCTCCTCCGCGAACTCACCGGCTTGATGCTTGAAATCCTCGCGCAAGAAAAGTACGCTGCCCAGACATAGAGCGTCGCGGAACGAGCGGTAGTTTTTCTGGACCAGAGCGAGGGCCCGGCCGCCGTCGTCATCTCCTATCAGCGGAAGCGACCCATCCGGACGAGTGACGTGCAGCAGAAAATCCAGCATAGAGCCGGCCGTGCGCCGCACGTTCTCCGGGAATCGGAAGGCGTTTTGGTCCGCGAGAATCAGCGCCTGGAGATAGAAATCGAGGGCATAGCAGTGGTAATACGATGACAGTTCGCCGTAGACGCCGTCGCTCAGAACCTGCTTGCCCGCCTCCATAGCCAGCAACTCCGCGCCACGATCGAGCCAGGCTGCCGCCGGCCTGAACGAGTTTTGGAAAACCAAGCCCGCGATGAATAGCGCCGCGGCCTCGCCGATAAGGTGCGTATTGGGGCTGCTGAACACAGAAGTGTGGCGGTAGACGTGTTCCAGTTGGGCGAACAGAGAGGCCCCGATACGCAGAGCCGGCGCCTCCTCGAGAGAAAGAGAATCGATAAGCAGGAAGAGAGTCCACATCCAGGAAATTGCCCGAATGCCGATTTCCAGGCTCGAGTGCCAATGGATGCCCATGCCGGGAGGATTTTGCTCGATC
>Ga0070741_10018375_pt1 | contig 11331 bp, 10 predicted proteins | sample Coa_R1_4_FD_66440 | JGI IMG/M metagenome (GOLD analysis project Ga0070741, IMG submission 66440) | Surface soil microbial communities from Centralia Pennsylvania, which are recovering from an underground coalmine fire - Coalmine... | ecosystem: Environmental > Terrestrial > Soil > Unclassified ...
TGGGGCACCGACAATTGGCGGCATTGAAAACACGTAAGTTGCTGATTCTTATATAGGCATAATAGGTGCATTAGGCCGCAATCACGAAACACTAGCACAATCTAGCACAACTATTTCAGCCTTTTCTGACTGTCAATAACGCGGTCAGCAGCCATCTTGGCAAGCCCGAGAACAATGGCGGATTCCGTCAATATGGCTCCGGGCCATTGAAGGGCCGCCGCAGTCCTAAGCCGGTCTCGTTCGTCTTTTGTCATTCGTACCGTAACAGCTTCCGTCCGCTTCTCCACGTTTAATGTTGGCCCGGGGAACGCTTCGCTGACAAGGAAACTGTTAGGCGCGAATCGCCGCGAATAGTTTCACGCATACCTGGAGAGGCTACTCCCGTCCACGCAGGATGCGAATGTACTCCCGAATGCTCACGAGGTCACCGCTACTTGCGTGATTCGTGGATACATCATATTCGCCATTTGCATATTTTATGTTCGCTATTCTCCGAGAGGCGTCCCATATCTCCCAACAGTTTTTGCCGATTCTCACCATCCGTGTGAACATTTTCCCCCGTGCGCCGCGTTTGCGCATTAGACCTATCGGTATTTAAGCATCAAAATTGTGTTGAATGCCGCATCTGAAATACCAGAAACGTTGTACCCGTCATGTACACTAATGTGGTAACGCTTAAAATCCCCATTGATTTGAGGAAGCCATGCCGCATAAAAAAGAAGCAAAGACCGTCCCCGGCGTATTCGCCGTAGTCCCCGCAAGCGAATCGCAGAAGAGCAATAGGAAGAACCCGAAGGAAGAGAAATTCAAGGGAACGGATGCTTGGCGGGCGTTTTGCCTAGCACTTGGGACGCACAAACGCGATAAGGCCCTCCAGTTTAGTTTTAGTGACGAAATGTACCAGTTCTTTAATCTGAGTACACGCCGAGAAAAGGGCCGAAACGTGGCTAACGGAAGCAAGACAATCATGCGGTACATCGAAGGTCACCTCCAAGAGATTGGCATTTTAAACCGCTACGAAATTGAACGGCGGCACGAAAACGGAATCGACTTGATAACGGTAATAAGAAGACCGCGCAAATAGGAGAACACCATGAAAATCCTCACTCTCGCTTTGGTTCTGGCTTCCGCATCGGTTCACGCGCAGAACATCAGCTATTTGTCCACGGGTAATAAGCCGTGCCCGTCCCCGGTTAACGCCCTCCGGGCCGCGCTTAACGAAATCCCGTATCCGTCTACGTGGAAGTTTGTCGTTGTCTGCGATGATATTGCATGGGCGCAAGCAATGCGGCACGCCGGAGACGCAGCGGCCCCGGAGTACACATACGGTCAAACATTCCTCGATCAGCGCACCACGATGGTGCGCGGTGCGTACATGACCAAAGAGCTGCTTAACGGCTATCCGGGTTATCTGTATATCACTGCGCACGAGATGGGGCACGTTATCTCCATGAGTCCGGACGACCGCAAGGCGGATGCTCTCGCCGTCCAGTGGCTTAAGCAGTAGCCACGGTTCCGGGTGGAAGCTTCCCGTCCGCCATTAGCTTGGCAAAGACGAGCTGCGCGGTTATGTCTTCCACGGTGTTCCCGGGTTGCGGAGTCGGAGCCGGTTGACTGAAGAAACTAAGCACCGAAGCATCTTTGTAGCTCACGGGGACTTGTACCCCGCTATCCGGCTCCGTCAAGACTATGGACATCTGACCGGAACCGGTGGGTGCCAAGTCCGGGACAGATGTAAAAGCAAACCCCGTTAACCGCAATGACCGGACCATGCGGGCATCGCTGAAACTAGCTTGCATCGGTGTTGTCAGCGTGAACGTAACCATTTCTCCCCCTAGAAAATTCTTTGCACCATCGCCGTTCCACGAATGACAGATAACCCGGATAGCCCCGCCGAACCGGGAACCTGTGCGTAAACCTGAAATGTGTGCGAACCGGCGGACAATCCGGTGATGCTCGCAAAGAACGTCCCGGTACTCTCCACTGTTCCGCCGTCTGGTAGAGACGTACCAATGGATATATCCCCGGCCCCGTGCTTAACTGACGTGTTGCCGTCAACGCACACGTAAAAGAACACCTCAACAACCGTTTCTACCCCCGGGTCCGCCTCAAAGTTGATCGATACGGACCCCTGGAAGTTGTAGACATCGTTGCTCCCCGATGCGGCGGACGTAAAACTCAGTCCAGTAAGTGAAACCATCGAATCGTCATCAGCTAGGGAGAATCCACTTGATATTGTGGCTACCGATGTTAGATAGTGTCCGCGCGTAACGTCTGCCCCGGCCTCTTTCGGCTCCAGCGTATTGAGGCAGAATCCATCTGAAAAGAAGATCACGTCCGCCGTGAGGACGCCCGTGGTAATCATGTTTCCGGTAATGGCACCAGCTTGAATCTTCGCAGAGGTGATAGTACCGTCTACGATGAGGGAGGCGTCTGCTTGCTCTGCAATCTCAAAGTCTTGGATTTGCACGGTGCCACCATGAAAACTCAAGGCTCCCACAACGGCCCCACTGACCGCCGTTACGGTCGCGGTGTAGGTAGTCCACGAAGTCCCGATAGAAATGTTGTCTTCACCCAAGCTGAACGCCAACAGATTGTCAAAACTAGGCCATCCGGTAGGAGACCAAACGGCGGCAGCGCTGAACTGATAAAAGCGAATATAGTTACTTGAGGCCGCGCTCCCCAACGCGCGGGCCGTAACCTTCACGCGGTACGTTTTACCGGGGGTAATCGGAACGGGGAGGCTCCGCACGTTAGCGCTGCTCATCTGAATAGCAGATAAACCAACCAAACCGTCCGTTACAGGCACCACAGAAAAAGAACCGCCGTCGCCTATTGTCCACGCGGTAGCGTCTGTACAAAATGGGTCGTTGTTTAAGGCTAGCCCGCTTGAGGTTACGGCGAGCTTATTAGTCGTAATCGCCCCGGCCTGAATGCTCGCGGATGAGATAGCATCAGCCGCAATCGCGGCGGCTGTTATTGCTCCCGCGTCAACGTATGCCGCCTCCAGATAGGGAACCACTGCCAGAGATTGCACGTACAGCGGAGCGGTTGCCCCCGACCACTCAATCACGGACAAGGTTGCATAGAACACCCCGGCGGGGCACGTCCAGTCATACGTTGATTGATTGCCCGCCGTTGTGCTAACAGCACTCGCACCAATAAAATCAAATGTCCCGCTTCGATTAGCGTTGGTTATTACACCTACGTTGGAATTGGCCCAACTTACACGGAGATACGCGGACTGTGAGCCACTTCCGGCCCAAACAGTGTAAATGAGTTTATATTTTCGCCCCGGAGTCACCCGGAACACCGGAGAGCAAACAGCCCAAAACCCGCCCCCCGGCACCGTTATTCCGCCCTGAGAGTTTGGCAGAGTCCCATACGCGGACGCTGCACTTCCGCCAACGTTAGTGCCCTCTCCCCAATACCACCCCGTCCCATCCCCCGTTGTGAATCCGCCGTTAGAAATAATGGACTCCGATACGGCCATGGTTACAGCTTTGGCTAGCGCGTTCGCATATGCATTGTTAGCCTTTGTAGTTGCATCGGAGGCTGCTGCTGCAACTGCCGCCGCTTGTGCCGCCGCTGCTTGCGCATCTGATATAGCGGTCTGCAAGGCGGTTCGGTTGCTCGCTACGCTTGCCCATGCGGTAGCTAACTGCGTCTGGATTCCCGTGCTAGGTCCAAAGGTTGTGCCGTCCGGCCAGATAGTAGCCCAATTAGAGGGCGCACCCGCGTTGATGAGAACCGTATTTATGTTAGCAACTGAATTATCATATCCTGTGCTGGATAGGCTGAGAGATGACGCGGTCGTGTCTAGCTGCGTCTTCATCGCTAGTTCCGCTGAATACTCGGCCATCAGTCGGATTTTGTCCGCATTGGAGAGGTAATCAACGCTCTCCACCGGAGCGGCTATAGGCGTTGTCACCGGCACCAAGTTTATGGCCGTCCCCGTTTCTGTCCAAGCTGAGTTAGGCATAGACGGCCTCCACGGCTGCATTAACGTTGGTCATGGTCACGTTCGGGGTAACCACGAACGTGTAACTAAGAGCTGAGGCCCCCACTGTTGCTAACGGGGCAATATAACTACTCGTGTCCGTTGGGTCCGTCCCCTCAAATAAGGCAACGTTAAACCCGCTTGGCTTTGGGTAATTGGACGGCCACGTCCACGTCACCGTCACATATATAGGGCTGATGCTTGTCAATGCACTGGTGCCGGTGACGCCGTTACTAGCAGCGGCACCCACGGAGCCGGGAGCGGATGCAGACTGCGATACCGTCACAATCGGCGGAGCCGGGTAGTTGATACCCTCCGGTGTGAAGGTATACGCAGTCAGCCCGCTGATATCTTGCGGCGAATTGCCGAATGCATTGAAGCTTTGGAATTTCAAATAGATAGTTTTGCCTATCCAACTGGAATCATACGCATACTTGAAGATGGTGTTATCCAACCGGAGGAACTTACTGCCGCTAGCGTGTGAGGCGTCCGAAGTGCCCATAAGCGCCCTACGGATATACCCGGATAGCGTGTATTGATCCACCCCCGTTAATGCGGACGTTGAATACGCGATAAATTCCCCATCAACGTAGCACAGCGTTATCGAGTTGTCCGCGTCCGCGTCCGTAGCGCTTTCAAGGGGCGCACTCCCGGGCTGAAGGGCAACCACGAGCGAATCAACAGAGTCCGGGTCCGAGTGTGCCGGGAAAGATGCAGCAAGCTTTCCTAACCTGGACGGACCCGGAATTGTGCCGATGGGCTGGTATTTAGTACCGTCCGTGCTCGCGTAGACGTAGCAGCCGCCCCAAGCGGAGCTGCTACCGGCGGCACCAATCCACAGCTCGTTACCGTCATATATCTTCAACGCGAGCGGGGCGTCAAGGAACACCGGCACCGTGTCCCCCGGGTCCGCGTATTTATTAGGCGGAGGCGTAGGAGTTGCCGTCCCTTTGCTAAATCCATCGGGGTTATGCGCTCCGCTGATTAAGTCTTCCGCTGTTATGTCGTATGTTCCGTCCGGGTTGTCATCTATCTTCGTTATCCGAACAGGGCAACGCACCAATTGAATCGTGTTGTTAGTATCGGCGTTCCACGCGCTGTTAGTTGTCACGCTCACGATGGACATAGGCTCCAGCTTGCCATGCTTGTAAGACAGGCTGAATGTATATGTGTTGCGTGTGTAGACGGCCCGCTTAACGCGCATACTTCCCGCAAAGCGGGCGGCAACCAATGTGGTGATGAAGTCCCACGTCTGCGGGTCTTCAATCCTTGAGCCGTATCGATCAATGAAAGCCTTATCGGATGCCGGAGTAACTTCCGGGGCGTATTGATTCTGCCGGTTGCTCCATCCGATTTGAACGGTGTTAAATCCCTCTGTCCAATTGCCGGACGTGATTTTTACCGGCTCTTGGTTGGCATTCTTAACGAGGAAGTCATCGTCCGTTAGCTCCGCATCGAAGGTGCTAGGCGCTACCCATGTAGCACCGTTACCCGCGCACGTGGTATCACCGTAGGGAACCAACTTCATCAGGCCCTCAGATATGAAGGCCGCGCACATACCGGCCTCAAGCCAACGACCAATGATTGATGCGGCTGTATCTTGTCTATCCATCACGGGGGAGATAAAGAAGCCGTTAGCGGCAAACCAATTGGACGCCGTGCTCCCGGCCTGAGATACTCCCGTTGGGGTGGGAACGCCCCAAGTAACCGAGTCGATGGCAGACACCGGGAACGGCACCGGGCCGTTACCCAAGCCCCACGCGCCATTAGTCAACACTTGCGTGATGCACTGCACCGGGCTGCAATCTGTGATACCTCCGCCCCATATATCCTCTGTGTATACCTCAAATGTGTTCTGCTGAATCTGCGCACCAAAACCTAAGTCCATGGGCGAGTACAACACCTTAGCGATACCGCCGTAGCCAATGGCCGCCCCGGGATAGTTCGTCAAAAGCAGTGCCGCCGGTTCGTCCTTTGGCGTCCCGGGTATTAGCTCGAACGAAAGAGACGTTTGTGTACCCGCCGGGAGCGCCGCGCTGTTATCGAGCTGAAAGGTTATTTGCACCTCTTTGTCAATGTCAGCCGATGCGAAGCGGTAAGTGGCCGGGGCGGAGCCGCTTACGGAGTATGTCCCCGCCGCTGTTGGCGACCCGCTCACGAGCGTAAGTGTGGTCCCGTTGGTGGGGTCATCGCTCCCCGGGTTGTAGTAGATAACTCCCTTATCGGCGGCAAAGGGGACACTACCACCCACCTGGATTTGTAGGCTACCCGGGACTAGCGAGTTGACTTGCTCCGTAATCGTGCCGAGCGCGAATGTGTAATTGAGCTGTACAGTCGTCCCGTTGTTGGCCGTGGAAAAGTAATACTTATTGTCAGAATCAACCGAGTAAGTACCCGCCGCAAGCGTGCCGCCGCTAACGTAGGGAACGCGCTTCAAAGGCACGATCATACTACCCGCGAGCGTAGTAGAGCCGTCCGCGTTTAGGTCGTTGTATGTTCCGCTTAGCGGCACTGTATAGGAGACACCCGCATCACCCGTCATGTGCGCGGCGTTGGTCGGGGTGTAGCTTGGCGTGCTGCCACTAATCGTGTATGCCTCAACCGCGTCTGTGTTCTTTAGCCAGCTTTGGCCGCTCCAAACATCTCCAATGCCGATGATACCGTTTTGGCCGCCGTCGCATAGAGCCGCTAAGACATCAGCCGAGTAATCGAATTGGCTGCCCTCTTTGCCGCCGAATCCCTTACCGCCCGATGTTGACACAGTCTTGTCCCGGTAGCCATCCAACCATAGGATAGACTGCTGCACTTTCCCCCGGCCCATTAGGACAATTACCGGAAACCCCAAGTTAGATTGGTTAATCTGCACTTGGTTGATTTTCGTTGGGCCTTGCTGCCGCTGGAATAAGACGCCCATCAGAGTCCACCTTTAAGCGTACGGAACACGCGGACGGTTCCGTGGAGGTAGTGCCGCTGCCGCAGCCAAGGGTTATTTATACCGTGGCTGCCGGAGACGCCGTGCCGCAGCTCCGCTTGGATAACGAAGGACGGCCAGCTAACAACGATGGCCGCGTGTGCCATGGCCTTCCCAAGCTGGTAGCACACTAAGTCACCCGGGAGGACGGCGGACTCGTCCACAGGAGAAAAGTATTTGTCTATCAGCTCCATGTACTCTTTCGATTCGTGGTGTTGCGCTACCTGCAAGCTGTAGTCCTTGGGCAAGTCCGTAATCTCCGGGAGCAGCCCGACCGCACGGTACACGCCGTAGATGAGCTGCCCGCAGTCCGTACCTACACCCTTGATGCAGGCGTGACCTATGTACGGCGTCTTAACCCAAGACCGCGCCTCTGCCACGATTGCCGCTCTCTCTTCGTTAGTCATATTCACCCTAGTAAATCGAGGTGGGAGGCGGGACGTAAGGCGTCCCACCAAAACGTGTTTGCCAATTATCCGGTTCGGCTGTGCCGTCTGTGTGCGTCATCCCCGCGCACGTGGTAGGTGTGAGGTCACAGCCCTTGATAACGGAGAACGTGTCCCCCGGAGAGACAGGCAACAGCCAAGGCACCATAACAGTAAGAACACCGCTCTTATGTGACTTCACGGTCATAACCAAACCTGCGTTCGCCCCGGTTAGGCACTTGATAACCCCTTGCGTGAAGTATCCGTCCGGCTGAGTAAATGCCACGCTTGGTGTAATCGTGGTGGTGGTCGCTGCTCCGGCTGTGAACTCGATTGTGTAATTAGCCGGGTTGAGCCCGCAGTTAGCATCCGCAAAGCTTTTGTAACAGTTGCTCTGCATCAGACGGGACGGCACCTTCTGATTGAGAATGAAGAAAGGGTCTCCAACATCAAACTTGCAGACGACGCGGCCCGGGGCGGCCTTGAGCACGCGGCCCTGAAATTTGGTCTCAACGACTTGCACGTTGCCGTACTGCCCCATCGGCATGTATGCGGTGTACACCCATACTTGCGCACCATCAAAGAGATGGTTAAATGCGGCATTGAGCATTGTTAGGCTGAGACCCGGATACATTAGCCCGGGCTTGTTCTGAAGGGTTAACGCCATAGTGTTGGACTGGCATCGGAAGGAAGCCTCGCTCGTGATCTTGCCACGGCTCCACATACCCCATTGAGACGACCGGAACGTCAAACTGCCGCCCGTGGGGGACAAGCCCGCCGGTATAGTTACGTCCCACTGGCCCTCTGTGACATACAGAATTACCCCGTTCGGTAGCTCAATGGTGAAACAATCCGCCTTGATGGCGTTTGGGTTTGCCTCCCACCAAGCTACCGCCGCATCCGTGGATGGGTATATTTGCCGCTTCATCTGTAGTTCACCTCGAACCGCTCAAGAGATGCCTTAGTTATTTCGGGGTCCACCCGGGAGGTTCCGTGCTCCGATCTAGGGCAGCGGCACTCCCACTTAAACCCAACCCGCACGGGGGTGCATCCCAACTCAAACGCCCGCATAAACACTTCGTCCTGATATAGCATGACCCCTCATACGAAAAGGCTCTCGAAAGCCACGGTCCCGGACCATAGAAAGCCGCTGTTGTTTTTGTTTAAGGCTGCTAGGTCTTTAATGGAGTCGTCCGAGAACTGGCAGAGGTATTGGAAGTTGCCTTTCCATGTGAGGGCCGCGCCTAATGCCGGAGCTACCGAGAACGTAACAACGCCCGCCGCGCTCACGGACGCGGATGTCAACGTCCCATTGACGTAGACCTGGACATTACTAACTTGCTGGAGAATGTCAAAGCCTTGGTCTATCTTCCGGGCCAACTGAAACGTTGTTGTCGCCCCATCGCCCTTAGTCTGCGTTTGTTGAAGGGCACCGTTAGGGGCGGCAAACATACAGCTTTGCGGCGTCACCAGCCCGGTATCATCCACTGTGTTGTCCGTTGGATCAGTGAAGAGAAAGAAGCCCGCGCCTCCGCATGTTGCCGTAAAGCATCCAAGAAACATCTGAAGGATAGAGCCTTGCTGCTGAGGGCCGCCCTGCACCAAGTTAAGGTCTACAGAGAAGTCCCACGTTGGGAACGGTTTCACCGTGAGACTGGTACGGCGGCCCGATGCGGACTCGGTCTTCAGCGTTCCGTTCTTGAAGCTTGGCGTCTTGTGAAACCCGTTCTTGACTAGGCTCCAAGGCACGGACGTGCTCATCACTGGATAAGACATAAAATCCTCTTAGGGTATGGTTACCGTAGCCGTGTTGGACGGGAGCGAGTAGACGCCGTTTGCATCCACGCTCTCTACGATGTAGTTGTACGAAGCGCCCCGGGTAACTGCGGCGTCCGTAAACGAGGTGCCGGTGAGCGTTCCCGAGATAGCTGAGTAGAACGAGCTGCCGGAGGGAGCGCGGAAGACAACATACCCAATAACCGGGTCACTCTGATTCGTAGGTGCCTGCCAAGTGACGGCCACTTGGCTAGCCGCTGCAACCGCCGTCAATGAGACTGACTGCACCGGGCTGACCGATGCGTTGCTCACCACGGTTAGGGAGCCGGACGCCTGCCCGGTTGCGGTAGGGGTAAAAGCAACCGAGAGGGAGGCAGACGTTGACGGCGGCAGCGTGGCCGGGAGAGTAAGTCCGCTCGCGGAGAACTCGGCACCCACAACCGTTAGAGCCGATATAGTAACCGGAGCGGTTCCCGTAGATGTTAGCTGGAGAGACTGTGTACTAACAGTGCCCACGGTGACATCGCCAAAGGCAATTGAGGCCGTGCTCACAGTTAGCTTAGGAGTTGGGGGCGGGACTCCGTTACCCGTGAGCGTCACAGTTTGGGCGGCCCCGCATCCGCATAGGGAAAGGGCGGCAGCAAGGATAAGGGTTTTCATCGGTTTGCCTTTCTGAGCACGTTCTCAAAGTGCGCTTGGAATCTGTCCCCGTGTTCGGTTAGCACACGGTCCACGCCCTCCGCGTCCATCGCGTGAATGTGCGGGGCGAAGTGCGGATAGATAGATATGCTTGGCCGTTGGTTGAATCCGCCGTGCTGTGCTATATGCCGTAGCCCGTCCATGACTCCGCCCGGGACAACACCTTCGCCCGGCTCCAGCATTGTGGGCACGATGTCACCACGCCCAACACCGGGCACGCGGTCAGTACCGCTCTCAAAGGCCATGACCGCAGCGAAGGCACCAGCCGCCGCTACGGGTGCAATGAACGGGCCTATAATCGGAATGGCGGAGATGCTGGAATATACGTTGCCCGCAGCCGTCCGCGCGTCCCCAAGCCGCTCTTTATCCTGCTGCAAAAGAATCAGCATGGAATTTTTAATCATCCCCGAGACGGCCTCATCGCCCATCGAAAGAATCATCTTGCTCCACGTCTGGTGCCCCGTAATGGAGCGGGTAAGGTTGTCCGCCATGCTGTTGAACACTTGAGACTCGGCGGACATGATGCGTTGGTTTCGCTGCTCTTCTGCCTTTTCCTTGATGGCAGTTATTTGGTTCTCGTGCGCTTGCGTGAGTTGCGCCTCTTTGTCCTGGAGCTGTTGCAGCTTTGCAAGGTACTCATTGCCGCCTTCGTCCAGCGCTGCAATTTCGTTGAATATGGATTCGCGCTTAATGCGGTAGGTCTCGTCCGCGAGCTGTTTCTCTTGCGCTGTCTGCTCATCCGCAGAGACGCGGCGGCCCGAGTTGATTAAATCCATTCGCTGCTTTTCAGCGGCTATTGCTAGCTCGCCCATCTTTTCCGCGTTGTCCGCTTGCTCCCGGCCCATTGCTGCCGCTTGCGTTGCGGCTCTTTGAGACATCTCGTTTTGCACTGACAGCTTCTCAATCGAGAGCTGTTTATAAAATGCCGTGTCCTGGAGCCCGTCCGCTTCCTCCCGGGCCATCGCATCTTCGATGGCTTGGAGCCGCTCCGCTGACCCTTGCTTCGTTGCATCAATGGTGAGCCGCTCGCCTTGCTGGACGATAGCAACTTGCTCTTTGTACTTCTCATAAAGATCACGCATCAAGAGGGCGCGGCCCTCCGTGATCTTCCCGGCCTCTTGGTTGGCGTCCCGGGCTATCTCTTTGGCCGTTGACACTCGCGCGTTGGAGTCCTCAGTCTTTTTGAGCGTACTAATTTTCTGTTCCACTTCCACTTGCGCAGAGAGAGCGTCAACCAACGCCTGCTGGCTTTGAATTTCTTTGTCCGTCCAACCCACACCGGCCTTTTTAAGATCGTTCTTCGCCGCTTCGATGCGGTTGTATTCGGCGTCATCAGACGCAAGGTTGCCCGTGGGAGTAAAAGAGCTGCCGGTCTTCATTTGCTGTTGGAGAATGAGTATCGTCTTCGCGGAATCGAGCGTTCCTTTTAGAAGGTCGGAGGCGTCCTTGTCTTTGTTCTG